>Ga0082212_10010432_pt1 | contig 11879 bp, 10 predicted proteins | sample TergutNt197P3_FD_71548 | JGI IMG/M metagenome (GOLD analysis project Ga0082212, IMG submission 71548) | Neocapritermes taracua P3 segment gut microbial communities from Petit-Saut dam, French Guiana - Nt197 P3 | ecosystem: Host-associated > Arthropoda: Insects > Digestive system > Gut ... | reverse complement strand
AGAAAATACTGATTAATTGCCTGTGCGGGATGAAGCGCAAGGCGCACGGAGCAGAGGAACCGAGGCATATACAGAAATATGTCGAGGTTACGAGCACCGCGCAACGCAGCGATTCGCCCGCACAGGCAATTAATCAGCGTTTTCTTAGATACATCAGGGACGGTTTTCCCGTTCGTTTCATTACTGTGAAAAACATTGACGTTTTACGAATTTTCGCAGTGATGCTCACTTTTTTCCACGCCACGGTGAACGAAAAGTCATGGTATAAATAAGGCGTTTTACGAACATAGGCGGTGAAAAAGCATGACTGACATGAACAATACATTCATTACCACGGTCAAATTATTTGAGCGTGAAAAAGGCTGGTACTATGTTTCCGTACCAACGGATTTAAGCAAGCCGCTTAAACATCTTGCAGATCGTGGGCTGATTGCGATAACAGCCAGGGTCGGTAATTCAAGCTGGTCTACATCGATGCTGCCGATGGGGGATGGAACTCATTTCATCGCATTGCCCGCGAAAGTACGAAAAAAGGAAAAGTTATCGCCCGGTGTATCGGTTGAAATGTTCTTTGAAACAAGGACGAGAAAGAGTTAGGAAAGCGCTGATTCCGGAGGAAGTTATGCTCGAAGTATTATTGCAGTCCGCGCCGCCCTGGGCGTGGATCGGCTTTATTGCTTTTGTTTTTCTCATGCTGGCTCTGGATTTAGGGGTTTTCAACAGAAAAATCCACGCACCTTCTTTTAAGGAAACAATTGTATGGAGCGGCGTATGGATTTGCCTGGCCTTGATTTTCAATGTCGTCGTCTGGACATACATGGGCCGGTTTAAGGGCATTGAATGGTTCACTGGATATGTCCTCGAAAAAAGCCTTAGCGTTGACAATCTTTTTATTTTTGCGATGGTCTTTCAGGCTTTCGCCGTGGACATTAAAAACCAGCATCGCATTTTATACTGGGGAATCCTTGGCGCCCTGGTATTCAGGATCATTATGATCCTGGGAGGGACGGCGTTATTAAACCATTTTGAATGGATGATGTACATCTTTGGCGCGTTCCTTATATGGACAGGCATGAAGATGTTTTTCACCAAAAATGAAGAAACTTCCAATCCTTCAGCCGGCGTAATCGTGCGTGTTGTTCGCAGGATAATCCCGTTTGACCCCGAAGGCGGGCATCAACATTTCCTGTCAAAGAAGAACGGCAAAATATTCGCCACTCCAATGTTGTTAGTGCTTTTAGTAATCGAGGCCACGGATCTGGTTTTCGCGGTGGATTCGATTCCGGCGATACTGGCCATAACCAGAGACCCATTTGTGGTTTTTACCAGTAATATTTTTGCAATTTTAGGCCTGCGGAGCCTTTATTTCCTTTTAGCGAAGATGATGGACAGGTTCCACCATCTAAAGACCGGCCTTGCGGTAATCCTTACCTTTGTAGGTCTTAAAATGTGTCTGGCACATTGGATCAAGGTCACGTTTAGTATCAGCGACGGTGTTTTTATTGTTACCAGTCTGGTTTTTATTTGCGCCGTACTTGTCGGATCCATTGCTTTCAGTTTGCTCACCACAAGGCATATTAAGGATGGTGCTTACAAACTCATCTGTTAACAACGCGCATGGTGTTAAGTATAGCCAGCAGCGCCACGCCGACATCGGCAAAGACGGCTTCCCATAAACTTGCGACACCCATTGCACCTGACAAGAGAAAGAAAGTCTTTACGCCCAACGCAAAGATAATGTTTTGCCAAACTATTCGTTTTGTAAATCGCGCCACTTCTATTGCCTCAGACAGCTTTGATGGTTCATCAGTCATCAGCACAACATCTGCGGCTTCAATCGCAGCGTCGGAACCAAGGCCGCCCATCGCCACGCCGACATCCGCCATTGCCAACACAGGCGCGTCGTTAATGCCGTCGCCCACAAAAGCCAGCTTTCCATTAGGCCGCTTTTGTCTGTTCAGCGTTTCCAGTTTTTCAACTTTTTGCTGAGGCAACAATCCGCCGTATACTTCGTCAAGCTTTAGTTTGTTAGCTATGGTTTCAGCAATCTGCGGATTATCTCCCGTCAGCATTATGATTTTTCCGACGCCCAGCGCTTTCAACGCGGCAATTGCACTACGGCTGTCCGGCTTTATTTCATCGGAAATAACAACGCAACCCATAAACAGACCATCTGCCGCAACGTAAACCTTTGTGCCGGCGATTTGTGTTTCATCGAACGCAACGCCCATTTTCACCATCATGTTTGTATTTCCGGCCAGTATCGTTTTTCCGCCGGAGTTCACGCTCACACCATACCCTGCAATCTCGATGTGTTTTGTAAGGGCGCTTTTATCAACTGCTTTGCCGTATTCACGCAGAATAGACAAAGCAATTGGATGATTTGAAAAAGCCTCAGCTTTCGCCGCCGATTCCAGCAGTTCTTTCTCGCTGAAACCAATGGCCGGCAGAATCGACGTTACCTTGAAAACGCCTTTTGTAAGTGTTCCTGTCTTGTCGAACACTACCATATCAAGATTATCAAGGGCTTCCAGATAATTACCGCCTTTTATCAAAATGCCCTTTCCTGACGCGCAGCCTATGCCGCCGAAAAAACCTAGCGGAATGGAAAGCACCAGAGCACAGGGGCATGAAATCACAAGGAAAATCAGTCCCCGGTTTAACCAGTCAGACCATACACCGGCGAACAATAACGGCGGGATAAAGGTGATAAGCGCCGCGAGGCCGACAACGACCGGAGTGTAGCAACGCGCGAAGTTTGTGATGAAATTTTCCGTCGGAGCCTTTTTATGTGCCGCGTTTTCCACGAGGTTAATGATTTTTGAGGCGGTCGATTCACCAAAGGGCTGCGTCACTTTTATAGTAAGCGCGCCGTGTTGGTTGACACAACCGGATAAAACCGTGTCCGACAAGGATACATTGCGCGGGACGGATTCCCCGGTCAATGCCGATGCATCCAACATGGATTCGCCGTCAATCACCACGCCGTCCAGCGGAATCTTCTCACCGGGCTTTACGACAATAACATCGCCTGTTTGAACAGTTTCGGGCGCAACCTTTTTTAGCCCGCAGTTCGTCCGCAAATTTGCATAATCAGGCCTTATGTCCATAAGTTCGGAAATGCTTTTTTTAGATTTTCGCACCGCCAGATTCTGAAAGAATTCACCGACCTGATAAAACAGCATAACGCCGATCGCCTCGGCATATTCGCCAATGGCAAACGCTCCGATTGTGGCAACCGTCATGAGGAAATTTTCGTCGAAAACTTTTCCGCGCGCTATGTTTCTGACGGCCCGCAAAACAACCTCGCCGCCAAGCAGGAAATAGCCAGGAACGAACAAGGCTAATGGAACATATCCGTCCATTTCAAGGAATCGTTCCAATATCATGCCGGCGGCAAGAATAACAGCTCCGGCAATCAGCCGGGCGATTTTTGTCTTCGTGGAACCATCGGCACTCGTAGCAGAGCAACCGTCACAGCAAGATTCTTGTAAAGCAATGTCTTCCATCGCAGATCACTCGTATAAATTCGATATGGAACAACCAATTAAAAACATTATTCCGAAATATGCTCAAATCCCTGTTCAAAGATGCCTTTTACATGGCTGTCAGTGAGGGAATAATGGACAATCTTGCCCTGCCTGTCGTACTTGACGAGATTGGCAAGCCGCAGAGATTTCAGCTGATGCGATATTGCGGATTTTGTCATACCAAGCAGGACGGCCAAGTCACAAACGCACATTTTTTCACATGAGAGCGCCCACAGAATCTTGATGCGGGTACTGTCCGCAAACATCTTGTAAAGGTTCGCGAGGTCGTAAAAATTATCCGCATCGGGCATGGAGGCGCGAACGCGGGATACCGCATCCTCATGAATAACGTTGCAGTCGCAAACATATTGTTTGCCGGGTTTCATTTCTCGTATCTCCTGTCATCGGTTGAACAATTATTCAATCGTTGTTAATATAGCAGTACCTTCCGGCACTCGTCAACGGATTTTTTACATTATCTATTATCCGATTTGCGCCCGCGTTCCTTAGACCGAGGCCGCGAACAGGAATCGCGCTCACCGCGAGAACCGCGCTCACGCTGTCTGTTGACGTCGTCAATTGACGTTTTCAGCTTTGTTTTCTGTTCGTCATTAAGAATGGAATGATTGTTTAACTGGAAATAACGAGTAAAAGGAGAATATATCCGGGACGCCGTCGCACGAATAGCCGACGAAGAATGGACGGTAAAAAACATGATTCCATTCAGTTTATGACAACGGCACGGCGAAGATCCGGCACACGTTCCGGTTTTAATGAGGTTATCCGCCGTCCATGTAGGGATAGAGCTGGATCCGGTCGCCGTCCTTAATTACACTGTCGGGACGCGCCCAGGCGTCATTAATCAACAGCATGCCTACATCGCCGTGTTTAAGCCCAAGTTTGGTCTCAAGCCTTGGCATGTCGATGGACTCGCCGATGTCAAGAATCAGGGGATTATCCCTGTTTTCCGCCAGCCTTAAGTTGAACTCTATTTCGATCATAGTGTGATGTGTGTGGTGTGGAGCGTAAAGAGAGGCTGCAAACCAAAACTCCACACTTCACACTAGGAAAACGCTGATTAATTACCTGCGCCGGCTAATCGCTGCGCTGCGCGGTGCTCGTAACCTCGGAATATCTCTGTATATGCCTCGGTTTCTGCGCTCCGCGCGTCTTGCGCTTCATCCCGCACAGACAATTAATCAGCATTTTCTTAACAGAGTCGTCCCTTCTGCATCTCCTCATCGGAGAGGTCGAAGACGTGGTTGTTCGGCGGCAGCGGCACCCTGTACATATATTCCGGCAGCTTGTCCTGTGCAGGCGCGATGCCCGATTTGACGTTGTACTGGTACTCCAGTCGCGCGGTTTCGTGACCCTGTTCCCAGAATTCATCCACGGTCATTTTGTCGCCGCAAATGCCATATGTGAACTTTGTAAAAAGTTCCGGTTTTTTGAACAGATAGGCGCGAACGAAGATGCAGAAGCCCAGATTCTCAAGACTGGCCACCTGCCGCTGGGTGTTGCGGGAAAGATCGCCCTGGCCTTCGCATGACAACGGCGGCACCGTGTCGCGCGCGCCGTAGCAGTTACCGAGAGTGTGGTCGCCGCCCATCGGGGTCATTGCGAAGGTGACGCCGTTGCCCTTCAGCGCGCGGGGATCGTAACCCGGAAGCGCCTGCCCTTTGGTCATTGGCAGGTCGTTTATGCCGAACACCTCACCGGTGGTCTTAACACCGTTACCTATAACACGGCCAAGCGGTGAAGCGATCTCGATCTCGCGCATCAGATTCATATAGCTGTCTATTTTGCCGAACTCCGCCTGCCCCGCCTGGGTGGCGATACCCAGCGCCGCGCCGATCTCAATGGTGTCAAGACCCAAGTCGTTTATCTTATCGTTAAGAACGGCAATGTCGTCCAGATTATCCAGGCACAGGTTTGAACCGATAAGAGACAGGTTTTCGTACTGAACCGTCGAACAAATGGCTTTTCCGTTCTTGTCCGGAAAAATGGATAAGCACTTGATCATACATCCGTTCATGCACGCCTGACCGGTTTTACCGTCGCCGCCTCGGGCCTGAATCAGTTCGACGAGTTTTTCACCGCCTATCTCCGTATGTTTATCAAAAGCGCCCGAAGTGAAGTTCTTTGTGGGGCACAGGCCCAGCGCGTTGACGATTTTAAACATGCCCGTCGTGCCATATAGTTGGTTGCTCTTTTTAATCGTGGGCATGGCGTCGATAAGCATCTGGTGATATTCCTTCGTTGCGGCGGTAAAAACCTCCTTGTCGAAGTATTCAACCTTGGATTCAGTAGTCGGAACGATCACCACCGCCTTGACCTGCTTGCTGCCCATGACGGCGCCCATACCGCCGCGCGCCGCAAAGCGCATTTCCCCGCGCGGCGCTGCAACTACGACACCAGCGCCCCTCATCAGGCGTTCACCGGTCGGGCCATTGCATATAACGCCGGCTTTTTCGCCGAATTTCTGACGCAATGTATTGATAGTATTACGCGCGCCCATGTAGAGCAGGTCGTTCATGACTTCAAGTTTGATTCCATCTTCAGAAATCACCAAAACATATGTGTTTTTATCTTCGTGGGCGGGCAGCCGTTCGAAAACAACGGCACGGATGCCGTGCCGCGAAAGGTCGTTGCCGGCGGTGCCGCCGGAGCTTGCCTCTTTGATGCCGTTCGTAAGAGGGCTTTTGCCGCCCACTGAAAGCCTGCCTGAACTGGAAACGGCCGTGCCGCCCAACAGGCCGGTACAGATGATAAGCTTATTGTTTATGCCAAGAGGTTCACAGGTCGGATCAACCTCGTTTGTCATAAAACGGGATATAAATCCTCTGGAGCCGTATCGGTTATAAATTCCGGCGTCTTCCTGTGAAATCACCCTGGTCTCCATATTTACTCTAACAATTGTTGTCATACAGTTTCTCTCCTACAAAACAGGCTCCTGACGTAATTAATTCAGCGCATCCTTATATTTTCCACCCGCCGCAATCCGGCCTGACCCGGACAAGTAAAATAAAGAAAAATGTACCGCCTGTTTCATCCTGTGTCAACGAGTTTCATGCAATGGAATAATAAATGCAAAAAATGTCGTAAAATATCCGTCAAAATTACTGGTATTGACGCTATTTTTCGTTGTTTCAAAAGGCGCGAATCGCCGGTTTTCCCTGATGTTTATTACGATTCTTCCTTCCATCAAGCGCCGGCAGGCTTGCCATCAGGTTGTTTTTCATGACTGATTCACTAAAACGATACCTTTTTAAGAAAGTTTCAAGTAAAATCTTGCTTCGCGGGGTGCGCGTCGTAAAAATTTTAACGAATTGTTCACATCTTGTCTGATTGGGATACAAAGGCTTCATGGCGCGTTTCTTTGAAGAAATATTTGAAAAAGCGGGTAAAACTCCCAATTCCGACGCGCCTCCCGGTGAATTTTCAGGAAAAATAAACACGACGTCCGCGCCGTCTTTTTTTTCATACGAAATAAGGCTGTTTTTATGCCGGTATATGCCTCTTGTTTCGATCATCTGTTTTCTGCTCTGGAGCATCAGTCTGCGATCTGATTTTTCCTGGGATGACGCCGACCCTGAAATCCTCGATCTGTCGTGGCGCATGGCCCAGGGGCAAGATATTTATCGGAATATCAACGAGATGCCGTTTGTATTCTCCACTTACACACCGATTTATTTCGCACTCCCTGCATTTATACTGAAATTAACCGGGTTGTCCTTCCTTCCGGCAAGACTGATTTCTTTCATTGCAGTTATATTTATAGCCTTGGCATTGGTGCGTTTGAGCCGAATGTGGAATAAATCAGGTTGGACCGGTGCATGGGCGGCGTTTTTACTGCTTATGATTCCGGCTTTTTTATACAATTCCGTACGATGTCATCCCCAGATGCTTGCCGTGGCTTTTTCCATATGGTCATTTTGGGCCTTCCTGCATAATCGCCGGTATTATACGCTTATCCTTAGTCCTTTATTGGCGCTGCTTGCGATTTATACAAAACAAACACAAATAATACTTCCCATTGCGATGATTTTATATCTCGCGTTACGAAATCGTAAATGGTTGGCGCCATATATTTCGGTGCTGGCAATCGGCGGACTTATTCCATTTCTCTGGCTGCAAAAAATTACAGACGGTAATTTTTATTATAATAGTATCGCGCTGGCAAAACTTTCATACAATGCCTTAGCCGTCCCCGGTATCTTTATGCATCATGCCGGCCCGCTTTTTATTTTTATCGGGATAGCATTATCCTTTCTGTTTAAGCGACTCAAAAACCGTAATTTGGAAGAAATTGATTGTTATTTGCTGGTTATTGTTCCCTTTACATTGATAACGCTGGGACGCCCGGGCGCACATGGACAATATGTCGTGGAATTGCTGGTGGTTGTAATGATATATCTGATCCGTATGCCCATACCCCTCAAAACGGCCGGAAAAAATATTTGGGTTTCTATACAGATACTTATCTTTTTCATATATACGCCGCTATTTGTTCTTTTAGAGGAAGGTTTACATAAGAGAGCGGCAAATCGTGCCTATCCTGAAATTTATCATATACTGGAAAACACGTCCGGACCGATACTGTCGCAACAAGGCAGTTTCCCACTATTTACACGCGGTGAAATCTATGTCCAGCTTTTTGATTTCGCCGGATTGTCCAGAATGGGATTGTGGGATCAAAAAAAACTGGTGGACGAAATTGAAAAGCAAACATTTTCACATATAATAACGGAATTTCCCATTCATGAATCAACAGGCGGAGCCGATGACCTGGAACGATTTACCCCCGAAATAACGGAAGCGGTAACTACAAAATATATGTTACTGAAAGAGGTTTACCCATATTTCATCTATCAGCCGAACTAAGGAAACAATACAAAAAATGCATACAAAAAACGACAAGGAAATGCCGGGTAATCCTCCAGCGCAGCGAATCAAGAAAATGCCGATTGATTGTCTGTGCGGGATGAAGCGCAAGGCGCACGGAGCGCAGGAACCGAGGCATATACAGAAATATGTCGATGTTACGAGCACCGCGCTACGCAGCGATTCGCCCGCACAGGCAATTAATCAGCATTTTCTTAACCGGCGTTTCCATAAACCAGTAATAGCGATTGTTGTGCCGTGTTATAACGAAGAGGAAATTTTGCCCCAAACCGCGGAGCGATTGTTGTCAAAAATACAACAGCTTATTAATGAGCGGATTATCAGCGATAAATCAAAAATTTATTTTGTTGATGACGGATCGAGCGATGCAACCTGGCAGCTTATAGAAAAATATCATTTGGAAAACCCGCTGAATTTCAGTGGAATAAAATTGTCTGGAAACAGAGGGCATCAAAACGCCCTTCTGTGCGGATTGCATGTGGTTAAAAATTATATTGACGCGGCAATTTCAATAGACGCCGATTTGCAGGACGACGTTGACGTTATCGACAAAATGATTAAAAAGTATTGTGATAGATATGAGATTGTATATGGCGTTCGCTCCGACCGAAAGGCCGACAGTTTTTTCAAGCGGGTAACGGCGCAGGGGTTCTATAGATTTATGCGCTTTTTAGGCGTTAATGTCGTGTATAATCATGCCGATTACCGTCTTATGGGGAAAAATGCTCTCGAAGCTCTTGCGGAATACGGCGAAGTGAATCTTTTTTTACGTGGTATTATCCCACTGCTCGGATTCAAAACAGGCATAGAATACTACACACGTACTGAACGCCTTGCGGGAACCAGCAAATATCCACTTCGCAAAATGGTTAAATTCGCGCTGGAAGGTATTACCTCGTTTTCCGTAAAACCGATTCGTTTTATAACGTTTATGGGTATTTTGCTTTTTACCGTCAGTATTACAATGATTGTATATTTTTTCAGCAGATATTTTTCCGGTCATACAGCAACCGGTTGGGCAAGTATCGTCTGCTCTATTTGGGGCATAGGCGGCCTTGTCCTCTTTTCAATTGGTGTCATTGGAGAATATATTGGGAAAATATATATTGAATCAAAGCAACGCCCGCGATTTTATGTGGAACGATTCCTGAATAATGATGAAAAGCACATAGAAAACGCTGATTAATTCGTTTTTTAAGGCAAGGCTACGCTGTGGGTATCGCTCACAGCTTTCATATCGAAAACCCGGCCGCCTGTGTCGTAATGTCGGCTTTCCAGTTCTTCATATTCCCTGTTGACTTTTGCACGGATACCCATGTTCTTTTCCCTTAACAGAGGATCGGGATCCGGTATGGCGGCAATCAGTTGCCTTGTGTATATGTGCCGGGAATCGCTGTATATGTCGGCGCGGCTCCCGCTTTCGACAAAGCGGCCGCGGTGCATGATGAGCAGGTGTTCGCACATGAATTTCACAACGCCGAGGTCATGGCTTATGAATAAATAGGCCAGGCCGAATTCCTGTTGAATCAGCTTCAGGTAATTAAGCACCTGTGCCTGGACGGACAGGTCAAGCGCCGAAACAGGTTCGTCCGCGATTATTAGCCGCGGTCGCAGGGCTACCGCGCGCGCGATGCCGATCCGCTGGCGCTGGCCGCCCGAAAACTCGTGAGGGTATTTCAGCGCGTTTTCGGGTCCCAAACCGACGATTTCAAGCAGTTTGTCCACACGCTTGCGTTCTTCGGCGCGTGTCGGCTTTTCAAAGTTCCTAAGCGGTTCGGCAACAAGGTCGAGGACGCGCCTTTTCGGATCAAGCGAGGAATAAACGTCCTGAAAGATCATCTGCACGGCCTTGCGGTAGGGCGAACGGTTCCTCCCCATGTACCGCGTGATATCCTCGCCGTCATACAGGATCCGCCCGCCGGTGATTTTGGCAAGCCCTACTATGGCCTTTCCTACTGTGCTCTTACCCGAACCGGATTCTCCTATGAGTCCGATTGTTTGGCCCGGTTCGATAGTGAACGAAACACCGTCCACCGCTTTTACGTGATCGACGGTTCGTCCCAGTATCCCGCCCTTAACCGGAAAATGTACCTTAAGGTCACTTACTTCAAGCAACGGCACGCCGCTTCCCTCCTTCGTCACCAAACCCGAAATGCCGATAACAGGTACACAATACGATATGTCCTGGAGCGACGGTATGATAAGCCGGATCGGTCTCGTGGGCTTCGCTTTCTATCCACGGTATTCGTGGAGAAAAGCGGCAGCCGCTTCGGGGAAGTCTGTCTATGGATGGCACCATTCCTTCGATTACGTGAAGCATACCGTCCTCCGGGGTTCCAAGGGACGGGTTGGATTCAAGAAGCAGGCGTGTATATGGATGCCGCGGGTCGTGAAAAATATCGGCGATGTCGGCCATCTCGACGATCTGGCCGGCGTACATTACGGCGACGCGGTGCGCCATTTCCGCCACGACGCTGAGGTCGTGAGTGATGAGTATAACCGAGCAGTGCGTTTCCTTCTGTAATTCCCTTAGCAGATCAAGAATCTGAGCCTGTATGGTGACGTCGAGCGCGGTCGTCGGCTCGTCGGCGATGACAAGGGCCGGGTTGCACACAAGGGCTATAGCGATCATGGCGCGCTGTCGCATTCCGCCGGAAAGTTCATGCGGATATTGCCAGTAGACAAGATCGGGGCGCGGCATACCGACGCTGTTTAAAAGCTCAAGCGCGCGCGCCTTTTTTTGCGCCGCGCTGTAATCGGTGTGAAATGTCAGGGTTTCCTCGATCTGTGCTCCGATTTTCATCAGGGGGTTGAGCGCGGTAAGCGGATCCTGGAAGATCATGCCGATCTCCTTCCCTCTGACGTCGTTTAATTCTTTGTCGCTCAGGGCGAGAAGGTCGCGGCCCATGAAAAATATATTGCCCTCCACGCGGGAGCAAAAACCTTTGTGAAGTCGCAGTATGGATAAAGCCAGCGCGCTTTTGCCGCATCCGGATTCGCCTACGATCGCAAAAACCTCGTTGCGTCGAATGAAAAGAGAAACATCGTCCACGGCGGCATGATACTCATTTCTGATACGAAATGAAGTTACAAGGTTCCGTATTTCCAGAACACTGCCGTCGTCCGGTGAGTATTTCATTTTTTATACCGGAGCACAGGGAAACGCCGGATAATTCGCTGTGCGGGCGAATCGCTCCGTTGCGCGCTGCTCGTAACCCCGGCATATTGAGTTGATATATGCCTCGGTTCCCGCGCTCCGCGCGCCTTACGCTTCATCCCGCATAGCAAATTATTCAGCATTTCCCCAGATTAATGAAGCAAATCCTTTTCAATAAAAAATCCACAATCCTAAGGAAGCGCTGATTAATTGCTTGTGCGGGATGAAGCGCAAGGCGCACGGAGCGCAGGAACCGAAGCATATATAGAAATATGTTGAGGTTACGA
>Ga0082212_10010431_pt1 | contig 11880 bp, 7 predicted proteins | sample TergutNt197P3_FD_71548 | JGI IMG/M metagenome (GOLD analysis project Ga0082212, IMG submission 71548) | Neocapritermes taracua P3 segment gut microbial communities from Petit-Saut dam, French Guiana - Nt197 P3 | ecosystem: Host-associated > Arthropoda: Insects > Digestive system > Gut ... | reverse complement strand
GCTTTTTTGAATTACCGCAATCAATGCTACACCCTTTTGGGGGAACTGTTGTATATTGATGCCGGATCCAAAGTAAAGGCCGTAGCCCCGCTGTTATGCGACGAGTTCCCCGAAATCTCCGGGGAAATAACGGAAGAGGCCGGGTATATTGCGTATCTTGTCGATACCCTTGCGACGGATTTTGTAAGCAGGCATGAATTAAGCGTGGAGATCAATCAAACGGTTCGGGACAAATTCTGCATTATCGGCAGGGTCGATACGGGAACCACCGACTACGGGGCGAATCCGTTTTTCGGCAAGTATGTCAATGTAGGTACGCACGGGGTTGTGCTGGACACCGTCCTTTCCGAATCTTTTATCATCCCGTTAGGTGATTGGTGGCATGTGTTGTTCGTGCTGGCCTTTGTCCCGTTTTTTTCACTTGTCAGCGCCCGTTTGTCCCCGGTCCTCAGATCGACGGCCGGTTTTGGCGTAACAGCCCTCATCGTTGTCATTTCGGTCCTGCTGTTCCGCTTTACAGGCTTTTTCTTCAGCCCCCTCCTGGTAAGTTTTGCCATGGTAAGCGCGGTAATAACACGCGAAATTATTTCATACGCGGGCTCCGAGCAGGAGAAGCAGTTTATACGGAAAGCTTTTTCAACCTACGTTTCGGATGAAGTTGTCAAGGAAATAATCGCGGATCCTTCAAGGCTCCAGCTCGGCGGAACCAAACGCCGCATGAGCGCGATGTTTACGGACATCCAGGGATTCTCTACCATTGCGGAACAGCTCGACCCCGATAAGCTGGTCCCCATGGACGTCGATGGTGACAACTATACATTTCTGATAACGGGTAACAGCAGCGTGCAGCTCGGCCCGTTTGCCTTCAATCAGCCGGGTATCTACAGCTATGAAATCTATCAATTGGTTGCCGACAAAAAACCCGGCCACAAATATGACGGCCGGAGATACACCATTGACGTTCATGTGGATTCCCTGCTCGGCACGGAAATAATAATATTTAATAATGACGGTACGAAGACAGACATTATCGTATTTGAGAACGAAATCGAGGCATTATCGACCGACCCGGATCTGATGGTTGATCCGTCCGTACGGAAGACTGTGTCCGGCAATCCGGGCCATGAGAGTACTTTTATATTCAGGCTGGCTGCGCAGGACGCTTCCAATCCGATGCCGGACGGGAGTATAGACGGAGTCAAAACGATAACGATTACCGGTTCAGGTACAAGCGAATTCGGGACATGGAGCTACGAAAACGCGGGTGTGTATTACTACAAGGTCTATGAGGCCGACACAGGCGAGCGCGGATATACTTACGACACGGCGGTGTATACGATAACGGATACAGTGAGAGAGGACGATGCCGGACAGCTTGAGCTGTCAAGAGTCATTACGAATGACACGAACAGGCAGGTCACGGCCATAACGTTTATCAATACATACAGCGGCGGCAACTATATAAATAATAATACTTCCGGCTCTCCCGGCTACGGGCCAAAGACCGGGGATGACGCGAATCTTTCGCTCTATATAGCGATGTTCGCGCTTGGCATAGTGCTGGCGACCGGCGCGGCAATCTATCTGGTCGCCGAAGGAAAACGCGGGGAAAGCGGCCGATGAACGGCAAATGGCGTAAACCGGCCGCGTTTCTTGTGCTGGCGGCAGCGATATCCATGATGGCTTTTGCCGGGATCCGGATGTCGGAAACGGCGCGCGTATATAAGGAAGGAAACGCGGCCTATGACGCTTTGAGCGAGCAGGTAAAAATAAAAGATTCGTATGCCGATATAGCTGTATATATACAAAATCCGGATATCGATTTTGGCGCGCTGAAGATGGTAAACGACGACTCGGCGGCATGGCTGTACAGCCCGGGCACGGATATCGACTACCCTGTCATGAAGGCGGACGATTACAGCTATTATCTGAGCCATTTGCCGGACGGTACGTATAACGCGAACGGAACGCTTTTCATAGACTACAACTGCGCTTCGGATTTCTCAGACCCCCTTACTGTGATCTACGGACATCATATGAAATCAGGAAAGATGTTCGGCAGCATTGTCGGCTATAAAGAACAGGGTTATTACGAAGAGCATCCCTATATGTATCTTAGCACGGAGCAGGAAAAATACCGGATAGACCTCATATACGGCTGCGTGATCGGCGCGGGTCAGTGGCGGGACCGCGCGTTCATGTACAAGGAAAACATCTCGTCTCTTATGGCTTACGCAAAAGAATATACAACATTCAGCAGTCCCGTAAAATACAAGGCAGGCGACCGCGTAGCAGCTTTGTCAACCTGCTCATACGAATTTGATAACGCGCGTTACGTGGTGATAGGGATACTCAGGGATGCCTGATCGTATGTTATAATTATTAATCATTAAATTTTTCTGTAAGTTCAAAGGGGAGGCGAAAAATGGCTTTTAAAAAATATCTGGCCGAAGGTATTGGCACGGGCGTTCTCACTTTCATGGGCTGCGGGGCGGCGGTCGTCCTGGGTACAAAAATCGGGGCGGGGCATCTGCCTGTCGCGCTGGCGTTCGGCCTTTCGATCGTAGCGATGGCATATGTCATCGGCGGCATTTCCGGATGCCATATCAATCCGGCGGTCTCGTTTGGGATGTTTTTATCGAAACGAATCAGCGGCAGGGATTTTTGTTTTTATTTTATCGCGCAGGTCGTAGGAGCCATATGCGCCGGCGCCCTTTTGAAATGTCTGGCTTCTATCTATCAGCCCGGCGACCAGACCGGCGGTCTGGGTTCGAACGGTTTCGGAACCGTCGGAATGGGAGGGGCGATATTCGTTGAGGTTATCCTTACCTTTATTTTTGTGATTGTTGTACTCGGCGTGACGGACGACAAATCAAAGAGTGCGGTCGCCGGAATCGTAATAGGCCTCTCGCTTACCTTCGTTCACCTGGTGGGTATTCCGCTTACCGGAACATCGGTCAACCCGGCGCGCAGTATCGGCCCGGCGCTGTTCGCGGGCGGAGAAGCGCTTTCACAACTTTGGGTGTTTATTGTCGCGCCTTTAATCGGCGCCGTTGCAGCAGCCCTTGTGTACAAAGCGGTAAAGCTGAATAAAACCGCGGCCGAAAAATAGTATCTCTTACCCGCGGGTTTTGCTCTTTATTCCTCCGGGTCGAATATGCTGCTGTCGCCCTTTTGCAGCGCGATAGTCCCTGTGCGGACGATTTCGATTATCTCGTATTTTGAAAGCAGCTCGACGAGCAGATCCACTCTTGGCGTACGGTCGTCAAATTCGATCATAAGAGTCGTATGCGAGATATCGACGATCTCACAGCCCATGATTTTTACGAGATCATAGATTTCGCCGCGTTTGTCCGGATCCAGTTTCAGCTTGACCAGTATGAGTTCGCGCTGGGTAATAAAATCCGCGTTCAGTTTTTTAACCGTACGGACTTCAATAAGCTTTGAAAGCTGTTTCGTCACTTGGTCGGCGACATAGTCGTCTCCGTTCACCACTATCGTTACGCGCGATACTTTGGGATCGTCTGTCTCGCCTACCGCGAGAGAATCGATATTGAAGCCCCTTCTGGCAAACAGCCCTGAAATACGGGCCAGGACACCGGCCTTGTTATCTACGAGCGCTGAAATATAGTGTTTCATAGTCTCACCGTCCATCCGTATGGATCGGGCAGGCGGCCGCTCTGTATCCCTGTGATCGTGTCATAGAGCGACTGCGAAATCTCCCCGATCTCGCCATTGTTTATTATGATTCTCTGATCCTTCCACATCAATTCGCCAACCGGTGAAATGACAGCGGCTGTGCCTGCCGCGAAGACTTCATCCAGTTTTCCTTTGTCCGCCGCCTCATAGACGTCTTCGATTGAAAACCTTTCTTCCCTCACCGTCATGCCGCGGTCTTTCAGGATTCGAATGACCGAATCGCGCGTGATGCCCGGGAGTATCGTACCGGCCAAAGGCGCTGTAAACACCTCGCCGTCTATCACAAAGAACGCGTTTGACGTACCGATCTCCTCCACAAAGCGGCGCTCTTTTCCGTCCAGCCAAAGCACCTGATTGAAACCTTTTGCCTGCGCGAGTATCTGCGCTTTCAGAGAAATCGCGTAGTTGCCGCCTATTTTAGCGAAACCTGTCATTCCCTCCGCCGCGCGTACATATTGATCCTCTACAAATATTTTTGTCGGCTTGATGCCGTCTTTGTAATAAGGCCCTACAGGCGAAAGGATGATGAGGAAAGAGTATTTTTTCGACGGCCTTATGCCGATAAAAGCTTCGGTCGCTATGACAAACGGCCTGATATACAGCGATGTTCCCGGATAGTCCGGCGCCCAATCCTTATCTACACGGACGATGGCTTTCACGGCTTCCACATAGAATTCCTCGTCGATCAAAGGAAGGCAAATGCGGTCGTTCGTCCTGTTCGTCCGTTTCGCGTTCATATCCGGGCGGAAAAGCAGCAGCTCCCCGCCCTCGTCTCTGTACGCTTTCAGTCCTTCAAACATCTCCTGCCCGTAGTGAAATACCGCCGCCGCGGGATCGATGGTCAAAGGCCCGTACGGGACGATCCTGGGATCGTGCCAGCCCAGATCCTCGGAATAATCCGCTATAAACATATGGTCCGTAAAGAGCTCGCCAAACCCCAGCGTTGCCGGATCAGGTTTCTCCTTCGGATTTTCTGCTTTAGTAATTGTCATTTTTTTGATCAGATCGCTCATAATATTACCTTTTTCCATTGTGCCTTTTTACTACAAATACTGATTAACCGTTTTTATGAGAGACAAGTATATCACAGTTGGATTGCTCCGTCGTTGTAATCCGGACTAAAAGAAGGCTCATATTTTTGTGTGTTTTTCCTACAACCCCAGCGACCCTACTGCCTGTCCGATCGCTTTTGTACCGAGGTATACGATGCCATCCCTTGCTTCGGCCTCATGTACATCGAGTGAGCAGGTGATTTCGATTTCGCCGCGCGCGCCGCGTCTGACGGCCTCGGAGCGGGCTCCGTTTTTAGCTTCGAGAACCGCGAATTCCTCCGCGTCTTTTAGTTCCTTGAACACCCTGGTTTCGGTGTTTCCGAATACAGTATAGCCAGCTATACCGTCTTCTCCCGTATTTGGCTTGATTTCCACTATGTTTGTGACGAATATATTGCCCGCGATGGCTCCCACCGCGTTTGCGACTTCGTAGTGTTTTGGGAGAACGGCTTTCGTTCCGAGCAGTTTCGCTACGTCATCAAGAAAAACATGAACGGGCGCGCCGACTCCCGTCAGGGTAAAATCCGTACCGAAAATCATGGAAATAAGCTCTTGTTTTTTTCCGTTTTTAGCCATGGCATAGGACTCGTTGATAAATCGCTCGACTTCCCCGCTCATTCCGTTTTTCATATAATCGCTGTTCTTGTTTTCAAGAAGAGCGCTTACTATGTTCACATACAGTTTTCGTTTGATCTCGTTGTATACTTTGTCACATAGCGTTTCAACCGATATTTTCAAATTGGACGCTACAAACTTCGCCCCCAAGATCGCCGCCTCTTTGGAAAACCTGTTAAAGTCTCCTTTGATATGCATGATATCTGTCGGCGTCAGGCCGCTTATCAGGATCACGTCTTCTTTTAGCAGCCTGGAAACATCAAGCGTATAAATATCTTTCCCCGGCACGCTATCGGATGCTTCCCGCACCAGCATGGGCCCGTTTTTCAGAATGGAGCAAAGCGCTTTTTCTTCATCTGTATATCTCGTGTTCCCTGAAATATCTTTGACCAGGATATAGTGTTCATGGAGATATTTCGTGTGTTTTTTCACTTTCCCGAGCAATCTTTTCAAATTGTCAATTATAATCGGATATTTATCCGCGGCGACACAGAGAGGAACCACCCTGTAATCCTCCAAAAACAACTTTTGCCCATTGTAGTGAATAGCCGTGTCTCCGCCAAGCCCGAACGTCTTGATATAAAGTCCGCTCACAAAAGTCTTCCATTTGCCGACACTCACACCGCTGGTCACTCTTCGCGGTTCTCCGTCCGTAATGAGAGCGATGTCTGTAGTCGTGCCTCCCATGTCGACAATAACGCTGTTTTTTTCATCGGTTAGGCTCGCGCTTCCTATGACGCTGGCGGCAGGGCCGCAGAGCAGCGTTTCTACCGGGCGGATATTGGCCAGCTCCTCCGACATGAGGCTGCCGTCACTGCGGACAATAACGATATCCGCGTCTATGCCGCGTTTTTCCATGGCTGTCTTTATCGCTTTTACAAATTTTTCAATGACCGGGAACAGGCGCGCGTTCAAAAGGACGCTGGCGCCGCGCTGCAGGCAGTTTAGTTCATTCGTCAGCTCATGACCGCAAACAACCGGTATTTTGTAATTTTGCTGAAACAGCTCTTTGGCTTTTTTCTCAACAACAGCGCTGTTTCTCATGGCGTTTATTTCAATAATGCCTACGCCTTCAAAATCATGAAATTCTTTGTCCAAATCGGAGCGGAACAAATCCCATTCGGGTTCCCGCTCAATTTCACCGGAAAACTTCGTAAAGCTTTCCCTGATATAAATATCATTTACCGGCGGAAGGCCGTAATCGCCGCCGTATTTTTCAAGAACCCTCCGGTCTCCGCCAAAAAAAATCAGCTTCGCGAGGCCGCCCTTGTCTTCTACACAGGCGTTTGTAGCCAGGGTCGTTGACAGAGATACTATTTCGGCAGCTCTCAGAAGATCTATCGGAAGGGCGTCAAGCGCCTCCAGTATCCCTGTCGTCAAATCGTCTTTTGTTGTCAGAGCTTTTGAGGTTCCGAGAATTGCTTTGCTTTCAAAATCAAATATTACCGCGTCGGTATATGTACCGCCTGTGTCTATTCCTATTCCTGTCTTCATATAGAAAATTATACAGAAAATATGTTTTTTCTTCTTGCGATTTTTTATGCTTTTTTGGATTGCTTCGCTGCGCTCGCAATGACGAAATGTGGTGTTCGCAATGACAAACAACAGTCATTGCGAGCGCAGCGGAGCAATCCATCAACGCAGTATTTTCTTAAGGAATTGTCCTGTATAGGAAGATTTAATTTTCGCTACTTCTTCCGGCGTGCCTGTGGCGATAACCTCGCCGCCGCGGTCCCCGCCGTCCGGGCCGAGGTCGATGATATAGTCGGCGCGTTTGATGACGTCCATATTGTGTTCGATAACGACCACCGTGTTGCCGGCGTCCACAAGGCGGTCGAGCACTTCGGTGAGCTTTTCGACGTCCGCGAAATGAAGTCCTGTTGTCGGTTCGTCAAGGATATAAAATGTCCGGCCTGTACTGCGCTTTGATAATTCCGTGGCGAGTTTAACGCGCTGAGCTTCGCCGCCCGAAAGCTGTGTCGACGGCTGCCCGAGCTTGATATAGCCGAGGCCTACGTTGGAAAGCGTAATAAGCTGCCGATGTATCTGCGGGATGTTTTTGAAAAACTCAAACGCTTCGTCGACTGTCATCTCAAGAATCTGATATATATTCTTTCCCTTGTATTTCACTTCGAGCGTCTCCCGATTGTAACGTTTCCCTTTACAGACTTCACACGGGACATAGACGTCCGGAAGGAAATGCATTTCTATCTTGATGATGCCGTCGCCTTTGCAGGCTTCGCAGCGGCCGCCTTTGACGTTGAAGCTGAACCTTCCTTTTTCATATCCGCGTATCTTTGACTCCGGAAGTGACGCGAACAGGTCTCTGATAGGAGTAAAAAGCCCTGTATATGTCGCCGGGTTTGAACGCGGCGTGCGGCCGATGGGCGCCTGGTTAATGTCGATCACTTTGTCAATAAATTCTATTCCGTCGATGCTCTGATAAGGCCCGGGCTGTGTTTGGGCGCGGTTTACTGTCTTCGCGAGAGCTTTGTGCAGGATCTCATTGACCAGCGATGACTTGCCTGAGCCCGATACTCCTGTAACACAGATAAATCTTCCAAGGGGGAACGCCGCGTCAATGCTTTTCAGGTTGTTGGCCGCCGCGCCGTGTACAACGATCTCGTTTCCGCTGCCGGGCCTTCTCGATTTTGGTATTTCTATTTTTCGTTTCCCCGAGAGAAACTGCCCGGTTATCGACTCTTTGCAGGCTTTGATGTCTTCAATCGTACCCTGGGCTACGACTTCACCGCCGTGCACGCCCGCCCCGGGTCCGAGATCAACGATGTGATCCGCGCATTCCATCGTCTCTGTATCGTGTTCGACGACAATCAGCGTATTGCCCAGATCGGTCAGATCGCGAAGGGTTTTTAAAAGTTTAATATTGTCTTTTTGATGAAGGCCTATGCTCGGCTCGTCAAGGATATACATAACGCCGACGAGAGCGCTGCCGATTTGCGTCGCGAGCCGAATACGCTGCGCTTCTCCGCCTGAAAGGGTCCCCGCGCTGCGGGAAAGCGTCAGGTAATCCAGCCCGACATTGATCAGGAATGAAAATCTGTCGCGGATCTCTTTCAGTATCTGCTTGGCTATAGCCTGATCTTTCGGACCCAGTTTTTCCGAAAGGTTTTGAATATATTCACCGGCCGCGCGTACGCTCATATCGGACAGCTCCGCGATATTTTTCCCGCCAACCGTTACCGCAAGCACCTCGGGCTTCAGGCGCTTGCCGCCGCAAGTTTCGCAGGGTTCGAGTCTCATATACTGTTCCATCTTGTCCTTGATGTAGTCGGAGGTCGTCTCGCGGTAGCGTCTTTCCAGATTTGTCAAAACGCCTTCGAAAGGATGATCCATATGTGAGATCCTCCCGGTCGTCCGGCTCTTGTATATATATTTGAGATGACGCCCTCCAGTCCCGTATAGTACCTCCGCTCGGAATTTTTCGGGAAACTCGTTCCAGGGCAGGGCCAGATCGACTTTTTGCTCCTTCGCGAGCGCGTCGATCATCTGCCTGTAAAAACCGGAGAACTCCATGTTTGAAAAAATGCCGGCGAGCGCCCCTCCCGGTATGCTTTTATCAGGCTGCGTAATAATCAGTCCGGGATCGACCTGCTGCAAATAGCCCAGGCCGTTGCAAACGGGGCAGGCCCCGAAAGGCGAGTTGAAAGAAAACATACGCGGCTCAAGCTCTTCAATACTGACTCCGTGTTCGGGGCACGCCAGCATAGTCGAGAATATTCTTTCCTCTTCACGGCCGTCAGGCCACGCGATGTGCGCGCTGACCAGGCCTTCACCGTGCTCAAGCGCGATCTCTATAGATTCGGAGAGCCGGCTCAGAATCCCTTCCTTTATTACTATGCGGTCAACGACGATCTCGATCGTATGCTTATAGTTCTTGTCAAGCGAGATCTCATCTTCGCCGAGCGTCTGTATCAGTCCGTTTATCCGAACGCGCGCGAACCCTTCTTTTCGAATGGTCTCGAGTACTTTTTCATGCGTTCCTTTGCGCAGGCGCACTACGGGCGAAAGCAGCGTGATTCGGGTCCTGTCAGGATAGGCAGCGAGGATATCCGCTATCTGGTCTACCGACTGGGACGTGATCTCACAGCCGCACACCGGGCAGTGCGGAATGCCGATACGCGCGTACATCAGCCTGAGATAGTCGTGGATTTCCGTGACCGTCCCGACCGTTGAGCGGGGATTGTTGTGTGTTGTTTTTTGGTCTATCGAAATCGCGGGCGACAGACCTTCGATGAATTCAACGTCGGGTTTGTCCATACGCCCGAGAAACATCCTTGCATATGATGAAAGGCTTTCAACATATCTTCTCTGCCCCTCCGCGTAGATCGTATCAAAAGCCAGAGACGACTTCCCGCTTCCGGAAAGGCCTGTCAGCACGACAAATTTGTCCCGCGGTATCCGTACGTCGATATTTTTTAGATTATGCTCCCCCGCGCCCTTGATGACCAGTTCTTTCATGAGTCACATATTAACATCACAAACAAACGTTTGCAAGCGAATACAAGGGACAAAGTATTAGATTACGGATTGCAGCATTTCGCAGGCACGTAGCCCTGGGCAATGGCTGCGTCCCGGGTCCCGAAAAAGACCCTGTTCTTTTCCGCTGTCCTCTGACCGGTTTTGCAGTCTATTTCGTGGAATTTCATCGAATTTGAATTGGCGAGATAACCGCCTTCCGAGAGATCGTTTTGATTTCCGTCCCGCGGCTCTGTATACGGCGGCGGGTTTTCCTGCGCTTCCGCACCGGGCGGACGTTGTTTCTGCGTTTCAAAGACGACTGTTTTTCCGTCGCTTGTGCAGACGACATCGCCGTCGAGATCTGTTCGGAAGACAGTTACACCCGCGTCTCTGAGCCTGCTGAGCGTATCGTCCGACGGATGGCCGTAGTCGTTGTCTTTGCCCACAGAAATGACCGCGTAAGCGGGCATGATTTCACGAAGGAAAGGATATGTAGTTGAATTCCGGCTTCCGTGATGTCCTACCTTGAGTACCGTACTCTCAAGATCACAGCCCGAATCCAAAATATCCCGCTCCTCGTCGCGCCCGGCGTCGCCGGTAAAAAGAAAACTCGTCTCTCCGTAGGTGATTTTGAGCACAATCGAAAGTTCATTTGTATCATCACTGCTGTAGTCGACCGGCCCGATGATCTCGGCCATAGCGTATCCGAGCGGGAACGTCTCGCCCGCCTCCGGGATCGTGATTTCCAGACCTTGTTTCCTGACCGCTTTTATAAAAGAATCGGCTGCCCTTGTAGAGCCGAAAGTTTCAGGGCAGTACACCTTGCCTGCGTCCGCGAAGCGAAGCGCGCCGGGAATGCCTCCGATATGATCTTCATGCATATGTGTTCCGATCACATAGTCCAGATATGTAATGTCATGATTTTTAAGAAAAGAGTAAAGCAGGTTTGAGTCGCCCGAATTGCCGCCATCGATGAGCATGTACTCTCCGCCGCATTCTATAAGCGCGCAATCAGCCTGGCCTACGTCAATATAGTAAACCGTAATTCCGCCGTTTTCTTCGGATTCGCTGTCTTTTTCAGTATCGCCGCCGGATGGCCGGTTCCCCGGTGAATTGCTTTTTTCCGGGACCGCGTCATCTTGAATATATGACAGTGCGGGGTTTTCGTCCGGATTTTGATTTGCGGAACATGCCGGAAAGAATATCGCGGCACAGAGAATGGCTGCCAGTATACAATTCAGAAAAGTTCCTCTCCCCATATATCATATATACATCCAAAACAGAAAACCCGCAACCTCAGCCGCGTTTTTTGATGATTTTTTATAGGAATTGTATTATTAATAACCCATAAAACAACCCATAAAAAGCTTTTTAGCGACCCCATAAAAGTTTATAGGACGGTTTGTATCCTGATTGAAAAAGCCTTGAAAAATGCAGGTTTTCCAATAAAGGTTTATGGGTTTTCAGATTCTTCGCAACCCCATAAACTTTTCTGGGTTGTCAAAGTCCACATAAAGGCGTAAATATAGTGCAAGAAGAAAAATTCCGGGAGGAAACTTCTTAAAAAGTATCATCGGCAATAAGGAAGAACGACTGCGACAAACGGTATCATCGGCAAAAAGGTAATTGGTACAAAATGAAAGGAACACAATGAAATAGCTTTCAACAAGCCGCCATCTTTCCCCATCCCCCTTTATATTTATTGGCGGCAAATCATAAATGCAGGTGTGGTTCGTTTATAAAAGCCGCACCTGCTATTTTTTTTATGTGATATCATGTCTGCAAACGTGACGGAGACTATTTCCGGATGAAAAAAACATTAACTGCATTTATCGGTAAATATTTTGTTGAGGATCCGGATTTCCGGGTTCAGATTTTTAATACGCTCGGGTTTCTGGGGTTTACGCTTAGTATCATTTTCGGCGTTTTCTCCCTGATAGTAAATCCCGTGCCCTTATATGTAATCTCAAATTTCGGCGCGTCCTTCGTAGCTGTCATTGTTATCCTGCTTGCCAACAAAACCAGACGGTTCAAA
>Ga0082212_10010430_pt1 | contig 11880 bp, 5 predicted proteins | sample TergutNt197P3_FD_71548 | JGI IMG/M metagenome (GOLD analysis project Ga0082212, IMG submission 71548) | Neocapritermes taracua P3 segment gut microbial communities from Petit-Saut dam, French Guiana - Nt197 P3 | ecosystem: Host-associated > Arthropoda: Insects > Digestive system > Gut ... | reverse complement strand
AACGCACAGTTTCAAGCGTAACTACATCCCGCTGGAGAAAACACGGCTCCCGCTTACGCCTGCCATGTCGATTAAGTCAGTCCTGCAAGGGTTCAGGCAGAGCGTGACCATGTTCGTGATCCTTGTCGCGGTCTCATTTACAGCAGCCATCGCAGTCATACTCTATTATAACGCCGCAGTGGACCTCAGCGCTTTTGAAAAGGTGCCGGGTTTCGAGAAATCAAACGCCGTAATCCTCATTGCGCCGGAACAGGATCCTGACACAATCAAGGCTGAAGTTCTCGCGCATGAAGATGTGTGGAAAGCTCAGTATTTGGATGGGCGCGGCGCCATTGTAGACGGTATCGACGTGCTTGTGGTCACTATGGAGGATTACTCCGCCAGAGAAACTAATAACGTATACACGGGCATTTTTCCAAGATACAGCAATGAAATCGCCATCTCAGGGCTGCTTTCGGGTAAGCTGGAAAAAGGCGTCGGCGACGAGGTTGAGGTTCTCATAGGCGAAGACAGTCGGCCATTCCTGATTACTGGGTTGACGCAAGGCATGGACAGCGACGCGTATATCACCATGGACGGGATAAAAAAGCTCGCCCCCGATTTTCGGAGGCAGCAGTTGCAAATATACTTGAATAAGGGTACCGACGCTGCAGCGTTCACACTTGAAATGGATGAACAGTTCGAGGGGCGGATCACGTTCGCTGTTGACGGCGATAAAAGCTTTGCCGACGGCGTCAGCGGCTTCGCGTCCATCATGTCGCTCGTCGGGCTTGTAATACTGCTCGTTGCCGGAGCCGTCATAATACTGGTACTGTACTTCGTCATCGGTTCCGCCATCATCCGAAGGCGCCGTGAGCTGGGAATCCAAAAGGCAATCGGTTACACGACCGCTAATCTGATGAATCAAATATCGCTCGGTTTCCTATTCCCGATCCTCCTCGGCGCCGCTGCCGGATGTTTCCTCGGCGCAGTATCGACAAACTTGCTCATGAGCATTGGAATGGCGCCTATGGGCATAGTGAAGGCCGGCTTTATCATCAACGCGTCATGGGTCGCCGCAGCGGGCATCTGTATCGTCGCACTGGCTTACCTGACAAGCATCCTGATAACATGGCGCATTCGCAAGATATCAGCATACACACTGGTGACTGAGTAGAGACCTTAATCCCGGCAAAACGCGAAGCGAACCTCTTGAAGCCGCCGTGCTTTGCTACGGCGGCTTCAGTGCAGGAGTGAGAGACCCCCCACTTATTCACCGAGCGCAGCGAGTCCGCTTTAAGCAAAACTTTACTTTTTTTTATCAAAAGCGACATATACTCATTACAATTAGTGTTTATTATTCCATCAGAAGCATTGATTTGCATGAAATAAAACCAAAATGGGGATCACGATGAAGATTGCATATTTCACCGATACATACGCACCTGAAGTGAATGGGGTGACAAGTACGTTTGATAAACTGAGCGTTTATCTGGAACGCAAAGGAGTACAGCACGTTTTCTTTGCTCCTGACTACAAAAACGCACAGGCGCAAAGATCGGATACCACGTCAAAAACCAAAAGCGTACACCGATTCCCCGGCGTTAAGGTGGGTATGTCTCCGAATAGCTGCCTGTCTTTTCCAAAGGCGAGTGTCATAAACAGACTTTGTGACAGATTCGCCCCGGACGTAGTGCATGTGAGCACAGAATTTGGGATAGGTTATAGAGGCATGAAGTACGCGGTTTCAAGAAAGCTTCCACTTATCATGAGCTGCCACACCGACTACTGCAAGTATTTGAAGTTTTTTGGGCTTACCCCGCTTCAAGGCGCCATTGAAACATACCTGAAGTGGTTTTACGGATTCTCCCAAAAAACGCTGGTGCCTTCGATGCATACGCTTGAGTGTCTGGAAGAAAAAGCCTACAAAAACTTAGGCATCTGGACGAGGGGAGTTGACGCAGGTATTTTTAGTAAAAGATACAAAAGCGATAACTTACGACATGAACTCGGGGCAGACGGAAAGTTTGCCTTTTTATATGTCGGCAGGCTTTCACCGGAAAAAGGGCTTGATTTGCTGCTTCATGCGGTCAGGGAAGTAAACAATAGATTTCCTAATAAAGCCATTTTCGTATTTACGGGCGATGGTCCATACGCTAATATTATCAGACAATCAGGTATTAGCAACATTGTCATGACAGGGTTTAAGCGTGGCCATGAGCTGTCCGAGATATACGCATCTTGCGATTGCTTTGCCATGCCATCAGGAACAGAAACTTTTGGAAACACGATATTGGAGGCGATGTCAAGCGGATTGCCTGTCGCGGGGATAGCAAGCGGTGGCGCCACTGATTATTTAAGACATGGGTATAACGCGCTCCTTTCAGCGGAAGGAAGCAAGGATGCATTTACTCGCAATTTAGTAGCGATAATGGAGAACGAAGAGCTAAGAAAAACACTGTCGGAAAATGGGTTAAAAACTGCCATGTCAAGAGATTGGGATGGGATCTTCGACAGGCTGTTGCTGGACTATGCAGCTGTGATTAAGGAGAATCTGGACTCCTTGCCAAAACAAGTTTCATGAAAGACTCCTGCGAATGAAACGGCGTACGTCGGAAAAGAATAGTGAAGAAAAAAGCTGGAGGTATGAAAGCATGAAGACAAGAATACACTAATTCGCCACAGGAGGCGGGGGGAAATCCCTTGCCTCCTGTTTTTCATAACCATTGATATTTTACAAGAATTATCCATAACTTTTACACTGCCCTGTGTTTGGATTTTACATTGGTCGGTTATAAATATTGTAACAGCGTCAACGATGCTGCGCAATATATAGAAGGAGAGCCATAGTATGAAAACGAAAATCAAAAAGGAGAGTAATCACATGAAAAAGCGATCCCGCATAGCCTCCATCCTGCTGGTAGTTGTACTTGCCATTGCCATGAGCATCCCCGCATACGCGGCGGTCATTACACCGCCGACAACCGACGTTTCGGCAAAAATGCTCAACTCGAACATCGTCGGTGGACCAACCGTCATTTCAAAAATCAACGGAATGGATGAGCTCGACGCCGTCATTGCTGACGGAGTGACCACCACAGTCATGATTGACTTCACCAATCTTGACGACGCCAGCGACTTGCTCCAGAAAGTCGCCAACAAGAACCTTGCCATGTTCGTTATAGACAGCGTGGAAGACGCACTCGAACTTGGAGCATACCTCAACCAGACAGCAAATAGCACTGCAGGTTATACCGATACCCATGTTGCATCCACTGACCCCACAGTCTTGAGGGTGCTGCGTGAAACAGCAGGCAGGGTCAGGGCGAGCCTGATCGTTGAGTATGAGATAACAATGGAGAACTATCCGCAAGTTGTCTACACTGCCAATGCATGCTACGCACTCAACATCATCGTCTCGGCCGACAACATAACAAGGACGGTTATGGAGCAGGTTCAAAGAAGGATGTTCACGGTTTGGGTGGTCAGCGACGATACCACCGTCGGCAACCTTGATGTAATCAACATGGGGTCAAACGGCGTCATTACCGAAAACGCTGCACAGCTTAAAGCAGACGCTGCGGTCTACACCACTCGCACTCTTGTACGCCGCCCGTACTATGTCGCCCACAGGGGACTTCCATCTGCGGCGCCGGAAAACACATTGCCCGCGTATGAGCTTGCGATTGCAGCGGGAGCCGATTTAGTAGAATGCGACATCTACCTCACAAAAGACGGCGAAATCATCCTTCTTCACGATGACTATTTCAACAGGACTACAGATATCGCCGCAAACTGGACGACGCTGTTCAGCGACGAGGAGCGAGCGGAGATAAACAGATCGGCCAGCCAGGTCAGGCCGCAGGACTTAACTCTTGAGCAGATCAAACGCCTGAACGCTGCCGCGTGGTCGGATAACACATTTGCTCCCGGCGCGAACCGCACAGGTTGGGCGCTCAAGGGATATGACTTTGTTGAGATTCCAACGCTACGTGAAGTCATGCTGCTTCTAGCCGACACAGACGTCATTCTTGTCTGCGAGCTCAAAGATACCCGCGTTGCACACGTCACGCCCGCGTATGAAGTCATACGTCAAGTAAGCGAAGAAGTTGGCAAGGATATGTATAACCAGATCGTTTTCATCAGCTTCCAAGACGCTGAGCTTACTTACATGGCCAATAACCATCCCGAAGCGTCCACAGGGCGCCTGACCGCTGCGGGAGGCCTCCTCGGGTTAACGGCGGGGAACGCAAGGGACATTCTCAGAGCTGTCCTGCCAATATACTGCAACGGATACAATCCGACGTCTTCCAACCTCAGTTCATCGAACGTGCCGCAGGTGTATGCGCGCGGTCTCTCGGTGTGGGCCTATACGATTGATGCAGTCGCCACTGCAAGAAATCACATCGACTGGGGTGCATACGGTATCACCACAAACTACTGCAACCGCGCGTCAACTGCTGTAATGGGCATTTCCGCAGAGAAGTCGCGCTACATAACAATGCCGGGCGAATCCGCTGTGATAGGCAGCGTATCTCTTGATTATCTGAAAAACGATGCTAACATTTCTACAGAGATTGTAGTGATCGACGGATTTGAGAATATCATTGACGTCGAGGGCAACGAAATCACAGTCCTTCCGGGAACTTCCGCCACAGTGATGCTGAGAGCTCAGTCTGCGGCCGGTGAGTTCACAAACTCCTACACTTTGTACAGCCAGCCGGTCACGGTCACATCTTATGCTGACGATACAGCCTTGAACGCAGCGATCAAAGCAGCTGAGGACTTCGTAAACGGAGATTACAGCATATACACAGATGAGTCTACCGAAGCTGCAATCAACTGGGTAAGTGCTAAGCTTGCTGAACTGTATGGGTTGAAAACTGCCGTCGATACCCTCATTTCGCAAAATGACCTTGACCTCTATCTGAGCCACATAAACATAACAGCTCACATTGAATACGCGAAAACAATGCTGGTAGTGAGGCCTATAGACGATACAACCTTGAACGCAGCGATCCAAGCTGCGGAGGACTTCGTAAACGCTGACTACAGCGCCTACACTGACGAGTCTGCTGAGGCAGCAGTCAAGTGGGCGTGGGCAAAACTGGCCGAACTTTATGCTCTTAGAGCAGCGGTGGACGCCGAGACAATTACCCAGGATGACCTTGACCTCTATCTGAGCCATATCAATATCATGGCAAATCTGAACTACGCGCAAAGCCTGCTGGTCGTCAAGGTTGACAATAGTGTAACAGTTACCCCGTCTGCATTTGTGACAAAAATGAGCGGAAACCAGAACAAACTGACGATCACGGTCACTGAGATCCACGGAGACGGAACAGTCAACGCAATCACAGAGACGTTAATGATTAGCAACAACGCTGCTGGCACATATCAAGTCGGAGAGTACCGTGTATACGTCGACACAAAAGGCAACGACCAAATTCGCGCATGCTACATTGTCGAATAAGGACGCAGAAGAACCATTTCATTCGCGGCCGGGCGGATAGACCTGCCCGGCCGCATCAATAAAAACACAAGGAGAGAAAAAAACCTATGAAAAAGCGCGTTATTTCACTTTGCCTGGCCTTTTTACTGGTGGCAGGTATAGCACAAGCGGCGGTTGCGTCGGGAGACGGCTTGCCTGACATGATTGATTTCATGAGCGAGACAATGCAGAATACTGATGTCGGCGAGTTGCCTGATGGATTCCGCCGTATTTCCGGTACCGTAGCAGGCGTCGTCGAACTAGACGGTTTTGGCGACGAGCGCGACGGAAAATGGCTCAAATTCGGCGACTTAGGGCTTGAATTCAGCCGCGTACAGTATGACATGCCAGCAGACGCAGGCGACTATGTAATCGAAGCAGACATGATGATGGGCGTAAGCACAAATGCCTCGCGCTGGGCGTCGATCATGTACCGCATCCAGAGCGATGCGAACAGTTCATATTTTCAGTTCGCAGTGCGTAAAACATCGACAGCCAGCAACGGCGTTGAGTTTGCGCATAGGACACCCGCAGGAGCGTGGGATGTTCGCGTAGCCACCGGCAACGCAGTCAACTTCGGCGAAAATCGCGTGAACAGGCTGCGCGTCGAAGTAAAAGGAAACACTATCAAAGAGTATATCGACGGCGTATTGATTATTGAGTCCGACCGCGCAGGAGACTACCTTGCAGGCCATATTGGATTCCAGAGTAACTATATGGAAACGTACATCCGAAATGTTGAGGTGTCGCTTTTCGCGCCTCCGGTCGGTGATGATTTGAAAAGCATAGAGATAGACTACGACATCGAGTACCCGCTGGTTCTTGGCCAAGGCAGCATGTTTGGCAGCGTACTGCCTGTCAGCATGATTCCTATGAAGGCCATTAGCAACGATGGCACGGTCGAATACTTGATGGGTAACGACTCACGCCTTACATATAGCAGCAGCAATGCGTCCGTAGTCAACGTCACCGGCGGCATGATCATTGCCGGAACACCGGGCGTGGCTGCTGTGAAGGTCGAGTTCGGTACAGTATCTTTGGAGCTTCCGATTTGGGTCAGAGACGCCAGCGGATTACTCATAAAAGAAGACTTCGAAGATGCATCAAAGCTGCAGGCGAATGGTCTACCACAGGGTTTCCGCCACATTTCCGGTTCGCTGGGCGGGGTAGTCGACGTTGACGGAAACAACATGCTCAAACTCGGAAGCACCAACGATGGGTTCAGCCGAATACAGTACGATTTACCGAAGAGCGTAGGAAACTATGTGATCGAGGTTGATTTCCGTTTCGGCGTCAGCACAAACGCTTCCAGATGGGCTGCAGCGATGTTCCGTGTTCAGAGCGACGCTAACAACTCATACTATCAGATGGCAATCAGAAAAGATTCCGCCGCGAGCAACGGTGTCGAATTTGCGGAAATGCTGCCCGGCGGATCATGGGCTTCGCCGCAGCCGGTCACGACATCATTCAGTCCGGCATTTGGGGAAGGCATTACTCATACGCTTAAAATAGAAGTGTCGGGTAACAAAGTCAAAGAGTATATCGACGGACAGCTGGTTGTCTTCACTGACTTAGCAACAAGATACGCTGATGGCCATATCGGTTTTCAGACTGCAAATATGGAGCTCTTTATTGACAATATCAAGGTATCTCTCGACAAACTCGACCTCGGCCCACTGCCGGGCGAAGTTTACGCAAATGCTAAAACGCTGAGTGGGAACATAGTTGGCAGCCCAACTGTCATCACAAAGATTGACAACTTGAATGCACTCGGCGCAGCTCTTGCTGATGATGTGACCACGTCTGTCATGACAGACTACACATGCGTTGATGACGCTATTGCTCTTCTGGACGCAACGGCTGGATTACTAATACCAATTTTTGTCGTGGAAGATATTGCAGGGGCGCTCGAACTCGCTAACTTAATTGCAGGCGGGTATACAGACACGCATATGGCGTCTTCCGATCCAGCTGTCATTAAGGCATACCGCTCGATAGCTCAGCGCTCAAGAGCCAGTTTGATCGTCGACAGGGAGATAACTGTAGACGATGTACGCGATGTGGTGGCAAAAGCGCATAGTTGCTGGGCGCTTAATGTGATAGTCAGCGCAGGGAAGGCTGACAAGTATACAATTGAGAAAATTCAGCAGCGGCTCATTTCTGTGTGGATGCACAGCGACGATAGTACCATAAGCAACCATGAAGCCATCACATCGGGCGCGACAGGCATTGTCACCGCAGATCCTGTAAAACTCCGCTGCGACGCTGCAGGATACGACACAAGGACCATGACGCGCCGCCCATTTGTCATAGCGCACAGAGGGCTGTCCTACAAAGCACCTGAGAATACCCTTATATCCTATGTAGAAGCATATGAGGCCGGCGCGGACATGTTCGAAATTGACGTCTACTTGACCAAGGACGGCGAAGTGATTCTTCTCCACGACGATACATTCGCGCGGACGACAGACATTACCTACGCAACGTGTGCGCTGACTGACGCTGAAGTCGCAGCGACGGGGCAAACGCGCCAAAATATGCGCCCAATGCACCTCACGCTTGAGCAGATCAAAAAGCTTGACGCTGGTTCGTGGAAGAATCAGGCATATGCGGGCGAGCAGATTCCCACGCTTCGCGAACTCCTCGAGTACATGAAGGGAAAAGACGTCGTACTGTTCTGCGAGCTCAAAGACGCAAGAATGGAGCTTCTTGAGCCGACCATGGAGGTCATCAGATCCATGAACATGGAAAACCAAGTTGTGTTCATCAGCTTTAACAATGCGCAGACGAACTATATGGCAGTTAACCACCCCGACATGCCCTGCGGTAACCTCAACAGCGTATCCACCGATTTGGGCAATGCGACAAAAACGATCCACAACATTCTTAATACAATCCTGCCAATGAACGCCACATATAACCCATCATATGGCGGCCTGAACGAAGCAGTGATCAATGAGTGCATAGCGCGAGGTCTGACACTGTGGCCATGGACGATCAACGACCCGACGACTGTAAAAAACTTCATCGATTGGGGCGTATCAGGCGTCACAACTGACTATACCGACCGCACATCATCCGCTGTCATGGGGATTTCCGCCGAGAGAAATGAATATAATGTTGACGCCGGCGAGGCAGCTGTCATCTCCAGTGTCTCAAAGAACAATGTTGGCGTGGAATTGTTCCTCCCTGTCGAAATTATGGTCATAGATGGCTTGGAAAGCGTAGTGAGTATTGACGGTAATGCCATAACGGTCCTCCCCGGCGCTTCGGTCACGGTACTGCTAAAAACGAGGTCGCCTGAGGCAACAAGTAGCGGTTCGTACGTACTGTACAGCCAGCCTGTAACGGTCACAACGAATGAGGAACTCTTCGTCGTCATTGACGATTCAGCCCTTAACACTGCGATCCAAGCTGCGGAAGACTTCATAAATGGCGATTACAGCGAATATACTGACGAGTCTGCCAAAGCAGCCGTCAACTGGGCATGGGCCAAACTGGCTGAGCTTTATGCGCTCAGAGCTGCAGTGGGCGCCGAGACAATTACCCAGGATGACCTTGACCTCTATCTGAGCCATATCAACATCACGGCAAATCTGAATTATGCGCAAAGCCTGCTGGTCGTCAAGGTTGACAATAGCGTAACAGTTACCCCGTCTGCATTTGTGACAAAAATGAGCGGAAACCAGAACAAACTGACGATCACGGTCACTGAGATCCACGGAGACGGAACAGTCAACACGATAACAGAAACATTTATGATCAGCAACAACGCTGCCGGTACATATCAAGTCGGACAGTACAGCGTGTTCGTCGACACAAAGGGCAACGATCAGATCCGCGCTTGCTACATTGTTGGATAGTTCCTTCCTTTCTTACTCCTTTTTCAAACGAGGCTGCCTCACGGCAGTCTCGTTTGAACTGTGACTGTGAAAAGATGGCCAAAAGAGAAGCGGCAGTATTTTCGTTTCACATGCCCCAGATTACTAATGCAATAACTCTCGATCCGAGAATAATACACTCATTAAAACATAATATTTGTCTTTTATTAACTCGCGTGTACGTCCGCTTAGTTTTACATAATCACGTTCCAATTTACTTTTTAAATTTGCACTTGTCCAACCGCTTTCTAGCATATATACTATACTGTCATAATGAGCTAGAGCATCTGCATCCGCAACGCACTCTTCTTCAACCGAGTTTTTGTTTTTTAACACGCTTCCCCTATGGTTTAGGACGCAGTTTTTCACTTGTTCAACTCTTTCATGCGGATAATCTAACTCAAGCAGAGATTTTTCCGCTATTTCTGCGCTGTATACATGGTGATTTTCGTCGTCTCCGTACTCGAAAACAAAGCTAACATCGTGAAGTAATGCACCAAGTGCAACAATTTCTTTATCTGCACCATATTTTTCAGCTAATTGATTCGCATAAAACAAAACGCTTTCTATATGTCTCCAGTCGTCCGCTCCTGTTTTCTCCTGATACTTGTTGCACTGATCTATTACTTTTCGTTCTACGATTTCGACGATATTTTTCATAATAAAGTCCATTCCTTTCGCCATGCTCAAGTCACAAATAGCCCAAAAAGGAATGGGCTTTTTGTGCATCAACTCGCGGTTCCCCGCAGGGGGAGCGATTGGCACATTCCCCGGGTTAGCGTGATTATTCACGCTATATCACTCCATTATTATTGCTCGCTTCTGCAGCTCACTTACTTTGGAAAGAGGACCATCTTGCCAAACTCCCAGTTGCCTGAAGGCGCTTCGCGGTCGTACTCAACCGGCATTTCGTCAAACATTATGGTTAGCGCGTTCCCGCTGATGCTGAAAGCATTTGACGGGCTGCTGTAACTTTCCTGCGTGTAGTTCCCGGCCGCGTCATATATGTTCTTCGCGCCGCTAAAGCTGACGTGGTCCCCCGAGACACTGTATGACCCCTCAGCCACCTGCCAGTGTATAAACGGCGTGCTTTCGCTCATATAATGATAGCCCACTTCATAAAACCTCCCATCCATGCTGAACGCAAGCTCTATGATCCAATCCCCTCCGCCGCTTGCGCCCAGCCATGAAGTGCCCGACAGCGCATCGGAGGGCTGAGATTGGTCGGGATCGGGCTGAGTGGATGCGCCTCCGGGCGTATGCACGTAGTTGTACATGCGCAGTATGGTCATGATGCTCTGCTCTCTTGTGTACGGATCCCTCGGCGCGAACAGGTTGTTACCCACTCCCTGCATTATTCCTGCCGACTGAATCTGCCCCACACTCTCGCCCGCCCACGGAGATATCTGTCCGCCATCGGCAAATGTCGCCGTCGTTTTTGCTATGGGCCTGTCGATCGCGTCGGCTAGTCGCGCAAGCATTGTCGCTGCCTGTTCGCGGGTCAGGCTGTCGTTCGGCGCGAAATTGCCGTCGCCGACGCCGTTGACGACTCCTATCGACGCCGCTTTTTCCACGTTTTCATCGCTTGTGTCCGAGAACTTCGTGCGCCCGTATATCGTACCCTTTTCCTTCTCATATAGCGTGACAGCAAAGGCGCAGAACTCAGCGCGCTTTGTCGGCCGCGAATACTCTGACTGTAGGCTCTGCGGCACAAGCCCCAAGTCTATCGCCTTGTCCACATCATCCTGCGCCCATTCGGAGGGCAGGGCGCCGGCCGGCGGCGAAGGGTCGGCGCCATCCTGATACAGCTCCAGAGTGTAATTGAACCTTGCAGACGACGGGAAATCACCGGCAGCGTATTCAGGTATGGATACCGTGTACGTATACTCTTCGATAACGTACTTAGCGACGGGAAACTCAAGCACAAATCCGGTTGAGGTCCACGTCAGTCCAGAAAACTCCGCGCCGGGATAAACCTCCACAGTGTATATGTCGTACCACGAGCCGCCGACGACGTCTTCCGTAAGCCAGATCTCATAACTCGTCGCCCCGTTGACCGTCATGGTAAGCCTTACGCCCCAATAGTCCGATACATTCATACCGCTTAGAATGTAGGTGTCGTATAAGCTGCCTCTTTGCAGCGTGCCCGAAACCTTCTGGCCTGGATTGATGGACCCTGTTGCTGCGGACATGCTTACCGGCAGAGCCGCCGCCAACATGAGCACACACAGCAAAAGGCAGATGTGCCGCCTAATCCTTGTTTTCGTCATTTCCTTGCTCCTGTTTCTCATGAAAACGTTCTCCCATCAGATAAATTTTGTCAGTCTGTGTCAATAGGCGTACCTTTTGACGGTTCCCTATTTTGGGCTGTTCCGCGCTGTTCTGTCAGTAAAATTGGCCATAAGCGCTGTGTATCTTCATCTTATCATATGATTCCATGCTTGGGTATGCACAATCCTCACTTCTATGCACTATCTTCACTATTTTTGAAAAAAGTACTACTTAAACATGTCGAACGCGATCTATACT
>Ga0082212_10010429_pt1 | contig 11882 bp, 12 predicted proteins | sample TergutNt197P3_FD_71548 | JGI IMG/M metagenome (GOLD analysis project Ga0082212, IMG submission 71548) | Neocapritermes taracua P3 segment gut microbial communities from Petit-Saut dam, French Guiana - Nt197 P3 | ecosystem: Host-associated > Arthropoda: Insects > Digestive system > Gut ... | reverse complement strand
TTATGCTGTCCATACCGTTTGCCATTACGGGGGAGATTATTGCCTTGCTCATCACCAATACCACCTTGGATATAATCGGGGCATTGGGAGCGATTTTGTTGATAGGAATTGTGGTCAAAAACGGTATTGTGTTGGTGGATTACATCAATTTGATGCGAGATAGAGGGCATTCTTTAAACGAGGCAATCGCCTTATCGGGTCAATCGCGTCTGCGTCCCGTATTGATGACGGCGGTAACAACCATTTTGGGTATGTTGCCTATGGCGATGAGCCGCAGCGAAGGCTCGGAAATGTGGGTGCCTATGGGAATAGTTGTAATTGGCGGTTTGCTCACAGCAACGGTCGTAACGTTGATAGTAGTACCTGTTTTCTACGGCATTTTCTCCCGCAGCGGCGAACGCGACAAGCAAACCAAAATCCGCAGCAAATTCTACTTTATGGATTTACCAGATGTGAAGGAGGAGGAGTTGAATGTGGCAGGGAAGTAGGTTGGAAAGTTTGTAAAGAGGAAAGTTTTTGGGTAAATGGATATTCATCAAATTAACCAAAATGCGATACTGAAAATGGTCGAGTTGCTTAAACTGAAAGGGTATAGCGACAGCACGATAAAAACGTATCAAAATGAGTTTGCTCAGTTTTTGGTTGCGTTAAAAAACAATCCTGTGGATAATTGCGATTCGCAAAAGGTGAGAAGTTATATGCTTTATTGTTACGAACATCTTAAATTGACGGAAAATACGCTGCACAGTCGTTTAAATGCGTTGAAATTTTATTTTGAACAAGTATTGCATCGGGAAAAATTCTTTGTTGATATTCCTCGACCAAAAAAACATTCGCAATTGCCCAAAACCATTCATCAAAAAGACATCAAAAAGATGTTTGATATAACTATTAACCTGAAACACAACACGATGCTAAAACTATGCTACGGAATGGGTTTGCGTCTTTCGGAGATTATCAACCTGAAAATTACGGATATTGACAGCAATAATATGCAGGTTTTTATAGAAAAAAGCAAAGGAAAAAAGGATAGATATGTAAATTTACCGCAATCTATTTTGGAGCAATTGCGAGCGTATTATAAGGAATATCGTCCAAAAATATATCTTTTTGAGGGTCAATACGGTGGACAATATTCGGCACGGAGCGTACAGCAGGTCTTTAAAAATGCTTTGCAGAAAGCGGGAATAAATAAAAAAGTTGGCATACACAGTTTGCGGCACAGTTACGCCACGCATTTGTTGGAGCAAGGGACAGATATTCGTTTTATTCAAGAACTTTTAGGGCATAAAGATATAAAAACTACGCTAATTTATACCAACGTAACAAATGAAGGCATACGAAAAATAAGAAGTCCGTTAGACAATTTATAATTGCGTATTTTGTATTGTCGGTATTGCGTAAATACGGATTTGACAATACAAAATACGCAAGTGAAAATATTGACAAAGTGTTTTAAATATGCATTTTATAAAACGTATTATTAAATCGAAAAAAAATGTTTCTTTGCGCATATTTAAGAGTTGTGTGTAATGCGTGAGCGACAGTGCGATTGAACAACGAAAATTTAACTACGCTGAAAAATCTATCAAAAAACATATTGGATTTTAAAATAATGTTGTATCTTTGCATACTAAAATTAGCGTAATATGTTTTATTACTACGGAAGAAAAAAACAGATAGCAAAATATTATCCGACACCGAATTGTGATACTATTGTAGAGCCATTTGCAGGTGCAGCGGCTTACTCTTTGTATGGCGATAATTGGAAAAAAAACGTAATTCTGATAGAAAAAGATATAAAAGTTTTTCAAATTTGGGATTGGTTGATTAATTGTGCAACCGTTGAAGAAATCAAAAAATTACCCGATTTGAAAGTTGGCGAAAAAAGTTCAGAGTTTTTACATATTATCCACGCAGCCACAAAGATGGCTTTTCAATTTAAAACCATTAAGGTTACACCTGTTTTGGAACGAAATTGGGAAATTAGCCGTAGAGTTTTTGCCGAAAATTTATATAAAGTCAAACATTGGACAATAATCAATGGCGATTATTCTGACGCCCCTGATATTGAAGCCACGTGGTTTATAGACCCGCCCTATAAAGGCGATGCAGGAATGGGTTATCGACACAGCAGTAAAAAACTTGATTATGAAAAATTGTCGAAGTGGGCGTTAAATCGCAAAAATGAGGTTATTTTCTGCGAAGGCTGTAATGGCGATTATTTGCCATTTGAACCGCTTTTAAATCTTAAAGGAGTGGCAGGAAAAGTGAGTAAAGAGATGATATATTACAAAAGCGAGGTCGCCCCTATCCAATTAAATTTATTCGATGTTTAGCATTCGGGAATATTTTTTAACATGGTCAACATTGTCGTAAATCAACACCATTCCTTGTCCCATTTTTTGTTTTCCGCTACTACGCATTCCTGTAACTTTCGTGTTTCTGCCTGTTGTGCCGGAAATTTCTCCCCAATCGTCAGAATTTAAATTATCAGAGAAGAAAACGCCGGTAATGGCAGGGAAAAAGAAATTGTTAATATGATTGACAAAATCCCAAACAATACCCATTAAGTGATTAACTTCTCTATGGTGTGCCTGCCAAGTAATACCTGTCAAATCTTGTATTCGCATTTGCCCGGCACGCAAATTTGCACCTGTTTTCAAATTGCCAATTGTTCCTTTGATTTCCAAACCGACAGGATAATTTCGTAAAACCTCTTCGGTCGAATTTATAGCCAACGACGGAATAATATCGGGGTGTCCTTTTTCTATGGGGTTTATAGCTGAGTTGGGTATTTGTTCGACAAGTTTGGAACAAAAAATTGCACCAATCATTGCGCCTGTCGTTTTGAAATCAATGCTACCATATAAATTTGACGGCAAAGAAGACAAAAAAGCATTCAAATTTTCGACTGCCGCCAAAACTTCTTTGTGAGACACTTCAAAGCCGAGATTAACGCTAAAATTCGGATTTACTTTGTAGTTTATCATTTCAATAATTCTGTAATGTGAATATTTAATGCTTTCGCAATCTTTTCCATATTGCGAAGTGTAACGTTTTTTTCGGCTCGTTCAATCATACCGATATAAGTACGATGAACACCTGCGAATTCTGCAAGTTTTTCTTGTGAAATATGCTGCTCTTTTCTGTACTTTTGGACATTTTCGCCAAAAACTTTTAATATATTTTCGCTACTCATAGTATGGAATATTTTAGTCTGCAAAATTACAACTGCCGATGACAGAAATCAACATACTATAGTTAGCATATTTTAATTTGCTGAAATTTGACAACTTTGTGCATTGAGAGAAAAATACTGTTTTGTTGTGCGAAAAGAAAGGGTTAGCAAATGCACTACACACAACTGGCGGTTTGGCGCGAGTGGCGGTGTAGCCCGCAGAAACGGCAGTGCGATTTCTCAGGTTTCGCTCCCGCGCGAGCCTCAGTGAGCCGCCACCCTCGCCAAGCCGCTGGGACGTTGTGCGCAACCGGCGAAGCAGTTGAAAACGAAGTGTCGAAATGAAAAGTTAACAAAAAAATAATCGTCTTGAAAGAATGACAACAGACGAAATATTAGAAATAGGAATTGATAATCAAGAACGGCTTTTTGTCCGACCCGAAAAGCAAACTTTTGAGTATATTTATCGTGCAGCAGCGGAAGTTGGGTGGGACAAAAAAGAAAAAGTTTTATATTCGCCAAAGCCAAGAGAATGGAGTTATTATTTATGGTACAGGCACATAATTGATATTGCAAAAGATGAATATGGCTGCAAACTTTATCTGACGGACAAAACAATATGGACGAATATTCCGAACGATTTAAAACAGCAAATTATTGGACAACAATGAATAACAGAGAAAAAAGAAGTTAAAATGGCAGCGCACAACGAGCGGTTTTAGAAATGGCAACAGTAAACTGCTCTACATTGTCAACCTTGCATTTCCGGTAAATATCTCCAGAACCTACGTGGCATATTTTGGCGTTGCAACTTCAGGTTTTTGCGCTCCTTTATGTTTATGTGCGTGAAATACGAAAGCCACATTTTTTGATAAAACTCTTCGCCCTCCTGTAAAATACCATCATTAGCCTGTCCGGTAACAGAACTAAACTCGCGCTGCAAAATTTTAACCTCTTCGATTTTGTTATTTTCATGCATTATGCCATAATTTCGTTTCAAATCGTAGAGCAGCCATTTTTGGTCGGCAAAACGGCTTTGAAAATGCCTGATGACCAAAGGGATTACGTCGTAGCGAGGCTCAATTCCACAAAAATACATCCCGTCTTTTGTGTGCTGAAAACGTACAAACTGCATCATTCGCATTGCTTCCCTTTTTACTTTTTGCGAAACTTGCGTAAGATACAATACGTCAGGGTCGCCAAAATCGGTTTCAATATTAGTTTGTACGCTTAATAAACGACGTATAAAACGAAATATTTTCATTTCAATCCCCTGTTCTCCTGACAAAAAAGCATAAAAAGGCAGTTGTTTGTTTTTCGCCGAGAGTTTATTTTGAATGCCTTTCCAAACTCTGTCAGATTTTGCCGAATCAGTTTGCACATCAAATTTATCGTAAAAAAACTGAACCTGTTCATGCGCTCTCGAACTAATTTCATCAGGAAAAACTTTCAGTCTGTAACATTCAAAAACGCATGAAAGAAAACCATCAAAAGTATTGTCGTAAGTATAAATATTCATTGGCAGTTTTTATAAATCCAAAATAATATTTCATTAATTATCAGTGCAGTGGAGCCAATGCTGGCTGGTAATGGGCAAAAAGATTCAACTGTGTATCCTGATAATTCTTATTTTTTGAAACCGACTCCAAAACTAATTTGTGTTTAAGTTTTTCGGGCGCCCAGTCAGACGTTGATACCGGAAGCTCATTACAAGTGATAAAATACTTCGCACGTTTCATAACAACCCCTATTTTTTGCAGGTGCTGTGAATTTAGTTTTCGGTGGCGGCGTGCAAAAATTATTTTTTGGGCAGACTGAACGCCAACCCCGGGAATACGTAAAATCATTTCATAATCGGCACGGTTTACATCAATCGGGAAAAGATGCATATTCCGCAGTGCATACCCTAATTTCGGATCAATGTCCAAATCAAGAAAAGGCTGGTCTTCGGATAAAATCTCCTCGGCGTTGAATTTGTAAAACCTCATCAGCCAGTCGCTTTGATACAGTCTGTTTTCGCGAACCAGCGGAGGCCGCGTAATTGCGGGTAAACGTTTATCGTAATCGTTCACAGGCAAATATCCCGAAAAATATACCCGTTTCAGATTCTGTTTTTTGTAAAGGTGCGACGAGAGCAGAATAATCTGACGGTCGGTTTCAGGACTTGCACCCACTATCAGCTGAGTACTTTGGCCTGCAGGCACAAAACGCGGTACTTTACGGTATTTTTTTCGTTCTTCTTTGTTAGCCAGTATCTCGTTGTTAATCTGACTCATAGGAGATAAAATACCCTTGTAATTTTTTTCAGGAGCCAACTTCTGTAAATTTAGTTCAGTGGGAATCTCAACGTTTACACTTAAACGGTCTGCCCAGATTCCTGCCTCATGAATCAGTTCTCTGCTTGCTCCCGGAATGACTTTGAGGTGAATGTATCCGTTATAATTTTCGTGCAGTCTGAGTTTTTTAACAACCTGAATCATTAGCTCCATCGTAAAATCGGGGCTTTTAATTACGCCGGAACTCAAAAACAGGCCTTCAATATAATTGCGCCGGTAAAAACCGATGGTCAGCTCAACTATTTCTTCAGGGGTTAATGTCGCACGCGGACGGTCGTTGCTGCGGCGGTTAATACAGTAAGCACAATCGTAAATGCAGTGGTTGGTCATCAAAATTTTAAAAAGGCTCACACAACGGCCGTCTTCGGTAAAGCTGTGGCAAATTCCGCAAGCCACACCACTGCCAATACCATTTGCTGTATTTTTCCTATTACTCCCGCTCGACGCGCACGAAACATCGTATTTGGCTGCATCGGCCAGAATATTAAGTTTCTGCTGAATTTTACTGTTATCCATTTCAAATGTTATTAAATGATAATATTTTTATCAAAATATGTGGTAACAATTTAATCATTTTTTTATCATTGCACATAATTTTATATTTTTGTTGAAAAAATAATTTAATGAAATGAACTATTTTGGAAGTAACATTAAACTCCTCAGAACACACAAAGGCCGCACGCAAAACGATTTGGCGATAGAAATGGACATAAAACGAACTACTGTTAATGCGCTCGAAAACACTATAAGTCAACCGACCGTGCCTCTGCTGCAAGCATTTTCAAAATATTTTGGAATTGCCATCGACACGTTAATTAATATTGATTTAAACCGGTTGTCGGAAAGCCAGTTTACCGATTTGCAAAATGGATTCGACGTGTTTGTCCGTGGCACAAATTTGCGGGTAATTGCCATAACCGTCGATTCGAAAAACAACGATAATATTGAATTTGTAAATGAAAAGGCCAAAGCGGGCTATGTTACCAATTTTGCTGATCCTGAGTATATTGGAAACCTTCCTGTTTTTCAGCTCCCTTTTTTGTCGAAAGAAAAAAAGTACAGGGCTTTTACAATTTCAGGCGACTCGATGCTGCCGATACCCGCAGGGGCAGTGGTAATTGGCGAGTTTGTCCAAAATTTACACGACATAAAAAAGGGTATCGGATACATTATTGTTACCCGCGAAGATGGAATTGTTTTCAAAATTGTGAACGAATATCTTTCGGAAAAACGAACTTTTCTGCTTGCTTCGTTAAATACGGTATTTCACCCCTACCCTGTTCAGCTTGCAGAAATAAAAGAAGTCTGGAAATTTGTATGCTACTTTAACACTGAAATTCCGGAGCCGGAAACCGATATTCAGGCCGTAATAAAAACAGTAAATGAATTAAAATCTGAAATTAAAAATCTAAAAAATCAATAAAAAGCGTCTCATAGAAAAATCAGGGATTGGAAAATTTGTGTAAACTAAATAGACATGGCTTTGCTGTTAAGAGAAAGGAAAAATCAACGGCAATATCACTACCATTATTATTCCCATAATCAGCTGTAACGGCAACCCTACTTTTACATAATCTCTGAACGTATATTTGCCTGCGCTCATCACCAAAGCATTAGGCGGAGTAGAAAACGGAGAGGCAAAACACATACTTGCGGCTACTGCAACCCCAAACAGCAACGGGTATGGACTAACATTCATATCAACTGCCGTTTGCATGGCTATCGGGGTAAAAAGTACTGCGGTAGCCGTATTGCTCATGAAAAGTGTCAACAGCGATGTGCTGGCATATATTGCCGCCAGTAGCATATATGGGCCTGCATCGCCCAATCGGGTGAGCAGCATTTCGGAGATAAATTTTGTAACACCGGCTTTTTCGAAAGCTATAGCCATTGGAATCATCGCTGCTATCAGAACAATACTGTTCCATTTGATGCTTCCGTAAGCTTCTTCCATATTGCGGAGACAACCTGTTACAACCATCAGTGTTGCGGCAGTGAGCACAGCCGCTACTGCCGGAACTATTTCCAACACCATCACAGCAACCATTGCAAGCATTATCGTCGCTGCAAGCGGCGCCTTACTGTCTAAGGTTACTTTGGCCGCCTCTTTTGCCGGTTGGCCGACAACTACAAAGTCGTTCTGCCGTTCGGCAAGTCCGGCAATATCTTCCCATGTACCTTGAACCAAAAGCTCATAACCGGCGTTTAACTTAATATCCCTTATTTCAGATATATTGTGGTTGTCCTTATGTTTGATGCCAAGCACGGTAACGTTGAACAACTCCCGAAACCTGCTTTCGCCTATAGTACGGTTGATAAGGGTAGAATCAGGCATTATAAAGACTTTTGCTATACCGTAGTTTCCAAAATGATAAATAGCCTCTTCTTTTGTGAGGGTGTCGATAGTAAGATTATTTTCGAGAACAAAATGCTCAATGTTTTCCAAACTTCCATGGCAGTAAAGTGTATCGCCACGACGAATGATTGATTTTGTTACTGCAATCTCTTCGGAAGCTGACTGCAAAACCTGCGAAACAAAAAGCGGTTTATGAACGATTTTCACAATGCTTATTAAATAGGTGGTGGCTATCTTCAATTCATCCACTCGTTTGTCAACCAAAGGGGAATGCTTTGGAACAATAAGCTTGAACACCTGCGTTGCAATTTGATACTCCTCTACAAGTTCGGAAAGCGATTTGCCGCGTTTATCTTTTTGTTCTCTCCCCTCGCCTTTCAGTGAGCGGCTGAAAAAGAAAAGCATTACCGTACCTGCCAATAAAGCTATAAATCCTATAGGAGCGAACGAAAAGAAAGAAAGCGCTTTAAAACCATGGCTGATAAGGGCATCCTGAATAACAAGGTTAGGCGAAGTGCTGATAATGGTGAACATTCCCATTCCGCTGACAAAAGCCATAGGCATCAAAAATCGGCTGGCATCTTTACCTGCACTTGCTGTCATACTTATCACAATAGGCATCATCATGGCTACAGTACCGGTATTGCTGATAAATGCGCCAACGAATGCTGTTACAAGCATTACCAGCAGGAAGAGAAGATTATCGTTGTCGCCGGCTAATTTAAGTATTCGCGCACTAATCATTTTCGCTAATCCGGTGCGGAAAATGCCTGCCCCTACAACGAAAAGCCCTGCCATCATGATAACCACCGAACTTGAAAAACCCGACAGCGCTTCAACAGGCGTCAGAATACCTGATAGCATTAATGCCAACAGCGCACACATGGCGACAATATCCGAGCGCACCTTGCCGCGCATGAAAAAAAACGCCGACAAAATCAGTATTGCGAGTGTCTGGTTGAATGGTGTAAAATATTGAACTAAGCCCATGATTTCGTTATTTTAAAAGTGCAAAAGTAAGGATTTAATTGAAAATTGAGGGTTGATAGTTAAAAGTTAACAAGCAGTTACAAGCGTTCCCTTAAGTTATTAGCCGATTTTTCCTGCATTTAAAACAGTCTTTCGGGATACTCGCCGTTTGCAGTTAACGATCTTATTTTTTCCACCACAATCGGTTTATCTTCCTGATAAGTAATGCCAAACCACGGCGAGTTAGCCTCAAGCACTTTAACCGTCGCTGTTTTCTCCTGAATCATTTCAAACACAACCGACGGAATATACATTTCCGATTTCGGTTTATTGATTTCTGTTTTCAGAAAATTGGTGAATTTTTTCTCCAGAGTTTCAAAAATTGAAGGAGTAAATCCCCACATGTTCATCGAGACAATTTCGTTTCCGGTGAGTAATATTTCGCTCCCGTTTTCTTCAACCGAAATAATTTTACTGTCTCTTTTCAGGATTTTTGTGGCCTCAACAATTTTCACCAAGTTGCTATTTTTATCAACAGAGCAAATTCCCCTCGAAACACTGCCAAAATCGGAAAGCGTGTTGCGCAAATAGTATCCGACCATTGAAAACTGTCCTGATTTATTATAATTTTTGAGAAATTCGGCCATTACCTTATAGGCATTTAACCCGTAGAAATCGTCGGCATTAATCGCACAAAACGGCTCATTAATTACACTTTTAGCCACTAAAACGGCATGTGCTGTTCCCCACGGTTTTTCGCGTCCTTCAGGCAATGTAAATCCTTCGGGCAAACTGTCAAGTTCCTGAAAAACATATTCAACATCTATTTTCCCTTTTAATTTGGCATTGAATTTATCTTTAAAAGCCTCAGCAAAGTTTTCCCGAATGATACATACTACTTTCCCAAATCCCGCCCTGATAGCATCATATATAGAATAATCAATAACTGCTTCTCCCGACAGGCCAACGGGTTCAACCTGTTTAAGCCCGCCAAAGCGGCTGCCCATTCCTGCAGCCATAATTAATAACGTTGGTTTCATATTTTTTGTGTTTTGTACCAGCTTGAGTACATATTGTAGGAATTTGCAATCCGGTTTATTTCGTCTTCGAGCAGTTCGGGGCTTACATCTTTTATTTTCACAGCCGGAATACCGGCATAAACGCTCCCCGATTTTACAACAACTCCTTTGGTAACAACCGAGCCGGCAGCAATAATCGAATTACTTTCAATAACAGCATTGTCAAGTATAACAGCATTCATGCCTATCATCACATTATCGTGGACAGTACAACCGTGAACAACAGCGCCATGCGCAACTGTTACATTGTTTCCTATGTTAGTGGGCGATTTTTTATAAGTGGCATGTATAACGGCATTGTCCTGAATATTTGTGTTATTTCCTATTTTTATGTAGTGAACATCACCGCGAAGAACTGTATTGTACCAGATACTGCAATTATCGCCAATTGTAACGTCGCCTATCAGTGTTGCTGTTTCAGCCAAAAAGCAGTTATTTCCCAGCGTCGGCTCTTTCCCGTTTAAAACTTTAATCAATGCCATTTAAAGTTAATAATTAAAATAGTTTGCAAAATTATTAAAACAAAGAATTAAATACACACAACCTGTTTGCATTTATAAAAAATTACGAATGTAGAATTGGGGAAACAGAGTAAATAGGCATTAATACGGATACTCATTTAATTTAAAGTACACAACAGGTTATTTATATCACAAGTTTAGCTCAACGCTCGAAATTTAATGCTTATTTTTTTCTCGTTTGAAGAAATATTTTAAAATACATTGTTATATTTGTTGTCAAATATTTATAAAAAATAGTTATGGATATCATTAATAGAATTAAAAATGTATTGGTCAGTCCCAAAACAGAGTGGACTGCCATTGAGGCAGAAAACATGCCTCATGCAAAGGTTTTTACAACCTACGTTGTGCCATTGGCATTGATACCTGCTGTAGCATCGCTTATCGGCTACGGGTTTTTAAGAGTTTCGGTGTTTGGCATATATGGCGGCTCTTTAATTGCCTGGGGTGTGCGATACGCCATTATGCAATACGCGTTAATGCTTGGTGGAGTGTACATCACGGCATTTGTTATTGATGCGCTTGCCGAAAACTTCGGTGCAAAAAAGGACTTCGACCGTGCCTTTTCATTAGTGGCATATTCCTATACGCCGATGTTTGTAGCAGGTGTGTTGTACATACTGCCAACGCTTGCGTGGTTAGCTGCGCTTGCGGGACTGTATGGGTTGTACCTTCTCTACATAGGGCTACAGCCAATGATGAAAGCTACAGACGAAAAACAAACTTCGTATTTTGTGGTTAGCTTGGTAGTTATGATAGTTGTATCGGCCGTGTTGTCGGCTATTTTGAGGGCAGTGTTGCTGAGAGGGATGTGGTAATTCGTGTAAAGTAGTTTACCATAGGTAATTGCCTTCAGAGTTAAAAGTCAAAGCGAACAAATTTGATTTTCTTGATTACATCTGTCTTTCTGTGAGTAAAAAACTACACAGTGGGAGGGATATGTTCAATTATGATTTTTTTTGAGCGTCCTTAATATGTACCTGGTATTTAAAATTTCAATCCATCGGCATCTGTAAGAATTGCTTTTACCGATCCAACAATAATTTTCGTTTCTACAATTATCGGTATCTTATTCTCGTCGTCGGTTACCCAAACAATAGCGTCTTCATCTCCCTTGAATACAGAGCCTTCTACTAACTGAACAGCAAATTTGAGACATTGATATTTCTTTTTGTTGCGTGTTTTCACTTCCTCTTTTCCCAAATAGCGCATATAGAGGTTATATGATTTGCTATCGAGTACCATATTGATAGGGATTTTATCGCCTACACTGTATTTGCTGAAATCGACGCTGCGAAAATAATAGATTGCCGACATCACATCGAACAGGCAAGGTGTTAACGGCAATGTTCCGTACGTTCCCGGATTTTTTCGTTTTTGAACGTAAGTTTTTATCTGATTATTTTCATAATCAAACTTATAATCTTCAAAAGCCGTATA
>Ga0082212_10010428_pt1 | contig 11883 bp, 10 predicted proteins | sample TergutNt197P3_FD_71548 | JGI IMG/M metagenome (GOLD analysis project Ga0082212, IMG submission 71548) | Neocapritermes taracua P3 segment gut microbial communities from Petit-Saut dam, French Guiana - Nt197 P3 | ecosystem: Host-associated > Arthropoda: Insects > Digestive system > Gut ... | reverse complement strand
AAGGCATGGAAAAAGGTATGGAAAAAGGCATGGAAAAAGGTATGGAAAAAGGCATGGAAAAAGGCATGGAAAAAGGCATGGAAAAAGGCATGGAAAAAGGCATGGAAAAAGGCATGGAAAAAGGCATGGAAAAAGGTATGGAAAAAGGCAAAAAGGAAATGGCAAAGAAACTTTTAGCAAACGGTATTCCTCCTGACATCATAGCTCAAAGCGCCGGTTTGCCTGTAGAACAGATACAAAACCTGATAAACTGACGGGAGTTTGCAGTATAGCTAAATCAATAAGGAGAGTGAAGAATATGTATGCAAGAAAAGCGATATACTGTCTCGTGTTTTTATTCATATTCTGCCTGAGCGTAACCTCTGAGGCTGCTGAAATAGCGCTCATGTCCGTCGGGCAGAGCCCGGACGCTATGATGGTGCGGGTAGTGCTGAAAAAAATGAAAGTCGAGTCCGATTACAACGCTATGCTCAAGGAAAATGACTTGACAGATCAAAAGGTACTCATTGCAGTTATAGGCGGCAGCTCAAAAGGGCTCGGCGCGGCAGGCATTAATAAAGAACAGGAAATGGCGCGCGCCAAAAGCGTTTTTGACGCTGCTAGAAGCAAAGGGATGCGTATTCTCGTCATGCACGTCGGAGGGGAAGGCCGCAGGGGGGATCTTTCCGACTTCTTCGTGGAGGGCGCTGTTCCATATGGAGAGAAAATAATCGTCGTAAAAGGCGGTAATAAAGACGGGATCATGGAAAGGCTTAAGGGCGCCGAAGTTCCCATAGTCCCGGTTGATAAAATACAGGAGACTCAGGAGCCGCTCGCTAATATTCTAAAGGAATGGGGCATTAATTTTTAGGTATTTTTTTGAGAAAATATCAGTTTTATAGTGTGTGACAGATAAATTAAAAAATATAGGAGGCGCCACATGACGCTTGATTTTTTCTTACCGGAAGGCGTGTATGCTTTGGTCATGGTTGCGGCGTTTGCGCTGGGAGCTTTCGCTCTGAAACTGCCTATCGCGATTGCAATGACCGGAGCGGCTGTCCTGGGAGCGTTAATAGCAGGATACGGAATTCCCGTCCGCCATTTAGTGGAGGGGATGTTTGGTTTCATTGATACCATCTTGATAATTGCGACAGCCATGATCTTCATGAAGTCGGTGCAGGCTGTCGGGCTGCTTGAATCTATCGCGGCGCAGGGCATTCGTAAATTTCGCAATAAGCCCCTGTTGCTTTCCCTTGGAGTCACACTGCTGATAATGTTTCCGGGTATGCTGACCGGCTCTTCCACGGCATGCTGCCTTACGACAGGAGCTTTGGTCGCTCCAATCCTGATGCATTTAGGAGTTTCCCGCGTCAAAACAGGAGCGCTGATAGCTATAGCAGCCCTCCTGGGAATGATCGCGCCGCCTATCAATATCCCCGTCATGATAATTGGCGGCGGCATTGATATGCCATACGTAGGTTTCACCATCCCGCTTTTAGCTGTTACTATTCCGCCCGCTATTTTCGCTGCAATGCTTCTGGCATGGCCGAGCCTAAGAAAAAGTGAAGGCCGGGACGAAGAAGCTCTTGAAAAAGAGCTTGCGCGGATGAGTTCTGTTCCTCTCACACTGCGCCTATGTACCCCTATCATCGTATTGGCGACGCTAATGGCGGGCGAGCAGCTCTTCCCGCAAACATTCCCGTTCCTCGGAATGCCGCTTCAATTCCTGATAGCGTCAGCTTCCGCTCTCTTCACCGGGCAGCGCTGCAACATCCTTGACGTTGCTACGGAAGCTATTCGCGATGCGCTGCCGGTTTTAGGAATTTTGATGGGCGTCGGCATGTTTATCCAAGTCATGACGCTTAACGGGGTAAGGGGATTCGTGGTCTTGAGCGCGCTTTCGATCCCCGAATGGGCGCTTTACGTGAGCATTGCAGTTTCGCTCCCCATTTTCGGCGCCATTTCCTCGTTTGGAGCAGCTTCTGTATTAGGAGTTCCATTTATGTTTGCTCTGCTCTCTTTGGATCAAATAATCGTGGCCTCGGCGCTCTCCTTAGTCGCGAGCATAGGCGACCTTATGCCCCCCACAGCGCTGGCTGGAATATTTGCAGGGCAGGCGGTCGGAGAGAAGAACTATTTTAAGATACTCAAATTATGTATGATCCCAGCGCTTGTAATCATCATTTGGGGAATTTTCTTCATCGCTTACGCGGGGCCTCTGGCTTCTGTGCTGCGATATTAAGGAGGAGACTTATTATGCAGATAGTTTACCGGATCGTCATCGCATTGATATTGTTTCTCACTGGGCGTTGCGCCTATCGCGAAAAAGATTTCTGGAAGCAGGCGACGGCGGCGCTTGTCATCATTCCTCTCGTGTTGCGCATCCTTTTGATTAAGTAAGGGGAGGAAGCCATGCACGAAAATATTCATAAAAATAGAGGAAACGCGCTGACCGCTACGTTGCTTTTTGCGCTTGCCCTCATCATCTGTTGGCTGGCTGCGAAGGATTTTATGAAAATGTGGGAAGAGGACGTTGTCATCCCTGCCCCCGGATTTGAAAAAAATATGCTCTCGGACTATTTCCCGAAGATTAAGGGGACGCTTCTTGATACCGCTGTGTACATTCAGGACAGCGGCAAACCCGGAGGAACGGTATTCATTCTGGGAGGCACTCACCCCAATGAGCCTTCGGGTTGGCTTACGGCTGTTTTATTTTTGGAGAACGCTCATGTCAGCGAAGGTCGGCTGATAATCCTTCCTTTTGCAATGAGCTCCGGTTTTCGTCATAACTTCCCGCAGGAAGCCTCCCCGTCGTTTATTCACATTCCTCTCCCGGAAGGCGCAGAGCGCGTTTTTCGCTATGGCTCCCGGGATATGCAGCACACAGTAATGTGGCCGACGCCGGACATCTACGTACATAAGCCGTCAGGACAGGAACTAGCGGGCAATGAGAGCAAGAACCTGAACCGAAACTATCCGGGCGACCCGAACGGCTCGCCTGCGGAGCAATTAGGTCACGCCATAACGGAATTGATACGTAAGGAAAAGGTTGACTTGGCCTTTGACTTGCATGAAGCTTCACCTGAGTATCCAGTCATAGACGCTATCGTTGCGCACGAGCGCAGTATGGAACTGGCCGCAGCCGCTACGATGGAACTAAAGGGCATGGACATTGAGTTTCGTTTGGAGCCTTCGCCCCCGAGACTGCGCGGGCTTTCACATCGGGAATGGGGCGACAACACCGATACAATGCCCATTCTCATGGAGACGGGGAATCCTTCTCAAGGACGCCTTCGCGGTCGTACCGACGAGGCGCTGGTGCTGACAGGAAAGGATAAAGCGTATGCAAAAGCCCGCGACCTGGGAATACTCTTCATCCCATACGCAGAAGGCGACCAGACAATTGCCTTGCGCGTGGCGCGCCATGTAACGGCCATACGCGTATTCATGGAGATGTTGGAGTTCTATTTTGATGATAAAGTGCTAGCCATTGAGGGCGTCCCCGACTACGAGGACATTCTGAAAAACGGAGTGGGAACGTATTTAAAGCCGCTTTCTGATCAATAACTCTCAGATAAGTCAGTAACGGGGCAGTAACAAAAGCTGGCGGCAGGTAAGCAGGCTGCCGACGAGTTTACGAGTCGTGCAGATCGCTTAGTTTCTTCATCAATGCAGCCCCTACAACATATTGTGTACACAACGCCGAACAACCACTATATATTGTGGGATGGCTAGCCAGTATATTACTTTTGTTACAGCCCCACAATGTGAAATTCGAGTCATATGTAGAAAGGCAGGTCTTTTGTGTTGCTAAAAAATCTGCAAGGAATCAAACACCGGATTCTTGTGACCGGCTCACGCGCCAAGAGCAGTTTGGTGAGGTTGTTGCATGAGGTTTTTGTAGCACAGGGATTATCAACACGATCTCGCATTACGGGAGTTATTCCGAGAGAACTCTCGACGACAGGGGAACGAGTTATCAGGCGTACATCTCCGGGGCATATCAGCGAGATGAAGTGGTGGGCGTCGCAAATTTCTTCGGACGTCCAAGCCATAATAGTTGAAAACAGCGCTGTGGCGCCCGAATTTCAACCCGTTGCCGCCGGAATAATCGCTCCAACGATGGTGGTGTGGACGAATTATCGTCCGGATCATGAGGAAGTATGGGGACGGGGCACAGAAAGCGCGCGCCGCGCATTGCTTTTAGGAATCCCAAAAGGCATCCCGGTCGCCTGTGGAGTAGATATTGACGACGAAGTCAGAACTCTGCTGGAAGCGAGAGGAAACAGAGTATTGAGCCACATTTCGCTTCCGGAGGGTTCAATAGAGCTGCCTCGCTACCAGCGAGAGAATATTGAGTTGGCTTCCGCCGTGTGCAACGCCGCCGGTTTCCCAATGGAATCTTCGCTCGGCGTCATGGCTTCGCTTCCCGTTGATATTGCGGACTTTCAGATTGTAAAACAAGCCTCCCGCCAATTAGCAGTGGCATTCTCCGCTAATGAGCCTGAGAGCACGTCCCGGCTCTTCGAAATTACGAACTGGAAGCCGGAAGAAACTACGCTTCTCTTCCATCATCGCACCGACAGAACCGCGAGGCTTGCTTCATTTATTTCATGGATAGACTCGTTGCCTTGGAAACGCATCGTTTTCACCCGAAACTTGAAAAATAGCCTTTTTACAAAGATTTTACATGCATTTAATGTCAGAGCGATCAAATGGAACGACGATATCCATGACGCAGCCTCATTTTTGAGGTTTTGGGAGAATGAGGAAAAAATTTTCGGTTGCGGCAACGTTGCGGGCTGGCCGCTGGATTTTCTGCTTACGATGCGACAAAGGGCAGGGTCGGTATGAGAATTGTGATGGAAGTCCCATTAGCGTTTGGGATTCTATTTGGCCTCTTCTGGAGCCGCAGAACGGGTTGGAATTGCGGCGGCCTTATTACTCCAGGCATTCTTGCTCTTCATGCGGATACGCCCTTAAGTTGTTTTTACTCTCTTCTCTTGGGCGTTGTTTTGGCGCCCATATTACACGTTCTCGTACAGCGTAAAAGCTTATATGGCCGTGAACGAATAGGCGCCGCTATGTTGCTGGCTATAGCCGCACGTTGCTTATGCCTGCATCTGTTCCCTTCGGTGTCTGCCGCTGTTCCATTGTGGCTGGGCTGGGCGGTTCCGGGGCTGATCGCCGCTGATATTGAGCGCCAAGGGGTTTGCATTACGCTTGCGGGCGCCGTTTCCACCGCCGTTGCTGCAGTCTTCGCTTCATCCATTGCAGCAATGAGCTGGACTTTTGTTAGGGCTTTGCTCTAAAAATGAAATGATGAGATCCATATTTAAGACGGGATTTCCGGAGCTAAACGCCAAATATCGACTCTACGCCATATCTTTAGTGATGCTATCGATATTTATTGCGTACGGTTACGGGATTACCGCCCTGACAGCCGAGGAAAAACGAGCGATAAATAAGGTACGCGCAATGCAAGCTTCTCTTTGGGAATGGATTAACTCAGCTCCTGTCCGGGCGGAAGCGGCTCGTTGGGCAAAAAACTCGGACTGGGAAGACTTTGCCCCCTCTTCAGTTGATCCCGGAAAGTCGGGGCTCATCGGCGTCGAGTGGAGCGAAATCACGACCACGCTGGGACCGCTTGCCGTCAAGCAGGCATCAACGGATCCTATGTGGGCTGCTCATATCCTGCGCTGGTTCGATAAAGTAGGTTTAGAGCGCGGAGACCGGATTATGATTCTGGCCTCCGGATCGTTTCCGGGTTTTTTAGTGTCAGCGCTGGCAGCTTCTGAAACAAGAGCTTTACAGATCGAGCTGGCCGTTTCTCTTGGCGCCTCAACTTGGGGCGCCAACAGAATGGAGTCGCCGTGGCCGCTTCTGGAACTTCGCCTGCGAAACTCCGGGTACTTGCAAACGAAGTCCCGATACTACACGCCTGGAGGGCGCGGAGAGACCGGTGAAAATTATTCAATAGACGCCATGAACCGTCTAGAAGAAGCTTCAGGAACAATCGGCGTCCCTTTTATGAAGCTCGGGAACTTGAACGAGGTCATTCTCATGAAAACGGAAAGCATTCGAGAATACTCTCCGAAGCTGTTGGTACTGATTGGAGGGTCAGCCTCGGTGGCAGGAGGCTCTGACGAGATTCTACCCCCCGGGTTGATTCTGCCGGGTACGCTTAACGGGATGGGAAAAGGAGTCGCAAAAGCAGCCATCGCTGATGGGATCCCTGTGTTACATTTGTTGAACGTTCAGGAGTTGTCCCGTCAGACCGGTTCGAATTCACTTTTCAAAGACCAGGCGTGGCAGGTTGCAGGGCTAATTTGTTTCTTCCTAGTCATGCTAACCCATCGTCGCTGGACATGGGGCTAATCCCTGCTTTTCAAGGAATTCCAGCAGCTCGTCGCACGCTTTGGAGATGCTTTCCGGTTCGCTTGATACGGTTATTATCCTGCCTTCCCTTGTTACCTTGGGGGTCTCAATTTTCACTACGCGCGTCGGAGAAGCCAGGAGGCCTATCTTTGACTTGTCAATTCCAAGAGGTGCGGCTGAAAAAACCGGTATTGAAGTGTTTTTCGCGCGTTGTTTCCCTCTCAGGGTTGGCAGGCGCGGGGAGGCTATCTCCTTTATTACTGTGAGGAGCGCGGGAAGCGACAGCTTGAGTTTTTCGTACCCGGACTCGACGAGCCGCTCGACTACTATGAACTCATTGTCTATGGCTTCGATGCCGCTCACGTATGTAGCAAGCGGAATATCAATCATGGAAGCTATTTCAGGCCCCACCTGCCCGGTATCGCCATCCGTCGCCCTCTCTCCGCAAATTATTAAATCGAAACCAGCGATGCTTTTTATGGTTTCAGAAATAGTGTAAGAAGTAGCCCAGGTATCAGACCCTGCGAACTCTTGCCCTGTCAACAATATTCCAGCGTCACAACCCATTGCGATGGCCTCTTTCAATGCTTTTTCGGCGGAGGGCGGCCCCATCGAAATCACCGTTACGCTGCCTCCAAATTTCCCTTTAAGCTGCAGCCCCGTCTCAACGGCGTACAGGTCAAGCGGGTTTATAATGCATTCTGTCCCTTCCCTTATCATTACGCCGGACTTCTCGTCCATCTTCACGCTGCTCGTTTCAGGAACTTGCTTTATCGGAATCAAGATATTCATTTTTATGACCTCGTTATTTGTTATTGATTCATATATTCATTTGTTTCCCCGATAATATGAACAGTTATGTAGAAAATATTATACAGATAAAATTTAATAATGTTTGGGCGTCATTGATGAAAATTAATGCACAAATACAAAATAGAGGTGGTAGGAATGCTTGAGAGGAAGCTTCTGTTGGACAGGAAACGCCTGTATGAGATATCGGCTTTGAATCTTGAGGGAAAATTGGAGAGGATGAATGAGATCCAGATTGATACATATTGGCAGACATTGAACGCGTTTACCGAAAGCCTCCCAAATCTTGAAGAAGAATCAAAAAGCGCTTTAGCCGCGAGAAATTATATTTTATTCCATGAACAGATTACAAACTTGCGGGATTTGTTGATTCAGATTAACGCTGATGATTATGCCAAAGAATGCCAAATGCTGATTAAGGAGCTCGTGAACTCTAATCATGGAAAGCTTGAGGCGCAATTGACCAATCTTTTGGTGAATGTCTCAACGTTGTCCATAGATATACAGATGGAACTGCTAAAAAGGCAGAGAGACGAGGAGGATGCCATGCCCTCCAAAGCCGATATTCAGAAAGACGTTAGAAAAAGCATACTGGCGGTCGACGATCAAGCAATTTCCTTATCTACATTAAGATCGTTCCTCAAGGATACCCCGTATAAACTGACCTGTTCTGCCTCCGGCGAGGATGCTTTGAAATATATTCAGCATAATAGCCCTGATCTGTTTATATTGGACATCATGATGCCCGAAATGGACGGATACGAGCTTGCCGGAAAGATAAGGAAACACGGGCAAAAAGCTCCCATCATATTCTTAACCGGCAACTCCACAAAGGAATCCGTTCTAAAAGCAATTCTGGCAGGAGGGGCGGACTTCATCGTTAAACCGGTTAACAAGGAGCAGGTCCTCAGAAGAATTTCCAGATTTATTTAACAATATATCAATTTTAAATGGAGTGATTGTCTATGAATTGGTTTAAGAACATGAAAATACAGAGCAAACTTTTTCTGTTAATAGGCGTTCTTATATCGCTGATGATATTTACTAACTCACTAGATATTTCACAGTTATCGAGCATTGAAAACGAATACCAGGCAATGGTCAACGGCATCTTGCGGCGGCTTGTATTATTGAGCGACGCGACTGGGGATTTTACGAGGCTGCGATTTCACAATCTTTCAAGATTATACGCGGTAGCCAGCGGTACGCACTCGGACGTAATCACAGAGACATACAAAGACTTTAAACAGAACATTAACTCGTTTGAGAATAATTTGAATAATTATCGTTTCAATTTAATAGCAGATAGTAGTTTAAACGAGCATGAGAGGGAAGAAAGGCTGGAAATTCTGGAAGATATTTACGATATGTTCGTCTATGGTTACGCGCAATACACAAGAGAAATAGACGCGGCAGCTGAGAGAAGCGATTTGACGGAATTAAGCAAGCTTATTATAGAAGGTGTTCCCGGAGGAAATAAAATAGCGGACAGATTGCAGGAGCTCCGTGTCCTGACTTTTCAAACGGCTGAGGTTAAAATACAGGAAGTGAACAGGTTTTCCGCTTCCATAAAGGACACGGTAAGATTGATAACAGTTGGTATTATCATCTTATCTCTTTTCCTGTCAGTGTTTACTGCAGAGGTAATAAAGACGCCGATATCAAACATGCGGGCGGCAATGGCGGAAATCTCAAAAGGGAATCTGGCTTACCCGATACGGAGTAAATACAATGACGAATTGGGGGAGCTTTCAAACCGTATAGGCGACATGGTAGATATGATTTTAGAGATGAATAAAACCATGGCTGTCATGGATTATCTGAATTGTATGATATGCATATCCGATTTTGACAATAATATTGTTTACGTAAATAAAAAAATGGCGGAAGAATACGGGGTGGACAGGGACTGCTGCTCAAACAAAAAATGCTACAATGTCATTAAGGGCTTGGACTCTCCGTGTCCCTACTGTTTGTCGCATCACATTATGAATCAGAAAGATGAATATTCATCTGTCAATTATGATTATTTTTGGGATGAAAAGTTAGGTAAATGGCTCGGAGGCAGCGGGACGACGATTCGTTGGATAGACGGCACCAAGGTTTTGTTGCATTATTTGGTTGATGAGACTGAAAAAAAGGAACGCGAAGAGGAACTGCGCAAAGCCAAGCTGGATGCGGAAGCCGCGTCAATCTCAAAGTCCGCTTTCTTAGCCACAATGAGCCACGAAATAAGGACGCCCATGAACGCTATATTGGGCATAACCGGAATGCTGTTGGAAAATGGGGCGCTGCCGACAGATATAAAGGAAGGGTTGGGCAATATTTACAATTCAGGCGATTTGTTGCTCAGCATCATTAACGATATTCTTGACCTTTCAAAAATTGAGGCAGGCAAACTGGAATTGACTCCCGCAGTATATCAGGTAGCGAGCGTAATACACGACACCGTATACCTGAACAAAATAAAGTATGAAGGCAAGCCGGTTAATTTTAAGCTTCATGTTGACGTGAACGTTCCATCGGCGCTTTTCGGCGACGCGCTGCGGATACGGCAGATTTTGAACAATCTGCTCTCTAACTCATTTAAGTATACGGATAGCGGAGAAATCGAACTGTCAGTCACTGCCGAGCCTGACAGTAATGATGAAACGTTTGAAGTGCTTGTTTTCCGCGTTCGGGATACCGGGCAGGGAATGACGAAAGAACAAGTAAGCAAACTGTTTGACGAGTATTCCCGCTTCAATAGTGAAATAAACCGCACAAAAGAGGGTACAGGGCTTGGCATGAGCATAACGCGGAATTTGATAAAAATGATGAACGGGAAGATAACAGTGGAAAGCGAACCGGGTATAGGCACAGTGTTCGTGGCGTATTTGCCTCAAGGCAGCGTCGGCGCCGACGCGTTAGGTAAAGAAATGACTGAAAACCTGCAGCAATCGCACGTTAACGATTCGCAATTGAAAAAAACTCATATTGTTCGTGATTACATGCCATATGGCAGCGTTCTTATTGTTGACGATACAGAAATGAATATATACGTCGCAAAAGGATTGATGAAGCCATACGGGTTAACAATTGATACAGCTGAAAGCGGATTTGAGGCAATAGATAAAATAAAGGACGGTAATGTATACGATGTTGTGTTCATGGACCACATGATGCCGAAAATGGACGGAATTGAAGCGACTAAAATAATCCGCAGCCTCGGGTATACGCGCCCGATAGCCGCGTTGACGGCGAACGCAGTGGTTGGGCAGGCGGATGTTTTTCTGTCAAATGGATTCGACGAATTCATTTCAAAACCGATAGACATTCGCCAGTTGAACGCGCTGCTGAACAAGCTGGTGCGTGACAGGCATTCGCCGGAGGAAATAGCAGAAGCCCGCAGGCAAAAGACTGAAGCGAAAACTCAAGACAAAATAGAGAAAAAAGAAATAATCAGCGGCTTTTTGCATGACCTCGGAGAAATCGATGAAATCAACACTGAAATCGGTTTAAGCCGTTTTTCCGGCATCGAGGACATGTATCAGGATACGACACAGATGTTTCATAAAAAAATCAAGCCGGAATGCGAAAAAATGTCCTCTCATTTGGACAACAAAGATCTAAAGAATTTTTCAGTTTTAATACACGCGATGAAGACGTCTCTTTCCACCATCGGCGCCATAAGGCTGTCCGAGGCGGCGCTCAAATTGGAAACAGCTTCAAAGAAAGAGGATAATGATTTTTGCCGGAAGAATTTCCCGCCCCTCAAAGAAAAACTACTATCTCTATATGAGCAGTTATCAGCTATATTCCCGGAAACGAAGGCTGAGTCAAAAAAGGAGCTTGGAAGCGCCGACTCTTTACGCGAAAACATCCAAAAAGCTATCGAGGCGGCAAACAACCTTGAGAACGATGAGTGCGAAGAAGCCTTAAACAACTTGCTCGCATACGATTTTGGCGAACAAACCAACACGCAATTGAAAAAAGCCATGGATGCCCTAAACGATTTCAAATGCGGCGAAGTCGTGAAGATCCTGGAAAAGATTTAAAAAAATGGAAAGTGGAAAATTAAAGACAAAGACAAACGCCAGAGACTTTGGGATACATCTTTGGTAGACGTTATCTTTAATTTTTAGCATCCCGTAGGGATGAGTCTTTTGGTAGAAAGCATTATCTTTGATTTTCCGCATCCCGTAGGGATGCGTCTTGAGTTTGGCCTTTTACAGTAAAAATTAGTCGAATTATTTTAACGTCTCATAGCAAAACGGAGCCTCTTGTCAAAACGGGTCGTTGCAATCTCAGCGCAAGCGTGGCATAATTACTTGAGCGGAGGGACGATTTGTTATGTCAAAACTTAAGAACACATTCAAGACCGATATTTTATTTAAGTTATTGTTTATAAAACACCCTGATTTGTTACGGCGGTTGGTCGCACATCTGCTGAGAATTCAGCTTGAGAGTATTACACAGTTTGAAATTCGGAACCAGGAAATGCCGCCTGAGGTCCTAGGAAACAAGTTTTGCCGTTTGGACATTCACATGATGGTAAACGAACAACAGGTGAACCTTGAGGTGCAGGTAGAGGATGAAGGGGACTTCCCTGAGCGCGCCATTTTTCATTGGGCGCGAATCTTTTCAAACGCGCTCCCTGCAGGCGGTAAGTATTCCGATTTGCCGCGTACGATAGTAATCAGCATCGTAGACTTCCCGTTGTTTGATTGCGTAGAG
>Ga0082212_10010427_pt1 | contig 11883 bp, 11 predicted proteins | sample TergutNt197P3_FD_71548 | JGI IMG/M metagenome (GOLD analysis project Ga0082212, IMG submission 71548) | Neocapritermes taracua P3 segment gut microbial communities from Petit-Saut dam, French Guiana - Nt197 P3 | ecosystem: Host-associated > Arthropoda: Insects > Digestive system > Gut ... | reverse complement strand
CTTCCTATTGTTATTTTTATTAGCATATAGTTTATTAAATATTAAATAAAAAATTACATAAAATTATAACTTTTTACTTTACAATTTTTATGTAATTTTATTATACAATTACCAAAGTAAAAAGTTTACTTTTTATTTTTATATTTTAAATTGGATATAACAGTCAATTACAAATCCATTTTTAGCAATAACTATTATCAGAAATTTATCTATTTTAAAACAAAAAGGTAAATTAAAATTACGATATTTACTTTAATTTGTAGACTTTAAAATATTTAATCTGTTTTTTTTCTTGGAATAATTAGTAATCTTTGATAAAATATATATAGTATTAGGAGGATGCGATTACATGGGAAAAATAATATCGCTTATAAATCAAAAAGGTGGAGTAGGCAAAACAACAACAAGTATCAATTTAGCAGCATCTTTAGGTTTTTTAGATAAAAAAATATTATTAGTGGATTTAGATCCACAAGGAAATACCTCAACAGGAGTAGGGGTTTCTAAAGGGGATGCCAAAGCAAGTATTTATGATGTATTAATAGGCAACAGTGATGTAAAAAATGCTATAATTAAAACTAAATATAAAAATTTAAGTTTAATACCTGCTAGTATTAATCTAGCTGGGGTTGATATTGAACTTTTAGAAAAAAGCAAAGATGATCCTACTTATGCTAAAGGTGGACAATTAAAGAAGAATTTAAGTTCTATAATAAATAAATATGATTATATTATTATAGACTGTCCCCCATCTTTAGGTATTTTAACTACTAATGCTATGAGTGCATCTAATTCTGTATTAATTCCTGTTCAATGTGAATTTTTTGCTTTAGAAGGAATTATGCAACTTTTAAATACAATAATGCTTGCTCAAAGAAATTTAAATCCTGATTTAGATATTGAAGGAGTATTACTTACTATGTATGATGGTAGAACTAATTTGGGATTAGAAGTAATTGAAGAGATAAAAGGTTATTTTAAAGAAAAAGTATATGATACCATTATACCTAGATTAGTTAGATTATCAGAAGCACCATCTTTTGGAAAACCTATTTTAAATTATGATCCTAAAAGTCGTGGTACAGAAGCATATCTTAATTTAGCAAAGGAAGTGATTCATCGTAATGGATAATAAAAGAAAAGCATTAGGACAAGGTCTTGAACAATTATTTACTAATGAAATATTAGATTTTGCTGAAATAGAAGATACTATATTAAAAACAACTAAAAAAGCAGATATTCTTGAACTTAATTTAAATGAAATAAAAAGCAATCCATATCAACCTCGAAAACACTTTGATGAGGCATCATTAGAAGAAATGGCATCATCAATAAAAGAACATGGAATAATTCAACCAATAATTGTAAGAAAAGATATTAAAGGATATCAAATAGTAGCTGGTGAAAGAAGAGTTAAAGCTAGTATTAAAGCAGGTTTAATTACTATACCTGCTATAGTTAAAGATTTTTCTGATGAAATTATGATGCAAATATCTTTACTTGAAAATTTACAAAGAGAAGATCTAAACGCTATAGAAGAAGCTTATGCATATAAAAATTTACTAGAAAAACTAAATATTACTCAAGAAGAACTATCTGTTAGAATGGGTAAAAGTAGAAGTCATATAACTAATATAATTGGACTTTTAAGACTTCCAGAAAATGTAAAAAATATGGTAATAGATAAAAAAATATCTATGGCCCATGCAAGAGTTTTATCTAAATTAGAAAGTGATGAAGAAATAGAAAATATTGCTAAGTATATAACAAATAATAATATAAGTGTAAGAAAATTAGAAGAAATGGCAACAGAATGGACACTAAATAAAAAAAATCCTATGAAAAAAAGAGAATCAAAAAATGAATATAGTTACATAGAAGAGTATATGAAAGAAAAATTAGGAACAAAAGTTAAAATTAGTGATCAAAAAATTGAAATATTTTTTGATAATAATAATGATTTAATGAGAATACTTGATGTAATAAAAATTAATTTAAATTAAGGTGATCTTATGTTAGATTTTATAATAATTGAAAAAATATATTATCCAATAGTAATCATTATTGTTAGTATATTAATATATTTATCAGTAAGTATAATGATAAGAAAAACATTTCTTACTAATAAAAATAAAAATGATATTAGAGGAAGAAGAAAAATAACTTTAGCAAAACTAACTATCAATATTTTAAAGTATATAATATTTATTATAGCTATCCTTATTCTTCTTAGTTTTTATGGAGTTAATATAAATGCTATATTAGCAGGATTAGGTGTTGCTGGATTAATAATTGGTTTAGCTTTTCAAGATATATTAAAAGATTTTTTAGCTGGAATATTTATTATTTTAGATAATCAATATTGGATTGGAGAAGTAGTAAAATATAATAATTTCACAGGAGAAGTAATAGAAATAGGGCTTAGAACAACAAAAATAAAAAGTCATACAGGAGAAGTGTTAATAATAGCTAATAGAAATGTAGTTGAAATTATTAATTGTAGCATTTATGACTCATTAGCTATTACAGATATTAATGTTAGTATAGACTCTGATATAGATAAGGTTGAAAAAGTAATTACTAAAACTTTAAAAGAAATAAAAGAAAATAATAAAAATATAACAGGAGATGTAAAACTTCTTGGAGTTCAAAGTGTATCAGATAATATTTTATTATATAGAGTTACAGCTTTATGTAAGCCAAATGAACAATTTGGTATTCAAAGAGAAATATTAAAAAGTATGAAAATAGCTTTTGAAAAAAATAATATTGAAATACCTATATCAAAAGTAGTGATGAAAAATGAATAAGAATTATAAATTAGGATCAAGAGTAATAATGAAAAAAGATCATCCTTGTAATACTAATCTTTTTCTTATAATAAGAATGGGTGTAGATATCAAAATAAAATGTATTAATTGTGGTAGAATTATTATGCTTCCAAAATTAGAATTTGAACGTAAATGTAAGAAAGTAGTTGATGAATAGCATGAAAAAAGGTGAGTTTTATTTAAATCCAATTGGTTTTTTCATTATATTAGGAGTTATTATTATTATTTTAAGTTTTTTATTAAACTTAATTGGTTTTCAAGCAAATTATGTAACAATTGGTAGTAGTGGTGAGTTAGAATCATCAATAATAACAGTTAATTCGTTATTAAATGGTGATGGTTTTATTTATATTATTAGCAATGCTATATCAAACTTTGCTTTATTTACGCCTTTAACAACTTTGATAGTAGCTTTAATAGGTATAGGAGTTGCAGTAAATTCAGGATTTTTAAATGTTTTATTTAATGTTTTAGCTAATAAAGTAAATAGAACTGTTTTAACATTTATTCTTATTTTTATTGCTGTTTTATCTTCAATTGGTGGTGATATTGGTTATGTTATATTAATTCCTCTTGGAGCATTGCTATTTATAGCTAATAAAAGAAATCCATTAGCAGCTGTAGTAGCTATATTTGCAGGAATTACTGGTGGCAATGCTGCTAATTTATTTGTTGGTGGTGTTGATAGTATAATGGCAAGTTATACTTCATTAGCAGCAGGTATACTTGATCCTACTTATGAAGTAGGGATAGCAAGTAATCTTTTTTTAATGATAACAGCCGTTATAGGGATATCACTTATTGGAACTTATGTAACTGAAAAAACAACAATACCACGTTTTGGACGTTATGAATTTGACGATAATGAAGAAAAACCAATTTATTCTGGAGATATAAGAGGATTATTATTTGCTTTAATAGGATGTCTAATAACAATATTAATAACAACTTATTGTATTATTCCAGGATTACCAGGATCTGGAATATTGCTTGATCCTAAAGGTACTAATTATATAACAATGTTGCTAGGTTATAATTCTTATTTTTATCAAGGACTAGTTACATTATTATCATTTGGACTTGTTATAGCAGGGTTGCTTTTTATGATAGGATCTAGAACATTTAAATTAAATAAGAATGTTTTAACTAACTCTTTAACTGATATTAGTGGTATGTTAGTATTATTCTTCTTTGTTGCACAAGCTTTAGCTTTGTTTAAAAAATCAAATATAGGGAATGTTTTAGTAATATCACTTTTAGATTTAATTAAAGATTTACAAATAAGTTCGCTACCTCTTATTGTTTTAGTATTACTTATAGTAGCTTTAGCAGCTATCTTTGTTCCATCAACACCAACTAAATGGATGATGATGTCACCAGTATTAATACCACTTTTTATGCAAGCTAATATGACAGCTGAATTTGGTCAGATGATCTATCGAGTAGGAGATTCTATAACCAGAGGTATAACGCCAATATTACCTTATTTTGCAGTATTTTTAGTTTATTTAACTAAATATAATAAAAGATTAGATAAACCAATAACAGTTTTAAGTTCAATTAAAATGTTAATACCATATCAACTTTATTTTGCTTTATTATGGATTATATTAATATTAGCATGGTATATAATAGGTCTACCACTTGGACCTAATGTTTATCCTACATTGTAAATATTAAAAGGATAGTTTTTGATTGTTTATAATATTAAATAATATTATAATTTTCCATTTATTGTCATGTAGTGTAAAGTTAAAAAATAAAATAATATATTGTTGATAAACTTTGCGTAAGCAATTTGACAATATAATTAAAGGAGATCATATATGAGTGCGACAGTTCGGAGTTAATTGTCTAGTTGGAGGGAAACCAACCTAGTAAGGGCAAGGCTAGCCCGCTAGTATCTAACTCTAGGGTTAAACTCGTGAGGGAATAACTTAAGCATAGAGTAAAGAAAGAGTTCGAGCCGTAATGCGAAAGCGTGAAGTGATTGAGCCTCGTTATGTCAACATACGGAAGCAGATGTTCTTCATATAACAGTATGCAATAACACACTACGATAATAGCAAGGAAGTGTAGGTTCCGTCGGGGTCATAGGAAATGGCGAGTATTACAATGTTATATTTAGGATACCTGGGAGGTCTTATAAATTCTCCAGTCCAAATTCAGAAGGTATACGGAGTATGCAAAACTGGCTGTGAGGTCTTAAAGAGGTATTAATTTACTAAGGTAGTGCAGAAGATTTATAAGAAGTCGGATTAGTTCATAGTAGTGATGAAACCAGTAATGACGGTGGAGCGAAGGGACTAACATACAATCGTTTCTGCGAAAAGAAACAAATACACATTAGAAAGGTGAAGAATATAGTGGAAAAAGAATTTGCAGAAATAAGTAGACAACTAGGTAAATACAAGAATGTACAAGGTTTAATGAAGTATATCAACGAAGATAGTTTGAAAAGAGAACATCATAAGCAAAACCCAAACAAGGCAGTAGGAGTAGAACAGCAACTAAGAATGAATATGAAGAAGATTTAGAAACGAATATTACTAATTTAGTAATAAAAATGAAGAAATTCTCATATAAACCACAACCAGTAAGAAGAGTATTTATCCCTAAAGCTAATGGAAAATTAAGACCTCTAGGAATACCATCATATGAAGACAAGCTAGTCCAAGGGATAATGACAAATATTCTCAATGAGATATATGAAAATATATTCTTAGATAATTCATATGGATTTAGACCAAACAAAGATTGTCATATGGCAATCAAAGCACTAGATGAAGCGATAATGCGAGGTAAAACAAATTACATAGTAGATGCTGATATAAAAGGTTTCTTTGATAATGTTAATCATGATTGGTTAATAAAATTTCTTGAACATGAAATAAAAGATACTAATTTTATAAGATACATCAAAAGATTTCTCAAGTCAGGAATAATTGAAGATATGAAATACTATGAGAGTGATAAAGGAACTCCTCAAGGAGGATTAATATCACCAGTACTAGCTAATGTATATCTACACTATGTATTAGACTTATGGTTCGAACTATATGTCAAAGTTAAATGCCAAGGCAAGGCACATCTAGTAAGATATGCAGATGACTTTGTAGCCTGCTTTGAATATGAAAGTGACGCACAAAATTACTACAAAGAACTAATTGAAAGACTAGGAAAATTCAACTTAGAAATAGAGGAGAGCAAAAGTAAAATACTGCCCTTTGGTAGAAATACAACCAGCAAAGAGACATTTGATTTTCTAGGATTTACCCATTATAATAGTAAAACAAGAAGAGGATATTATAAGTGTGGGCATAGAACGAGTTCTAAGAAAAGTAAACTGAAAATACAAGCTATTAAAGAATTTATCTTCACTAATATGCACTTACCAATTCATATACTTATTAAGAAGATAAATAAAAGACTTGTAGGAACATTTAACTATTATGGAATAAGTGATAATATGCCATGGATGATGAAAATCATCTACTTAGTCAAGAGATTATTGTACAGAAGTTTGAAACGAAAGAGCCAGAAGAGTAAAATCAATTGGGAAAAAATGACTAAAATATTGGAATATAATCCTTTAGTCATACCTAAGATAAAACACTCATTATGGCAAAATACAAAGATTGTATGAAGAGCCGTATGCCTTAATAGGGCAAGTACGGTTCTGCGAGGGGCATTAGTCATTCTCGCAAATATATAAATTTGAAAGGAATGATAGGAGATGTCTACTCAACACGAAGAACAATATAGAAATTTCTTATACAGCTTAAAAAAATAGCTGGGCAATTAAATTTTTTGAAAGAAGGAGAAAGAGGATCTATTAATTTTCCTGCTTTAAATGAAAGCACGTTTCTTGAAGTAATGATTAGAAATGCTCGTTTAGTGAAATATAATCATGTTGGAGTTTGTTTTACTATGGCCGCATATGTAAAGCAGGATTTATTGTATTCTATGGGAATAATAAACGATGTTTATTTTATGAGTAGTTTTTCTCCAAGATATTCCATGACAAATTATGTTATTTTATATAAATATGATGATGAATGGAAAATTTGTGATTTAGCAGAACATGTTATTTGTATTAAAAATTGCTTTGAAAGTATTTTATCTGCTAGTGCTAGTATGGAAAGAGATAAAGAGTATGCTGAAGTTATAATTATGGAGCAAGCAAAAAAATTAAATGACGAAACAAATTTAGCAATGGAACTGTTGGAATATAATGAAATATATCCTATGGCAATTTGGAAAATATATTTGGATAAGGGGCATGAAAATGATATATTTACTGATGTTCCCACAGTATCATTTAATGAATTGATGCAACTGTTGGATTTAAGAGATAGAAAATTATAGGAATAACAGAAATATGGAAGTAGGTTTATATTATATATGATTTGAAAATAAAGAGAAATAAGCAATACAATTTTGAATCAGAAGTTATATTTGATTTTTCATTCCAACAGAAATTAAGTACAGTAGTTAAAAATTTATTCTTATTTTTAAAACATTTTAGTTACTATTAAATCTCTTGATTTAAGTTCATTATTTTTATTAGTTAATAGATTTTCATAAAATTTAATTAAATATTCTGTAGTAGGGTAAACATTCTTTTCGGCATTAGTATAATTACTTCTTATTAAAGCATTTCTAAAGTATATGGAATAATCTTTAAATAAATCATTATTAATATTATAACCCATACTATTTAAATATTTAGTTATCAAAACAGCAGTTGTTCTAGTATTACCTTCGCCAAAAGGATGAACTTGCCAAATTGAAGATGTAAAAAGACTTATATGTTTTATTTTATCTTCCATAGATATATTAGCGTAATTAAATTCTTTTTCACTATTAAAATCATAATTTAAAGTTTTTTCAATCATATCATATGAAGCATAATTAACAGTATTACCATTTAATATTGGTTCTTCTTTAGTAATATTATATGCTCTATATTTACCTGCAAAAGAATATATATCTTTAAATAAATATTCATGAATACCAAGCATAATTGTTGGATGAAAATTAAAACTGTTATCATTTAAAAGTTCAACAATTCTAGTGGATACTAAATCACATTCTAATTCATCATTTTTATTCTTTTTTTTATTTTCATAATATATTTTTAATAAATTTTCAATTTCATAAATACTTATTTTACCTTCAATATTATCTTTAGATAATTCTTTTAAATATATAGATGGTTTTAAATTATCTACTGTTTGAAGACCAATAGCCATATTCCATAATGATTGTTTTATAGTTTTATCTTTAATTTCATCAGTTTTTTTATACTCAATTAATTCACCATTTAAATTATTATCCAAAATTATCACTCCCAATATCTCTTATATTATATCAAATTATTATTATTTTTGTTATAATGAATTAGGATGTGATAGTATGAGTTTAAAAGCAGGAATAATTGGATTACCAAATGTTGGAAAATCAACTTTATTTAATGCCATAACAAAACAAAAAGTAACAGCTGCCAATTATCCTTTTGCCACTATTGATCCTAATGTTGGGGTTGTTATCGTACCTGATTATAGATTAGATATCTTAACATCAATCTATAATCCTAAAGAAACTATATCAACAACATTTGAATTTACAGATATAGCAGGATTAGTAAAAGGAGCATCTAAAGGAGAAGGTTTAGGTAATAAGTTTTTATCTCATATTAGAGAAACAGATGCTATAGTAGAAGTCATTAGAGCTTTTGATGACGATAATATAAGTCATGTTGAAGGTAGAATAGATCCTTTATGTGATATTGAAATAATCAATTTAGAACTTGTTTTAGCTGATTTAGAACTTGTTGAAAGTAAAATTTTAAAAATAGAAAAGAAAGCTAAAACAACTAAAGATAAAGAAGCTTTATTTGAACTAGAAGTATTTAAAAAAATAGAAGAATCTTTAAAAAAAGATATTCCTATTAGAAAATTAAATTTAGATAAAGAAGAATTATTAATAATAAAATCATTTAATTTTTTAACTTTAAAACCTATTATCTATGTAGCTAATATAGGTGAAGAAGATCTTAATAAAGAAAATGAATTATTTAAATCAATAAAAAAATATGTAGAAAATGATAAAGGTATTGTTCTTCCTTTAAGTGCAAAAATAGAAAGTGAATTAAGTGAACTTACTAAAGAAGAAAAAGATTTATTTTTAAATGAGTTAAATCTTACATCTAGTGGTTTAGATAAATTAATAAAAGCTACTTATGATCTTTTGAATTTAAGAACATATTTTACTGCTGGAGAAAAAGAAGTAAGAGCATGGACTTTTAAAAAAGATATGAATGCTAAAGAATGTGCTGGTATTATTCATAGTGATTTTGAAAAAGGTTTTATTAGAGCAGAAGTAATTAGTTTTAGCGATATAGAAGAATTAAAAAGTGAAGTTAAAGTAAAAGAAAAAGGTAAAATGAGATTAGAAGGAAAAGATTATAAGATGCAAGATGGAGATATATGTCATTTTAGATTTAACATATAAAACAATTATTAATGTTAAATTTAAAGAATAAATGATTATAATTAAAAGAATTGTTAAAACTGATTAAAAAAAATATATGAAAGGTGCGTTTTAAATGAGTAACAATTATAATTTAAATGATGAATTATCATTATTAATCAGAAGGTTTATTGAAATGAAAAATTTAGACGAGGAAGATAGTATAGAATTTAACCCTGGAGCTAGCATTATAGAAATTGAAAATTTTGAGAATAAAAATAATTTTAGATTACCACCACAAATTAAAGAATGGCTTATATTTACAGATGGCTGTCTTCTTTTTGATTCTATTATTCAGTTTTATGGAGTAGCACACAAGCCATTTATTGACTTTAACCCAAAAGGTATTCCAAAAGGCTATATTAAAATTGGAGCATTTAACTTTGGTGATGCTATTTGTATTCAAGAAAATTTATCAACAATAGTACAATATGGGGAGAGTTTGATTGAATATAATGATTTAGAAGAGTTTCTTGAATATGTTATTGAAATTGGTATAGAAGATTAATAGTGTTAAAGAAAAATTCCCACATAGTGGTTTATATATATAAAAAAGAATAAAAAGGAGAATTAAAAAAATGTTAAATGAATTAAAAAGAAAACCATCAGAAGAAAAAGTATGGTTAAAACACTATAAAGATAATATAGTTGAAATTTGTAAAAACATTCCAAAGCAAACAGTTTTTGATTTTTTAGAACCTAATTTAAAAAAATACAGTGATACTATAAAAATAAAATATGGCAATCAAGAAATACCATGGTCAGTAATAGAAGAAAATGCTGAAGCTTTAGCAAGATTTTTAAGAAGTGATGAATTTGGTGTTGAACCAGATATGGTAGTACCAGTTTATGCTCCTTTTACTCCAGGTATAGCTGCTATTATAAAAGCTATGAATGATACAGGAATAGTCCCATATTTTCTTAAATTAGCTTCTTCTTTAGAGGAATTTAAAGAAGAAACATTAGGTAATATAGAAAATAAAAATACTCAAGGTAAAATGGCTCCAGTTGGAATTTTATTTGATGGTTACTATAAAATTTCAAAGGATATAAGGCAAGTTTTTGATGATAATAAATTTAAAAAAATATTAGTTGTATCTATGGCTGATTTTTATCAAGCACCAAAATCAAAAATTATTGAAACAGTGCTTTATTTTGATAAAATAAAGCACAAATCAGTAATACCAAATAATAAAAAATATATAAGATATAATAAAGCACTACAAATGGGCTCTTATTATACTGGTAATTATAGACCATCTTATAAAGAAGATAGATGGTTTGCTTTTACAACATCAAGTGGCACATCTTTAAAAGGTATTAAACCAGCTATTGCAACAAATAAAGCTGCAATTGGTCAATTAATTCAATGTGATGAAGCTAATTTTGGATATGAAGTTGGTGATATTACTTATACAAATTTTCCACCGACAACATCAACTTCATTAATTTGTTTATTTTTATTTGCTTTATATAAAGCAAATGTTTTGCAAATGGATCCTAATCAAAGTATTGAAAAATTTTATAGTAAAATAATGAAAGATAAACCAAATAATTTTATTGCAACAGGTTGTTGGTTAGATCAATTCTTTTATGAATTAGATATTGATCTAAATAATGGAAAAATAAAACCAGGGGATTTAGATTTTATTAAAAATATAATTATGGGTGGTGCAGGTACAACTCGTTATATATGGGAATGGATGAAAGAAGTTTTAAAAAAAGCAGGAGTTAATGAAGAAGTGTTAATACATGGTTGGGGATTAACTGAAGGGCTTGCTCCTATGGCTAAAATGAACAAATATATGATTAAAAATCCTAAAGAAAAAGATTATATTAATCTTAGTGTTGGCCCAGTAATGCCATCATTTACTATTGGCATTTTTGATGATAATGGAAAAGAATTAAATTATAATGAACCAGGAGAAATATGGGGAGTAAGTGAATTAATAACTAAAGGTTATTATAATAAACCAGAAGCAACAAATCAGATTTTAAGTGATGTTACTAAAGATGGTAAAACAATATTAAAAACTGGTGATTATGGTTATTTAGATAAAAATGGTGAATTACATTTAATTGGTAGAATGAATGATGCTATTATATTAAATGATAAAAAAATTCAACTTCCTATTATAGCTGATGAAATAATGAAAAGTCATAAAGCTATTCGTCAATGTGTTGTTGTTGAATTAGCAGTTGAAAATGGTAATAAAGCTTATACTGCACATTTAGCAATAGAAGAAGAATATAAAGATTGTTGGGAAGATATAATAATTACTATTGATAATAAAATGAACAAATATTTACCAACTGAAATAAAAATAATGGGATATCAAATTCATGGAAGATCTTTTATTACATCAAAAACAACAGGAAAAATAGATATAAATATATTAAAGAACCAAAAAGTGGTATATAAACCAGTTGGTAATGAATTATTTGAAATAGTAATTGATAAAAATATAGAAACTGATGAATGTATAATTCATAATAAAAAATTAAAAGTATTACGAAA
>Ga0082212_10010426_pt1 | contig 11884 bp, 12 predicted proteins | sample TergutNt197P3_FD_71548 | JGI IMG/M metagenome (GOLD analysis project Ga0082212, IMG submission 71548) | Neocapritermes taracua P3 segment gut microbial communities from Petit-Saut dam, French Guiana - Nt197 P3 | ecosystem: Host-associated > Arthropoda: Insects > Digestive system > Gut ... | reverse complement strand
CCTTCCGGCATGACCAGACCCTTCCCGAAGGCAAGGAACTCCGAGTGTCCGTGGTCCCGAAGGGGGTCGCGGTGACCCCGGCCTCGCGCGGGATTTGCTCCTACGACATCCAGATTTTCGTGGCGGTCATGAAGAAGCTTGACCGGGCGGCGCCGGAAGCCGTCGATCCCCTGCTCGGGCTGGTTGAGGAGATCGCCGACTTCTTCCGGCTGCGGCGGCTGGAGAAATGCCCCGTCGCCGTATGGACCGGCACCGAGATCAAGCCAATGGTCAGCACCGAGCATCTGGAGCAGTTGAAGCAGTTCACCAGCCTGATCACGCTTTCGCTCAAGGTTACCCGATAGGAGTCGCCCATGCCGAACAACCTGATCATCCGGCGATTCGAAGTCACCCCGGAATACCGGCCGCTCGCGGATCGGGAATTGATCGGCACCTTCGACATTTCGACGCCGCCCTTCAACTCCGCGCCCGTCTACATCCAGGGCGACGACGGAAGCGACGTTGAACTGGTTCCAGGGGAATGCCACCAATTCGTGCGCGTTTCGCTCGACCAGGTGAAGGTGCGCGGGGACGCGGGTTGCGTAATAACAATAATCGGCGGAACGTGGTGCTGCGTCATGTGCTGCATCACCTGGCTGTATATGTGGGTATATGGTCAGTGGATGTAGCGTAAGCTAATGGATTTTCCGTGGGGTGAAAGACCCCAACCCTCAACGCGCCGCAACGCGGGGGGGAGAAGCGGCCAGTGAGGCGGATCGAATGCCTTCGACGAGCCATAAATGAGCAGAACTGGCTGAAAGCCGGGGATGGCGGAACTTCCGAACCGCTGAATCGTCCGGCGAGCGAGACTGGCAAGGACAGGATACGAATCGGTGCTTGAAGCCGCGGTAGACCCCAACCCTCCGCCAATTTCGGAAGTGGGCGGAGCGATGAGCAATCATCGGTGGAGCGCAGGACGCCATTTACCAACTGTCGTCCAGGGGCGACCCAACGGGTCGCCAGCTTCCGGATACGTTTGCGGTGTCAGGAAGTCGGAATCCACACGCGGTATAGTCGGGTCCTAAACCAGACGAGGGAAATCCATTGGAACATGAGAACCCTTTCGGCGCTTCTCGCAAGAGATGGCCAAGGCGATTGGCGAACGCGCCGCCGGGGGGCAGAGCTTCCGTAGTAGTCCGAGGGCGGGAAAGCCGTCCACATGGCGAAGGGAAGCAGTGAATGCAGTTGGCCGGCAGGAGGCAATCGTGGAAACGATGAGTCTGGTGAATACCGGATACGTCCTCGACATGCAGCGCAAACTGTATCGTTGGAGTCGGAACAACCGGCAGCAAACGTTCGACGACCTGTTCAACTGGGTCTGCGACCGGCGGAATCTCGAAGACGCTTGGCGCAAGCTGGCCGGCAACAAAGGCAGCAAAACGCCCGGTATCGACGGGACGACCCGGCGCACGGTTGAGGAGCGTCCGGGGGGAGTTCCCGAATTTCTCGGCAAGGTGCGGGACGCACTACGGTCGGGCGCCTATGTCCCACGGCCCGTTCGCCAGCGGCTCATACCGAAGCCGGGAAAACCGGGGAAATACCGCCCTCTCGGAATACCCACGCTCACCGACCGTCTCGTACAAATGGCGTTAAAGAACGTCCTTGAACCCATCTTCGAGGCGGATTTTCATTCCACCTCGTATGGGTTTCGTCCCAAACGAAGCGCAATGGACGCCTTGGCGACAATTCAGCGTAATCTGAACTACACCAAGGCCGGCCCCTCCACCGTCGCCTATGTGATTGAAGGCGACATCAAGGGGTGCTTCGACAACATCGACCATCACCTGCTCATGGAGCGCGTGCGACGGCGAGTCGGCGACCGGAAGGTGCTGCGACTGCTCCTCGCCTTCCTGAAAGCAGGGGTCATGGCCGAAGGCGCGTTTCGGCGTTCCGAAGCGGGCACGCCGCAGGGCGGCATCATTTCCCCGCTGCTGGCCAATGTCATGCTTTCGGCACTTGATGAACGGTATGAGCGATGGACGCCTTCCGCGTTCGATACGCCTAATAGCGCCATGCTACGCAGGCGACTCGACCGGAAGAAAGGACGTCCCACCTTCTTCCATGTCCGGTACGCGGATGACTTCGTCATTCTCGTATCCGGCACAAAGGAGGAAGCCGAAGCGGAAAAGCAACGCCTGACTGATTTTCTCCGGGAGAAACTCCGACTGGAGCTATCCCCGGAGAAAACCCTGATTACGCACGTCGCCGAGGGCTTTATCTTCCTTGGCTACCGAGTGGTCACGGAACCCGCCAGATTATCCGGCAGGATGTTAGGTAAGCTGATGATACCTAAAGACCGGCTTCAGAGGATTCGCGACCGCATCAAAAAAGCGACAGGACGCGAAACCACAGGGCTGGCCTTCGAGGTACTGCTCCGCAAGTTTCTCAACCCCATCATTCGGGGATGGAGAAACTATTATCGGTACGCCACGGGCGCAAGCAAGGAGTTTGGACGCCTGGACAAATGGACATGGCTTCGGATTCAACGATGGCTCCGCGACAAGCACGATACCCGTACAGCGATGTGGGTTCGTAAGCGCTACCAGCAACGCATTGGCAACCGCAACCAATGGCTGGAAAACGGCGTCTTGTTGCGTCTTTTCATTGAAGGCGGTACCGAACGCTATCCTGTACGAGGATATACCATCCTTCCGGGATGGGAGGCGGAGCGCAACCGTGGGACGGAAACACACCTCACGGACGACGTGAACGCCAGCACCGAACGTTGGGGAAGTTTGTTTTGGTGACAACGACAGAGAGGACTCTGTTCATGGAGAGCCGGATGCTGGGAAACTTGCATGTCCGGTTCGGGAGGGGGCAACTGGAAACCTACGCCCGCAAGGGCGCAAGGCGCCAGTTGCCTACCTCGTACGCCTCCGGGGGAGCGACCGAATGTCCTATTACGGCGTTTTCGGAGGCGGTGGCGGAACGAGCGACCACCGCCTGCTGGCCGGCCGCTCGGAGGCGAGCCAGCATCCCGCCGCCGCCGTGACCATCACCGCCATCGGCCCGCTTGGAGCGGACGCCGCGACGGTTCAGGGCGCGCTGGAGGCGCTGGCGGAGCGGAACGGTTCGCGTGAAATCCGCCCCGTCGCCGCCGTCGCGCTCGGGATTTACAAAGCCGTCGCTTTCCGCGTCGACGGCTCCGTCGAGCCGGCCGACCACGAAACGCCCGCGCATTGTTCCCGCCTGGCCGGCGTCGCCCTGGCGTCGGCGTCGGCGGGCGCGGAGGCGCGGATATGCGTGGAAGGGCCGGTTCGGTTCAACGGCTGGAACTGGACGCCCGGCGCGCCGGTGTTCGTCGGCCGGGCGGGGGACTTGACCCAGGTTCCCCCGGAGAGCGGGTTCGCGCAACACATGGGTTTCGCGTTGGGACGCGATTCCTTGCTGGTTCAAATCGAACGATCCATCAGGAGGGCGTGATCATGGCGGGCGAGCAGAAGCCTTTGGTTTTCAACGGAGACACCGGGGGATTCGACGAAGTGACCCCGAAAACCGTGTCCGCGGGCGCGGCCGACGCCGGGAAGCTGTTCGTTCCCGGACCCTCGGGGCAGTGGGACGAGAGCCTGTTGCCGAGCGCCGACGGCGCGCGGGCGATCATGGCGTCGGAAACCCTGTCGGCCGGCGATTTCGTCAACGTGTTCGCCGACGGCGGCGTTCCGAAGCTGCGGCGGGCCGACGCCAGCGGCATCGCCACCCGCGCGCACGGCTTCGTCAAGACGGGCGCGGCCGAGGGCGAGACCGTGAAGTTTTACGAGAGCGGGCTGGCGTCCGGGTTTTCCGGCCTCAACATCGGCGCGACGTATTTCCTGTCCGACACCGCTCCCGGCGAGGCCGCGGCGACCGTTCCCGCCGCCACCGGCCACATCGCCCAGGTCGTGGGGGTGGCGATGTCGGCCACCGAAATCCAGGTGGACATCTCCGAGCAGCCCGTGGTCCGGGCGTGACGGGGGGAATGCCGCATGACCGCCAAGCGACCGCTCGTATGGGGCGACGACACCCAAAGCCTCCGGGAGATCCGGGACAACGAGACCCTCGCGGGGGTTCCGGGGGAAGGCGGCGGGACGGTCTCGGGCGATTCGCCCGCGCTGATGGCCGGAGGCGTGGCCTTGGCCGACGGCGTCGTGGCGCGCGGGGACGCGATCCGTTTCCGCATGGACGGGGAAGGATTGTTGCGATGCGTTCGCGCGTCGGCGGCGGAAGGCGGTTCTCCCGCCGACGCGCTGGCGGCCTTGGTCGTGGGGGAGCGCGTCTGGTTTTGCCAGCATGGAATGGTGTCGGGCTACGATGGCCTGGTTCCCGGCGGCGACGTTTTTTTGGCCATTGATCCGGGTGGCGTGGCGCAAACGCCGCCGTGGGAGCCGGGCCAGCGCGTCCAATGGGGCCGTGGCGCGTTGGCCGGAAGCGCGCTGGCGCTGGCGCTGATCTGCGCGGCCGGTTGCGGCACCAAGGTCTATTTCGTCCCGGAAGGCGACCCCGTAAGGCTCCGCAAGCCGATTCGCCGGGCCGCGGTATGGGTCATGGACGAAAACGGCCGTCCCGTCGCGTCGAAAGTCACCCTGCCCGCGGGATGGTTCGCCCTGCCCGACCCCGGCGCGGATACGCCGGAGGCGGAGGAGCCAGCCGTTGCCGTCGAACCGCCCGCGTTCGGCGTCGCCGCTCCCGAAATACCCGCTGTTCCCGCGGCGCCGGCGTGGGCGCCGTCCGTCCGCAACGTCAATCCTTGAAGGAAAGGCCCATCATGGCTCCCGCTCTTGAAAACAACACCACCCTCGGCGTCACCCTCCCCGGCGTTCCCCGTCCGGAGCCGGTCGAGGAGGTGAGCGATTTCGAGCGCCTCCTGGCGCGCAACCTTCGGCAGACCGGACTTTGCGGTCGCGAGTGGGTGCGGCGGTTGATCGACGACCCCTCGCCCGAGGCCGAGGCGGAACTCGCCAAGCTCATCGCGGACAGCGGCGGACGGGCGATCCGCCACAACGAGGCGGGGATGCTCGCCCAAATGCGGGCCGCCGCCGATCGCGCGGAAGTGTGCCGCCGCGCGGTGGAGACCGTCGCTTCCAACGCCGCCTTCGCCCCCGCGGACTATCCCCCCGAGCTTCGCGCCGCGCTCGAAGCGGCCCTGGGCCGGGTTTACTAACCGCCGCGTCACGGCTGGCGTTCCGGCCGCTTGCTTCGTCGGGGCGCCAGCCGCCAGCCATTTCCCGGAGGAATGACCCATGCCTGAACTGCCTGCTAATGTATTGGGATTGGAGGCAAGGCTGTATGTCGGCGCCGTCGGTGCGACGCATACCGTCCTGTCCAGCGAGACCAACGAGGTCAAATGCGCGCGCTCCGCCGACCTGTCGCGCACTTCGACCCTGGCCGATGTGACCACGCGCGGCTCCGACTACCGGCTTCAGCGCCGCGCCTTGAAAGAGGCGTCGATCAACCTGGAGCTTATCCATTCGCCGGGCGATCCCGTTTTCCAGCGGCTGTCCGATTCCTACGAGAACGGCACGTCCATCGGCCTGTTCGTCTCGGACGGCTTCGGCTCCGGCCTCTTGTGCGACGCCAGCGTGACCGAGTTCTCGCAGTCGCAGCCGCTGGAGGACATCCTCACCGTCAACGCCGTGCTGGTTCCCACCTTCGTCAACCGCTACCCCGTCTGGATCAACGCAAGCGGAAGCTGATTCTCAATGATCAGCCCAGGGGAACGGCGTCCAGGCCGTGAGGCGCGGCAGCCACCGGGGAACGTGCTTCTTGTATTCGAGGTATTCCCCGCCGAAGCGCCGCTCCAACTCCTTTTCCTCTTTCAGGGGGAAATACAGGGCGTTGGCGAGGAAGAACACGCCAAGCCAGATGGCGAGGGCGGCCGAACCCATCAGCAACGCCTCCCCGGAGAGCATCGCCAGAACGCTGGTGATCATGGGGTTGCGGACGTGGCGATAGGGTCCGGCGACGACTAATCGACGGGGCGGATTCCACGGCGCGGCCGTTCCCTGGCCTCGGGTGGCGAACAGCCGCATCGTCCAGGCCGCGAGAAACAGCCCGGCCGCGATCAGCGCGATTCCGCCGATGATTTCCGGAAGGCGTTCGCCCTCCGGCCAGCCGTAGCCGGTGAAATAAAGCAACAACGCCGGAACCGTCACCAGGACGGTTCCGGGCAATATGACGATCGTCCGTATCCACGCCGCGACCACGTTTTTCCTTTCAATCTTACTCCGCGTCGGCCGTTTGGCCGGCCACCTTGCCGCAAGGGGTTCCTATTATGGCCACAACCTTCAAGGACGACAACCAGCGGGAGTGGAAAATCCGGCTCACGCTCGGAAAAGTCAAAAAGATCAACGACGACCTCGGCCTCGACCTGCTGGCCCCCTGGGACGGGAAAGCGGTCGACGCGCTCACGAAGGACGTGATGCGCTTCGCCGGGGTCTTGGCGCTCGCGGTCGATTTCGGCCCCGACGCAAGCGAGAGCGAAGGCGAGGCGCTCGCGGACGGGTTGCGGGGCGAGGGCCTCGACCGGGCGATCCTCGCGTTCTGGAAGGATTTGTCCGGTTTTTTTCCGGGCGCGCAGCGCCTCGCGTTCCAGGCGATGGTCGCCAAATCGACCGAACTGTGGGACGCGATCTGGACCGAAGGCGCGCGGAAAGCGTCAAGCGTTTCCACGAGCGATATACTATCGATACCGAGCACGCCGAGCGATGCGCCCGAGCCGCCGACGAACCCCGCGACCACTGGGATTTGATCTATGAAATGTGGGGCGCCACAGGCGTCGAGCCGTGGCCGCACACTTGGTCGGAATACAAGCGGATTTTCACGGGATGGCGGCGTCACGGCTGGGAGCAGACCGGCCACCTCTGCGCCACCCTCGCCAACGGCCTGCTGCCGCGCCGGGATCGGCGCGCCTGGCGGCTCTCCGACTTCTCCACGCTGTTCAAGCCGCCGCCGCGGTGGAAGGCCACCGCCGCCGCTTTCGCCGAGGTCATGCAGAGGGCGTTTTGCCGGCCGCCAAATCCGCAAGAGCCAAGACCTGGAGCTTCGGAACCCGAGCAAATTCTTTCGGATTCCCCGTCACCAGGGTCGCGCCGCGGGAAAGGGCGACGGCGGCGATCTGCATGTCGTAAGGGCCGATGACCTGGCCCTTGCTTTCAAGGTCGGCACGGATTTCGGCGTAAATATCGGCCACGGCATCGTCGAAAGGGAGGGAGATCACGGTGGCCAGAAAAGCCTCCACCGAATTGCGATTGCGCTCCGTGGGTTTTTTATGGACGCCCAACAGCAATTCGGCCCGGACCACCGAGCAGATAAAGACGGAATCCGGGTCGCGGGCGCGCATCCAGTCATGCATGGGCGAATCCGCCCGGCGCAAGTGGTCTATGCAGGCGCTGGCGTCGAGCATATAGGGCGTCATGACAACGGCTCCCGAACCTCGTATTCGCCTTGCGGAGGCCGCTCGAGCGACGGATCGGCCTGCCCGGCGGTGCGTTCGAAGAAGTCTTTCGGCCATTCCCTTTTCGGCCTGGCCGTCTCCACCATGATGCGGATACGCAACCGGGCGCCCTCCGGCAAGGTCGGCGGCGTGTCGAAAACAACTTGTCCATGCTCGAAACGTCCCACGCTTTCCAATACATCCGCTGCGGCTACGGCACTCATGGCGGATTCCTCCATCGTTGATGCCATCAGTATACCCCATCCGCCACCATAAATCCACCCAAAGGCGTCCCCCATGTCCAACGCCGGCGCGATCAAGGCGGGAGAGGCGTTCGTCAAGGTCTGGGCGGACGACGCCGAAGCCCACAAAGCGCTCAAATCCCTGCAGGGCCGGGTGAAGGCGTTCGCCGACGACGTGTCCGGGCTTGGCCGCCGCGTCATGGCGGCGGGCGCGGTCATGACGGCGCCCTTCGCCGGCGCGCTCGCGGTCTTCGAGAAGGTCGGCGACGGCCTGAACAAAATGGCGTCGCGGACGGGCGTGGCCGTGGAGGAGCTTTCCCGGCTGGGCTACGCCGCCAAACTGTCCGGGTCGAACCTGGAGACCGTGGAATCGGCCATCCGGACGCTCCAAGGCACCATCGGCAACGCCAGCATCGGCATGGCCAAGGCGCGGCAGGCGCTGGCGCGCGTGGGGATGTCCGCCGACGACCTCGCACGGAAGTCGCCGACCGAGCAGTTCCACCAGATCGCGCAGGCGCTCAAAGCCATCCCCGACCCCACGGAGCGGGCGGCGGCGGCGATGAAGCTCCTCGGGGACAGCGGGCAGAAGCTCCTGCCCATGCTGGACCACATGGACGCCCTCCGCGCCGAGGCGGAGAAGCTCGGGGCGGTCATCTCCACCGACCAGGCCAAGGCCGCGGCGGAGTTGTCGGATTCCTACAGCCGGGTGTCGGCGACGGTCCATGCGGCGGCGGTGGCAATGGGCGCGGCGTTGTCGCCGGCGGTGATGGGGGCGGCGAACGCGGCGGCGCGGGCGATGGGGGTGTTCGCCGGCTTCGCCAAAGAGAACCAGGTGGTGATCGTAGGCGCGGCGAAGATCGGGGCGATTGTCCTCGGGGCCGGAGCCGCGTTGTTCACTTTCGGCAAGGCGCTGGCGGCGGTCAGCGGCGGGATCGGGCTGTTTTCCCGGTTCGCGGGCGGCATGAAGGCGCTGCAGGACCGGATTAGCGGCCTCGGGGCGGCGGAAAAGGAACAAGAAGCCGCGTTGAAGGGGCAGCAGGCGGCGCAGGAGGAGTATAACGCCGCCCTGAAGAAGCGCGAAGCGGCCTTGGCCAAGGTGGAGGCGACCGAACGCCGGAGCGTCGACGCGGCGGCGGCGGCCTCCGCCGCGAAGGCCAAGCTGGCGCAAGCCGAGGGCAGATTGGCCGATGCCACCATCGCGGCCAACCAGCGGCGTTCCGCGGCGGACGCCGCGTATCAAAAGATGGCGGCGGCCAACGACGCGGCGGAGGAGGCGCGATACAAGCTGAAGCTCGCGCGGATGGCGCAACTCGCCAATCCCACGGCCCGGGGCGCGCAAGCCGTCGCCGGGATGAAGGAGATGGCCGGGCAGGCCGGCAAGGACGCCGGCGCCGCGCGGGGCAACCACGACGCCGAGATCAAAAAGCTCGCGGCCGCGCAGCGGGAACTGCAATCCGCGCAGGAAGGGGTAAAGGCGGCGACGGAGGGGGTGGCACGCTCGCGGGAGAAGGCCGACGCCGCGACCCAGCGGCTCTCTGCCGACACCCAGGCGCTGGCGACGGCGGAAGACCGGGCGCGGGACGCGGCGGGGAAGCTCAACACGGCGGGGTATCGCCTGGCGGAGACGACCGACCGGGTGGGCGAGTCGATGAAGCGGGCGTCGGGGTTTGTCGGGCAGTTCGGGTCCGCGAAGGTCATGGCGGCGACGGGATCGGTGGCGGCGCTGGCGTCGAGCCTCCAGATGCTGGCGGGCGACAACGCCGTGGGCGAGATCGCGGGGATGGTGGCGAAGATCGCGGGACTGGGGTTGGCGGCTTCGGGAGCGGTGGCCGGGGTGACGGCGCTCAAAACGGCGATGGAGACGATGGGAGCCAAGGCTTTGATTGCCACCAAAGCCCTTATCGCCCTCGCGGTGGCGTTCGTGGCGTTCAAGGCGGGGCAGGCCCTCAATCGGGCGATCAGCGGCTTCGACCCGGACCAGATCGCCAAGGACGCCAAGGCGTCGGTCCGGGCGACGGTGGACGGCTCGAAGAACCTTCTGGACGCCCAGGCCAAGATCAACCAGCGGATCATCGAACTCCGGCGCAAGGAATCCGAGCAGGGGGTGGATGTCATCGGATTCCGGCTCGTGAATCCTTTCGGCGACAACCAAGCGCTCAACGCCGAGATCGCCGCGCTGGAGGCGGAACTGGAGGGCGTCAACGAGGAGTGGCGGGCGCAGGAGAAGGCGGCCAAGGCGGCCAAGGTCGCCGCGGACGAGGCGGCGGCGACTGAGAAGATCGAGGAAAACCGGAAGGCGGTCAAGGATTTGGCTGACGCCTGGGATTCGGTGCTGAAGAAATTGGCCGACGTGGAGAAGCATCGGGACGACCGGGCACGGGACAAGCAATTCGAGGCCGATGTAAAGAACGATCCCTATACGGCCAAGGGGCAGACGGCGGAGCAGTTCGAGGCGGCGAAGTCCGCGGAGGAGGCCATCGTCCGCCGCCTGCGGGAACTGGAGGCCGCGCGACAGGCGATGGTGGAGGGCGGCGCGGACACGGAGGCGCTGGACGCCCTGCGGGGGCAGATCGAGGCGACGCTCCGGGACTACGAGCGGGCGGTGGAGAACACCGATGTTTGGGAGAAGTTCCACGAGCGGGCCGACGACGCCATTTCGCAGACGCGCGAATCCTTGAAGCGGCTGGCGGACGAAGCCAAGAAACTTGATCTGGACGAAGCGAAGAAGCAGGACGACGCGCGGTTCCAGGGGTTATTGAAAACCGACCTGAAATCGGCGGCGGAGGAAGTCGCGCAGGCGATGTCGCGGGCCAACGCGGAATGGCTGGAGACGGGCCAGCGGGTGGCCGAGCTTCAGGCCAAGGCCGGCGAAGGCGACATCGAGGCGCAACGGGAACTGGAGAGGGCGTTGGAACGGCGCAAGGAACTGGCTCGGGAGCGGGGCGATCTGGACGGGCGGCGGCGGGACGTGGCGGCGGTCGAGGAAAGCCGACTGCGGGAACAGGAATCGGCCAAGGAAAAAGGCGAACGGTCTTTCGCCGGCGTCCGGGAGATCGCTCTCGGGGAGGAGCGGCGCAAGGCGAAGGAGGATTGGGCCAAGGCCGCCGGGGTCAACCCGAACGCCGCCAATGCCGCGCTCGCGGAGTTCATCGCAGATATCGAAGCGCAATTGGCCAAGACGGTCGCCGGCGCCGACCAGGCGCGGATCGCGCAGGATTACGCCGGGGCGTCGGCTTTCGAGGCCGAGGCCAAGGCGCTGGCGGAGCAGCTTTCGGAAATGCGGGGGATGCAGGGGACTCGGGAGGAGAAGAGCGCCATCACGGGCGATTTCTCCGCGCGGGCGATGGAGGCGATGATGCGCGGCGGCGGCGGCAAGGCCATCGAGGAAAAGCAGCTGGAGACGCAGCAGAAGATGAACGACCGCCTCGGAAAACTGGTGGAACTCTATCAGGCCCCGACCGTCGTGGCGGTGGATTGAAAGTCAATCATTCCGGAGGTTCAGGACCGCGCCGTCCAGGAATCCGTCGTCCATAGCGTGATCGGCTCCGTCGCCGTGATACGGCACCGGGCGCGGCGCGCCCCGGTCATGCCACGGGCAGGACATGGGGCCGTAGCAGAACGTCTCGAAGCGGCGGCGCCGCGCCTTGCCCCAGTTGTATTCGATTTCCACCGCCGCCTTGTTCGCCCAGATGCACGAAAAGCAACGCTTGCGCCAAAGCGTGGCGTCGAGCATCCGCTCGCCGCGTTCCATGTATACCGAGAGAGGCGGAGGAATCCCCGCGAACGGCGGTCCGGCGGACGCGGGCGCGTCTTCGCTGCGGCGCAAGACATGAAACGATCCGGCCCGGTAAAAATCGGCTGCTTCGCTTTTGGGATTCGCCACCGGCCATGCGGCGCCCATCGCCTCGTCGCCCGTGCGGAACAGCATCTTTTCCTGTTGCTTGCCGGAAATCGCCACTCCGAACAGCGGCGACGGATCACCGTCCACGGTTCCTTCCATCCAAAGATTGAAACCCGTCAGGCGGTGGGTCCGGTTGTCCGTTCTATAACGCCAGACCGCCGCCCGGCACTGGACGGCCCGAACGATTCCCCGCCACGCGATGCGTCCACCCGGATTGTCCATGCGGCCGGTCTCCATGGACCAGTATAACTCCGCCGCTCCCTGGAACAAGGTGGTACCCGCCTCCAAGATCTG
>Ga0082212_10010425_pt1 | contig 11884 bp, 10 predicted proteins | sample TergutNt197P3_FD_71548 | JGI IMG/M metagenome (GOLD analysis project Ga0082212, IMG submission 71548) | Neocapritermes taracua P3 segment gut microbial communities from Petit-Saut dam, French Guiana - Nt197 P3 | ecosystem: Host-associated > Arthropoda: Insects > Digestive system > Gut ... | reverse complement strand
TGGGCTTCAATATTAAATCGTTCTCCTTTATCTGTTATTCCCACTACATCTAATCTGATTTCTTTATCATCATATTGTTCTCTAGGTATTTCTTTTTCAATTATTTCAATTGTTTTTATAGCTAATTCGCCTGTTCTTTTTGTTAATCCATTTAGTAGTGTTATAAGCTGTTCATTACAGTCAACATCACCAAACATTCGTTTAAAAACATGATCATTTAATGGTGCTAGCTGTTTCTTTTTGTTTTTATTTTGTTTATTCATATTATGTCTCTTTTATTTAATAAATTTATTGATATTTTTATGATAAATTTTTTAATTTGATTTTTAAAATTGTTTCATTTAGTTATTTTTTATATAAAACGAATTATATAATGGTTTACTTTATTTTAAAGCAATAATATTCTCTTTTAGTAGAATTTAACTTAAATTAGAATATTGTAATGATTTTGAAAAATTGTTCTGCTTTTGAAGAAACTAAATATTTTTGAAAAATTGATTTTAAATTTTAATATTGTTTTATGATTAAAATATTGTTATAATGTGGTAAAATTCTTGTTAAACTTAAAAATTATTGTTTAATAGTAAAATTATGCTTTTATAAATGATAAAACTTAAATAAAACCTTAATAATATAGTTTACTATGGAAAATATTAGAAAAAAATCAGATAAAAACAATATAGATTTTGATGATTTAAAAAATAAATTAAATAATATTTATGATGATTCAAAATTAACTTCTAATACTATTAACCATATTAAAGCAACTCATGGGTCTTCTAGAGAAATTCAATGGGAAACTGGAACTAAAAATAAAGTTATAGAAAAAATTAATGGAGTTGATAAAGAAGTGGATTTATCTAATGGTATATTAAAAAGAGCTAAAAAAGGTGATAACACTTTGTGGATTAGTCATAATCATACTTCTGGAACCCCTTTACCTCATGCAGAGGATATTAAAAACATGATAAAGTACAATATAACCAACAGTAGCATTCCTGGAAATTATGGACACTTAAATATGAAAAATTCATTTAAAGCTAGTAAAAAAGATTTCATAAAAATTGAAAGTAAAGCTAATGAGATGTTTGATAACTTAAGAAAAGAGGCATTTAAAAATAATCCTTATGTGAAATATGAATCTGATAAAGTAAGAAATTAAGCAATGTATAAATATAATAAAGACAATATAAATACTATAATTAGAAATTATAATAATGAATTCAAAGGATATGGTATTGAATTTAAGTATACTCCTTATAAACTTAAAAAGAGGTGATTCATAATGATAACTAAAGCAAAAGAAGATATAATTATAACTACTCCTATTGGTACAAAGCTTAGCATAATGAAAGATATGATTATAATCAAACCTACATATACTAACCATTATGAGCCTTTTTATGAAGAATCAACTGTTAAAGATTATTTAGATTGGTTAGATGGTGAAGATAGGGAGAATTATATTAGATTAGAAGAAAAACATAATCCTGTTCAATTCAAAAAGTTCAGGGAAAAATACCCTAAATATTTTGAGTAATTTCATATTTTTTAGTTTATTTATTTTATTTTTAATTATTTTTAGTTATTTCAAACATTTTTTACTATATACTACTCAATGTATTGTTGGCTTTTTTAATGAAGAAATTATATATTTTAAAGTATTTTTTAATTAAGAAATTATATATTTTAAAGTATTTTTTAATTAAGAAATTATATATTTTAAAGTATTTTTTAATTAAGAAATTATATATTTTAAAGTATTTTTAATAAGTTTTCATGATTTTGGAAAAAAATCATAGCTATTATATTTTAAAAATTTTTAAATTTAATTAAATTATTCTCTTTTTATTAAATTGATTACTTCGAAAAATTCTTTTTTTATTAAAATATTATTATAATATAGTAAAATTGCTATTAAACTTAAAAATTATTCTTTAATAGTAAAATTGCGCTTGTATAAATGATAAAACTTAAATAAAACCTTAAATAATACTATTTAATATGGAAAATATTAGAAAAAAATCTAAAAATAATCAAGAAAATGTAGAAAAAAACTTAAAAAAATCTAAAGAAGGATTTACATTAGACACTTACAAAGCCATGGGAGATTTTATATTCTCAAAATATATGGTAGGTGAAGGTAACGAAATACAACAAAGAGAAATACTAGAAATATTGGGAATAAATATAGAAGGAGAGATAATAGCTGTAGATACTAACATGCCTCCAGATATTGGAGGCAAAAAGAGTTCTAGATTTGATTGTCATCTAAAAACAAGCTGTGGAAAGAAAATTTACATCGAGGTTCAACAAGAAGAAACAAGTGATTTTAAAAATAGATTAGTCCATTATTTATCAAAAACACTAACAGCATCATTAAATAAAGGTGAAGATTATGATTTTTCAGATAAAGCAATAGGGATAGCTATATGCAACTTTTTATTATTAAAATCAAAATCATACCACACTATATTTAAAATTAAGGGCAATGACTTTCCTAACAATGAAGAATTTACAGATGTAATGGAAATCCATATTATAGAAATGCCAAAGTTTAGAAAATTAAAAAAATATAAGGAAATCAAAAAATATTTAAAAAATAAAAAACAAAAAGAACCTATAAGTATAAGTAAGGAATTTCAATATTTCTTCTTCATTGATAATGAAACAAGTCACGAAGAGAGAAAGGAGATTGTTAAAATGGGAAATGAAGGATTAGAAATAGCTATAAAAAGAATAGAAGAAGCACTCCAAGATGAAGACGCTTATGATATTTATATGGCACGAAAAATAGAAGAAATACATCAAAATAATGTAATGAAGGAAAAAATAGAACAAAGTAAAATAGAGGGTATAGAAGAAGGTAGAAAAGAAGGCAAAGAAGAAAGTAAAATAGAAGAAAAAATTGAAACAGCTAAAAGATTAAAAAATATGGGGCTTTCTATTAATGATGTTGTTAAAGCTACAGAATTAACTCCTGAATTCATTGAAAAACTATAAATCACGATTAAATTAATTATTTTATTATTATATATGGTTTACCTTATTTTTATCATATTTGACTTTAATTTAAAAATCTTCTGCTTTTTTTAATAATTTTTCCATGTCAGTATTATAGCTAATATGGACTAAAACCTTTCCAAGCTGGGTAATTTAAACATTCATCACCATAACTTTGTAATTTAATAAAATTTTCATGTTGGTCTAATACTTTTTTAAAGTAAATAAAAGCTTTTGTATTCTTTTTAGCTAATTTGTATAGTCTTTTCTTTTCCTACCAGTAGCTATTGAAGATTTGGCTAAATTTGATAATGTTTCTTCTTCTCTTATATTAGCTAAGTATTCTGTGAAATTCATTTTATTCACCATTTTGTGCTTGATACTCCAATATAAATGTTTTTTTCACCTTTTTCTTCTGAATCATCTCCAAATATGAAATCATCAGCTAATTCTTCAAATTCTAATCTTGATTCTTAGCTAGTACATTTACATTTCCTAATTGTTTTTCTAGATTTTGGAGCTTTATTATGATTTCTTTGACTTTCATAATTTCATCTTTTAATAAATTTATTAGTATAGCAAATTTTTTTAAAATATTTATAATTTTTATTATAGTGATTTACTTAAAGTTTGCAATAAACTAAACAATTGTCGCAACAATTTGCTAATTAATCATTTAAAACAATTCTTTAGTTTCATCACTTTATACAAAATAGTAATATTTAAATATTATTAAACATAATATTATTATTACATAATTATATGCTATGTGATTTGAATGACAATAAGATTAGATAAAACAAACATTATCAAATATCTAAAAACATTTAAAGAATCCCAAATAAGAATAAGTAAACACTCCAATTTAAAACGAAAAGAGAGATTATTAACTTGTGAAGACATTTATAGATTTATACTACATGAAACCCCTTATTTAATTAAACAAGAGGGAACTAAAGAATTTGAATTAACTTACAAGTATGATGATGAGCATTGTTTTTTTATAGTAATTGCAATTAAAGATAAGTTTATTAATATTGTAACACAATACAAATATAATAAAAGGAAGTTTAAAAAATGATAGCTAAAAACATGATGTGTCATGATTATGATCGTGAAAATGATATTTTATTCTTTTATTTGAAAAATAAACATGGCTATGAATTTTCTGAAGTTTTAAACAAATTATTTGTTCTTGATTTTGATAAAAATAGAGTTCCTGTCGGTTTAGAAATATCTAATGCCTCAAAAATTTTTAAAACAAAAAAACCTTTTCTCAACAATATTGCTGGTGGAGACATTGAAATATCCATTAATGAAAAGAAAATAAAAATATCTATTAATCTAAATGTCAACATCCATCTTAAAAAAACTATTAAAGGACCCGTTAATGTCATTGGAGATAATGATTTAAATATTCCTAGCTTTCAAACTGCAGTAGCTGTTGTTTCTTCTTAATATTTTTTATTTTTTGAATTGTATTTGTAGCATTTTTCAACAGATTTAATGCAAAAATACTCCATTATTTTTAAATATTAATTATTATATAGTCTATTACTAAATTTTTCTAATGTAATTATTAGAAGTATTACAAATTTTAAGTAATTTACTATATATAAAATATTTTTTTATTTATATATTAAAATAAAAATTATAATTATTTAATAATATAATTATATATCTATAGTTTATTATAATATTTAATTAATATTAACTTGCTTTTTTTAAAAAATATTCTTTTAAATCCATTTTAATTATAAATTTTTTTAAAATATTTTTTCTATTTAATAATGACTTATCAGTTTGTGGTACTGTATATATATTTTAATATAAAAATATTATTATAATAATTATTATTAATATATTAATAAAAATAGTAAAATATATAGGGTATAATGATTATATTGTAATCTACAGTGTCAAAAAGCCAGAGGTTTTTTATAAAGAAATGATTTTTTTAAAATGAAAAAAAGAGTTTTTTTTATTTTGAACCTCTATCTTTTATTTTTTTAGCTTTTTTTTATTTAAATATTCTTCTTTTAAAATTATACTTAAAGTTTAATTTAAAAATCTTCTGCTTCTTTTAATAATTTATTCATATTAGTATCATGTTTAATATGGACTAAAGCCTTTCCAAGTTGGGTGTAATTTAAACGACCATCACTACAACAATTTTGTAATTTGATAAAGTTTTTGTGTTCATCTAATGCTTTTTTAAAGTAGATAAACACTTTTGTATTCTTTTCAGTTAATCTATCAAGTTCTTTTTTTTCTTCTTCAGTAGCTATTAAAGATTCAGCTAAGTTGCATAATACTTCTTCTTCTCTAATATCAGTTAGGTATTCTGTGAAATTCATGTTTATTCACCATTGTGTACTGAATACTCCAATATAAATGTTTTTCTCACCTTTTTCTCTTGGATCATCTCCAGATATGAATTCTTCAGCTAATTCCTCAAATTCACCATCTTGATTGTGAGCCAATACATTCACATTTCCTAATTGTTTTTCTAGATCTTGGAGCTTTATTATGACATCTTTAACTCTCATATTATCATCTTTTTTTTTTAATTGATATAATCAATATAAATAGATCTTTATTATAATATTCAGAAAATTTTATTTAATAATTTTAAAAGTAATTAATTAGTTCTGATTTTATTAACTATGATTAAATTTTTAATTATTTATAATTAATTGATATTTATTAATCTATATTATCCATAAAATTTAATATTTTCTATTATATGCTATAATAAGATTTATATCATTTTAATTTAATAATATTAATATGGGAATTAATTTTCTGAAGAAGCTAAATGTTGTTGCAGCTATCATAAAAAACAATGGAAAAATTCTCGCAACAAAAAGAGGATATGGGGAATTTATAAATCTTTGGGAATTTCCTGGTGGTAAGATAGAAAAAAACGAATCCAAAGAAGAAGCATTGATTAGAGAAATCAATGAAGAGTTAAATATTATTATAAACATTGAAAAATTTGCTTTAGATTTGGAGTATCAATACCCAGATTTCTATTTATATATGTCTTGTTTTGAATGTAATATTAAAAAAGGAAATTTAAAGCTCATGGAACATAAAGATGCAAAATGGTTAAGTAAAAATGATTTAGATTCTGTTGAATGGATTCCTGCAGATATTGAGATAATAGATTATCTTAAAAATAAAGAGTGGTAATGGGGCAATTATATGGATAATAATGAAGATATTATTAATGGTGCTATAACTGCTTTTATAAATGAAAATAATGAATCTAAGGGGTATTTAAAACCTAAACTTATTTCTAATGCTAATAAAAATAAAGTTATTAATTCTATTAAGTCCGAACTTGATAGTTGCGACGAATTTTTTATTAGTGTGGCTTTCATCACAAAGGGAGGCCTAACTCCTTTATTACAAGATTTTCAGGAATTAGAATCAAGAGGAATTAAAGGAAAAATTTTAACTACAGATTATCTAAACTTCACAGAACCTGAAGCTTTGAAAAAGTTAAATGAATTTTCGAATATAGAAGTTAAACTTTATTCTCAGGAAAAACATGGATTTCATACAAAAGCATATATTTTTAGAAAAGGTAATTTATATAAATCAATCATCGGAAGCTCAAATCTCACTCTAAATGCTTTAACCATTAATAAAGAATGGAATATCGGATTCACATCGCTTAATGAAGGGGAAATTTATAATAGTATTTTATCAGAATTTTATGAACTATGGAATGATTCAGACGATTTAGACAAAGTGATTAATTATTATGAGATACTTTACGAAAGTAACAAAAAATTTGAAAAAATAAAAGAAATTTCTAGACCAAAACCTATAAAAACCACTTCCAAAGAAATTCTTCCTAATATTATGCAAAAAAATTTTTTAGAAAACATTAGGAGATTGATAAAGGGGGGAGAAAATAAATGCTTATTAATATCAGCTACAGGAACTGGAAAAACTTATGCTTCTGCTTTTGCTGTAAAAGATTTTAATCCTAATAAATTTTTATTCATAGTTCACAGAGAACAAATAGCTAAACAATCAATAAAAGCTTATAAAAAAATTTTCAATAATCAAGACAAGAAATTTGGGTTATTAACTGGAAATTCCAAAGATTGTGAAGCTGATTATTTATTTTCAACTATTCAGACAATGTCTAAAGAGAAAAATTTTTCTTCTTATAAACCAAAAGAATTTGATTACATTGTAATAGATGAAGTTCATAAAGCTGGAGCTTTAAGTTATATAAAAATAATGTCTCATTTTAAACCTAAAATGTGGTTAGGGATGACAGCATCTCCAGAACGGACTGATCATTTTGATATTTATGAATTATTTGATCACAATATAGCTCATGAAATTAGACTTAAAGAAGCATTAGAAGAAGATTTATTATGTCCTTTTCATTATTTTGGAATAACTGATATTGAAATAAATGGGGCTATAGCTGAAGATAAATTTGATAATTTTAACTATTTAATTTCTAAAGAAAGAACAGATTATTTAATCGAAAAATCTGAATATTACGGATTTTCTGGAGATAGAATCAAGGCTTTAGTTTTTTGTAGCCGTAAGGATGAGGCAAAACTATTATCTAATGAATTTAACAAAAAAGGCTATTCTACAATTGCTTTAACTGGTGAAGATTCTCAAAAAATGCGAGAAAACGCTATTTTTAGATTAACAAATGATGACATAAATAATAAACTTGATTATATTTTCACTGTAGATATATTTAACGAAGGAGTTGATATTCCAGAGATTAATCAAGTTCTTTTAGTTAGACCTACTCAATCTCCAATTATTTTTGTTCAACAACTAGGAAGAGGTCTTAGAAAGTTTAAAAATAAAGAATATTTAGTTGTTTTAGATTTCATTGGAAATTATAATAATAATTTCATGATTCCTATTGCTCTATCTGGGGATAGATCTTACAATAAAGATAATCTTCGCCATTTTTTGATGGAAAGAAATAAACTAATCCCCGGATCTTCAAGTATTAATTTTGATAAAATATCAAAAGAACGAATTTTCAATTCGATAAATAACACCTCTTTTTCTAAAAAGTCTTTATATAAAGAAAAATACATTAATCTTAAATTTAAGATTGGTAAAATTCCAATGCTTACAGATTTTTATGAAAATGGTGATTTAGACCCCTTTTTAATTTTAGATCATGGGAGAATTGATAATTATCATGATTTTTTAGATTATGTAGATACTGATTATAATGGATTTTTATCAGAAAATGAAAATAATTCACTTAAATTTTTGTCAAAGTGGTTGTCGAACGGTAAAAGACCTCATGAACTAATAATTCTAAAATTTTTAATAAATAAAAGATTTTTTACAATAAAAGATATTGAAGAAATATTATACAAAGATTACAATATACAAAATGATATAGAATCTATTGTTAGTGCTATTAATTTTTTAAAGATGGATTTTATTACAAAAAAAGAACATTCTAAATATGAAAATGTTTCTTTTTTAAATGATTTAAATTTCTTCGAAAACTCTGAATCTCTTTTAAAAAATAATAAATTTGTTATTTCTGATAAATTTGATGAATTTCTAACTAATAATTGTTTTTATAATCATATAAATGATTTAATAGATTATTCATTATTAAAATATGTTGATATTTATAATAATCCTGTAGATGGTGTTAATCTTTCATTATATGCTAAATATTCTAGAAAAGACATTTGTAGAATTTTAAATTGGGAAAATGATGATAGTTCTACTATTTATGGTTATAGAATTAAATATAATACTTGTCCTATTTTTGTAACTTATGATAAACATGAGGATATATCAAGTAGTACAAAATATCAGGATGAATTTGAGAACAATGAAATATTTAGTTGGATGACTAGAAGTAATCTTAATTTAAATAGTAAAGAAGTTAAAGAAGTTATTGATTATAAAAAGAATAGCATAGGAATACATCTTTTCATTAAGAAAAGTGATGATGAAGGAAAAGAATTTTATTATATCGGCCCAATAAAACCTATTGATCATAACCAAACCACCATTACTAATGATGATGGAATTGAACTGCCAGTTGTAAACTTTAAATTTAAATTAGATAATCCTATTGAAGAAGAATTATATGATTATTTTGTTAATTAAAGTTGAACTATAGATAATTAAACTATTAATCAATAGAAAAATAAAAAATATAATAGAAAAGTAACATATTTTTCTCAAAAGTAAACTTCACTTCTCATAAGTAATATATTTTTCTCATATAAATATATTGAAAAATAATAAAAAAGTAATATATTTTTCTCAAAAGTAAACTTTACTTCTCATAAGTAATATATTTTTCTCATTAAAATAGCTATTGAAAAATGATAGAAAATAAAATCAAATCAAATAACTATTTTTTTAACCTTTCAGGAACTATTTGCTTATTAAATAAATCTTCGTAGCTTTCTTTTTCTCTGATAACTTCAGATTTTCCTTCACTAACTAGAACTTCAGCTGGTCTTGGCCTTGAATTATATTGAGATGCCATTGAAAATGAATAAGCTCCTGCATTCATAATAGCTAAAAGGTCTCCTTCTTCAATTTTTGGCAAGAATCTATCTCTTGCAAATAAATCTCCTGATTCGCACACGTTTCCTGCAACATCCAGTTTTTCAATACCTTTAGTACTAGCGTTATTAGCTAAAACAATGTGATGGTATGAATCGTACATAGCTGGTCTTAGAAGTGTGTTGAAACCGCAGTCAACGCCTATGAACTTTCTGTAGCTTTCTTTGATTGTGTTAACTCTTGTTAATAGTATTGCTGCATCACCTACTAGGTATCTTCCTGGTTCTATGTACATTGCTGGTTTGTTGTTTTCATCCATTCCATATTCAGCTAATTTTGATTTAAATATATCTGTGATTTCTTTTGCAAATGGATCAATGTCAAGTAAGTTTTCTTCTGGAGTGTATGGTATTCCAAGGCCTCCTCCTAGGTCTAAAAATTCGAAGTCTGTGTCTGTTCCTTGAGCTACTTTCCCAGCTATATCCATTAAAACAGTTGTTGCTAGTTTAAATGGTTCAGGGTCTAGTATTCCAGAACCGATATGTGTGTGCATTCCAACTGGATTAAATCCCATATCTATTGCTTTTTTGTATACTTCAACAGCTTCACTTTCTTTGATACCAAATTTACTCATTTCTCCACCAGTAATGCAATGTTCATGGTGACCTGCACCTACCATTGGATTTACTCTAAAGGATATTTTATATCCTTCTGGGTTTACTATTTTTGAAAGTCTTTCTAATTGTGAGATTGAGTCTATATTTATTCTAACTCCAGTTTTATCTATATATTTTAATTCTTCATTTGTAACATTGTTGCCTGTAAAGAGGATTCTATCTGGTGTGAAGCCAGTTTTTAGTGAGGTATGTACTTCTCCTGGAGATACTGCATCTATACAGCTACCTTCTTCTTCTAGTATTCTCATTACTGATAGGTTTGTATTGGCTTTACATGCATAAAGTATTTTAAAGTCTTTGTAATATTTACTAAAAGCATTATATACTCTTTTATAGTTGTTTCTTATTCTTTCTTCATCAATTACATATAAAGGAGTTCCATACTCCTTTGCAAGTTCAACAGTATCTGCCCCACCAATGTCCATATGGCCTTTTTCGTTTATTTTTAGATTTAAATCCATTTAAACCCTCCGTTTTGAATTTATTTTTTTATTAATTGTTTTTTGATATTATGCTTTTATTTTTTCTTTATTATTTATTGATTTATAATACTTTATTTAAATTATTATAAAGTTTTTTAGCTAATTATTTTTTATTATTATATTTTAATTAGTTTAGTTATTTTTATTATTATAATATTTTTTAATTAGTTTAGTTATTTTTATTATTATAATATTTTTTAATTAGTTTAGTTATTTTTATTATTATAATATTTTTTCGCTCATGTATAGTTGATGGTTCTTTGAATGTTTATGTTATTTATTGAAGATTAATATGGTTATTTTGTAACATTTTGTCAAAATGGTACTCAATTCATTCAATATTTTGAAAAATTCTAGTATCAATACTTTCTATTGAGTTTGTACCAATAACTTAACATGAGCGTATTTTTTAATTAGTTTAGTTATTTTTATTATTATAATATTTTTTAGCTAATTTATTTTTATTTAATGATTTTAATTATAAAATTTTTAAGTAGGAAATGTACTTCCTACGGATAATATATTCCTACTACTTTATAAACTTTTCCTATATCAATTATTACTATCAACTTAATAGAATTTTCTTAAAATGTGAATAATTTTTCTTTAATTAAAAGCAATGAATTTAGGTAAAAAGAACTTAAACACAATAATTGCTCAATCAATTAAGTTACAATTATTTCACTTTATCAAATTATAAACATCTTAAACTAATAAAAAACTATTAATATATTTCTATAAGACTATTAATATTTAATTAACTAGCATTATATAAATTAACTATAATTAAACTAAGATAAAAAAATTAATAAAGAATAAGAATAAAAAATCAAAACATAAGTAAAATAAATTGAAAATCTTAACTTGACAGAATAGGGAATTATAAAAAATTAGCAAAAAAGTAGTATATTAAAAAAACATCAAAGCATTAAAGTTTTTCAATTTTTGAAAGTGGTAGACTAGTGACTTTAGATATTGTTTCAAAAGAAATTCCTTCATTTTTCATTTTTAAAGCTATTTTTTCCTTTTCTTCATTTTTACCTTTTTTTATACCTTTTCCTTCTGCATATCTTATCTGTCCTTTTTGATCTAGTTCAGCTTGTTCGGCTCTGATATATGCTAAGTATTCTTTTTTGTCTTGTAAAACTTGTTGTGTTTTATTGTAGATTTCAT
>Ga0082212_10010424_pt1 | contig 11885 bp, 12 predicted proteins | sample TergutNt197P3_FD_71548 | JGI IMG/M metagenome (GOLD analysis project Ga0082212, IMG submission 71548) | Neocapritermes taracua P3 segment gut microbial communities from Petit-Saut dam, French Guiana - Nt197 P3 | ecosystem: Host-associated > Arthropoda: Insects > Digestive system > Gut ... | reverse complement strand
TCGAACAGCATACGCGAATAAGCCATTGCCTTGCCTGCACCGACGCTGACGAAGCGGGCGACCATGCGGCGGCCCGGATAGCGGAGCTGCCCGGAATAACGAGCGGACGAATACTGCCGCCAGTAGGCACGGATTGGAACGACGCGCTTCTCGCATTGCAGAAAGCGGAGCGCACACAGAACCGGGCGCACTACAGCGCCCGTCATGAAAGGGGATGATAACAATATGGCGATGGAACATGAACAGATCAACGACAGGTCTGTGGCGATCTGCGTAAAGGGCGCGAAACTGACGGGGCGTATGCTGGCCCAAGCGATGCGGGCGCTCCTGAAAAAAATGAAGGAGCCGGGGTACAAGCACGGCGAGCAGAGCCTCAAATCCCTGACAAAGCAGGGAACGAGCCTTGCCGACATCGAAATATCAGGCGAAAACATCGGCACGTTCAAGAAAACGGCGCGGAAGTACAATGTGGACTTCGCGCTCAAATGCGACAAATCTGACAATCCACCCAAATGGGTAGTCTTTTTCAAGGCAAAGGACGACAAGGCTCTGGAAGCGGCGTTCAACGAATATTCAAAGGTCACGCTGAAGCACAAAACTGCCAAGCCGTCCATGCTCACCAAACTGCGGAACTTCAAGGAACTTGCCAAGAATGTGCTTACTCCCGCAAAGAACCGCAACCGGGGAGGGCATGAGCTATGAGTACGGAAAAGATACGAAAATATATACTCCCCTATCTTCCCTACGTGGCGATGTTTTGGTTTTTCGGCAAGGTAGGCGAAGCGTACCGCTTGACGCCGGGCGATGACATCCTCACAAAACTGATGGGCAGCCTCACGGGGCTGAACGTCGCCATGTCGAAGCCGCTCCCCTCGTTCGACCCGTTCGATATGCTTGTCGGGCTTGTCGGCGCAGCGGGCATCTTCCTCATGGTCTACTTCAAGAAGAAGAACGCCAAGAATTGGCGCAAAGATGTGGAGTACGGCTCGGCGAGATGGGGCAACAAGAAGGACATAGAGCCATTCCTCGACCCGAAGCCCGGCAACAACATCCTCCTGACCGCGACTGAGAGCCTGACGCTCAACGGCAGGCCGTCGAACCCGAAATATGCGAGGAACAAAAACATTATGGTCGTCGGCGGCTCCGGCTCGGGCAAGACCCGCTTCTTCTTAAAGCCTAACCTGATGCAGCTTCATTCATCGTATGTCGTAACCGATCCGAAAGGCAGCATCCTCGTCGAATGCGGCAAGCTGTTACAGCGCAACAAGTATGAAATCAAGGTCTTGAACACCATAGACTTCACCAAGTCGATGAGGTATAACCCATTTTCGTATATCCGGTCGGAGAAGGACATCCTCAAACTCGTTACGGCACTAATCCAAAACACAAAGGGCGAAGGCAAAGCCGGTGAGGATTTTTGGGTGAAAGCCGAGACCCTGCTGTACTGCGCCTTGATTGGGTACATCTACTTTGAAACGGGCGAGGACGAGCAGAACATGAACTCCCTTGTCGAGATGATAAACGCGATGGAAGTCCGCGAGGAGGACGAAACGTACAATAACGCTGTAGACTACCTGTTTTTAGAACTGGCAGAAAAAGACCCGAAGCACTTCGCTGTCCGCCAATATGAAAAATACAAGCTCGCGGCGGGCAAAACCGCAAAGTCGATACTCATTTCCTGCGGCGCAAGGCTCGCCGTGTTCGACATCAAGGAAGTCCGGGAGCTGATGATGTACGACGAAATGGAACTCGACACCATCGGCGACCGCAAGACAGCGCTGTTCATAATAATAAGCGACACCGACGACACGTTCTCATTCATTGCGGCGCTCATGTACTCGCAGTTGTTCAATTTGCTCTGCGACAAAGCAGACAACGAGTACGGCGGCAGGCTCCCCGTCCACACAAGGTTTCTTCTCGATGAGTTTGCAAATATAGGCAAAATCCCCCGCTTTGAGAAGCTGATTGCCACCATCCGGAGCCGCGAAATCTCGGCCTGCGTCATATTGCAGGCGCAATCTCAGTTAAAAAGCATATATAAGGACGACGCCGAAACCATCATAGGCAACATGGACACCGTTCTGTTCCTCGGCGGCAAGGAAAAGACCACCTTGAAAGACCTCTCCGAAAGCCTTGGGAAAGAAACGGTGTATATGCTAACGAACAACATCAGCAGGGGCAACTCCCCGTCTTACAGCCAGAACACGCAAAAGCTCGGAAAGGAACTCATGTCAATCGACGAAATCGCCGTGATGGACGGGATGAAGTGCATCCTGCAACTGCGCGGCGTCAGGCCGTTCCTGTCCGAGAAATTCGACATTACAAAGCACAAGAACTACCGCTACCTGTCCGACGCCAACCCGAAGAACGCTTTCGACATCGGGAAATTCGTCCTGCGCAAACTCAAGGTGAAACCTGACGAACTGTACGAATACCATGAGTACGCGCCGCCGGAAGATGACCTGCCGGACGAAGCCTTCAACGATTTCCCTGTGGACCTTGAACCGATATAAACCACTGTAGCATTTGCCGCTCTCTCCCAAAACGGAGGGGGCGGCTTTTTTTTTGCACACATTAAAATGAAAATGGAGGAACCCCATAATGACAGACCTGACCATCATCAAACAAAACGGCGGCAGCTACATTGACAGCCGCGAAGTCGCCGAGCTTATCGGCAAAGACCATCGGCACTTGCTGAGGGATATTCGGGGATATGCAGCAGTCATTGATAATTCCAACGCGCCCAATTTTGGGCTCGTTGATTTTTTCATTGACAGCACTTACACGGACAGCAAAGGCGAGTCTCGCCCCTGTTTCCTTCTTTCGAAGATGGGCTGCGAAATGGTCGCCAACAAACTGACCGGCGAGAAAGGCGTCCTGTTCACCGTCGCCTATGTCGCGAAGTTCAACGAGATGGAAGCCGCCGAGCGCACCGAGCAAAGATTCCGCGCCGCCATGCCCGCGCCCCGGCTCGGCGAATACAACGCCTGCGCCCGCATCGTGATCCGGGCCTTGCGGGAGTTGGGGGCAATGCCGGAGGACATAATCCTGTTTCTGCGGGAACTGTACTGTCCGCTTGGCATTTCTATCGCCACCGACGCGCTGACGGAAATGGACATCGAATCCGAGCCGCAGACGCCACTGTTTTATACAGCGAAACAGATTGCGGAAAAACTCGGAGTCTACTCCATCACGGGAAACCCCCACCCGCAGGCCGTGTCCTGCATCCTCAATGAGAACCTTTTCATAGGCGAGGAGCATATATCCGCAGTCACCCAAGACTATAACGGCTATGTCGGCGTCAGCATACGCTACGACGACCACGCGCTCCAGTCCGTCAAGGAATGGATAGCCGAATACGGTTTCCCGGAGGAAGTCTACGGGTTCGAGCGGACGTACAACGTCCGGTACGCCCAATAGCTCACCGCAGTCCAACAAGGGCGTCGTTATTACCACGACGCCCTTAGAATAACGGCTTCACATTCAAAGCCAACCAAATTCGCGGCAACTAATCATGCGTAAATACCTACTATACCTAATGAATCTGTCATTTTAATGATGAATATCTCTTATCGCAGTCTCATTATTGCTTCAATAAAAACTTTGGAGTTGAACCTATGGATATTATGGTTACTTTTTAGTTCAATCATTTCACAATCGCCAATCAAATCAACCGCACGCCTTGCTTGTTCGTGTGAAGACGCCGCCATAAGAATGCCGTCGTCAGTATAGGTTCCCTCGGTATGCAAAAAGATTGTTGGAACGGAAATATCCCGCATTAAGTCAGCGTGGCCTATGCCGCTGTGCCAAGTATAGTCATAGAAACGCTCACCAAACCGTAAATCGTATTGATTTGAATAGAGAAACGCGAAGTTAACCGACTCCGGCATGAAGAAATACTGCACCGGCTTTTCGGGATACTTTGCGTGATACCATTGAGCGTAATTGGCAAGCCCGTCCATAGAGGACGCCATATATAATCTCCCCCACAGACAATTTCGCATATAATAGGCTACCCAGCACTCAGTTTGCTCGGAATAAAGATACTCGTACATTGGCATATATGTATCATGATAAGCAAAACTATTCTCAAAATATTCTTTTTCCGTTGAGAACACAGGCGGGTCTTCCAATACTGCGCCTGTTACTAACTCACCACCATACGCAGATATGTACGCCGCCAACAACCCGCCAGACGAATGACCTGACACTACGGTTTCTTTGCCGATAACATTATTGATGAACCAAATAATATCGCCGCCATTCAAATCGAGATAATATTTCCCATCATCATGCGAAGATCCGCCATGACCATAACAGTCAACCGCGAAGATATGCCAGTCTTTGCTCAAATCCGGAAGAACTCTCGAATAATCCTGCCATGCTCCTGTCTGACCATGAATCAGCAGGAGCGCTTTGCCGTTATCGGGACCTTCTGCATAGTTGATGATTGATCCGTCATCAAGCCTGACCTGCTTTTCCGTAAATCCCGCGTTAATGGTTTTCCGATAATCGGCCTGCCAGTATTGCGTACAGCGGTAAATATAAATGCCTATAGCGATTGCGGCCAATAATACAATACTCAACAGCACAATAATCCGCCTTTTCGGTTTTTTGGCATCAGTCTTTTTCATTGTCTTCACCTTGCCCGTAAGCAAGCCCCTTAGCGGTCTGGTTTGCCATCCGCATGAAAGCATCGCCGGGAACGAGCGCAATCCCGGCAGTCCCCGGATTGGAGTCGCCCAATACGACCAGCGTATCGCCGTGTTTGAATCCAAACATATCCCTTGCCTTTTTTGGAATGACGATCTGTCCGCGTTCACCGATCTGAACCGTGCCGAAAATATGCTTGCCCTTGGGAGGAATAAAGACACCCTCTTTCATTTGGTCGAAATGTATGAGGTCGTCGAGCGACACATCATAGAAAGTGGCGAGTGCGTCACAGTTCAATATGTCAGGCATCGTTTCCCCTGTTTCCCATTTTGCCACTGCCTGTCTTGTAACTCCGATTGCCTCCGCGACGTTTTCTTGTGAAAAACGCTTATTTTTACGTAAGCTGCTGAGGTTATGAGCCAAATTGTTTTTGGCTGCGTTCGCATTATTCATATTTTTCACACCTTTCAACTTATATTATATTCGATAAATAAACGATTACAACCAACTAAACAAAACATATTATGTAAGTGTTAGTTGCGTTTTGCGTCTTTTGAACAAGGTCTCTCAAAAAAAGTCCTACACAAAAGAAAAGCAGATATCTCCTCTCGACAATCCATCACTGAGCTAATATCAATCGACAAATGGATAGCCGAATACGGTTTCCCGGAGGAAGTCTACGGGTTCGAGCGGACGTACAACGTCCGTTACGCCCAATAGCCCATATCAGTCCAGCAAGGGCATCGCGACTATAGCGACGCCCTTAATATATAGGCATCACATTCACAATCAACCAAATGCGCGGCAACTAAAACCAAAAAACGAAAGGAGAGCCGGAATTTGAATACGCGCACGAACGAATTACCCGCTGAACGCGGGTTTTTTGTTTGGGGAGCGTCATAAATAATGTACGCATCCCGTTCAAATTTTCCGGCGCACACAAGCATGGATTTTTTCAACAGCGCAATCGACGTATTGCAGACCCTCGTGATCGCCCTTGGAGCGGGCCTCGGCATTTGGGGAGTCATCAACCTTCTTGAAGGTTACGGCAACGACAACCCCGGCGCGAAGTCGCAGGGCATGAAGCAACTCATGAGCGGCGGCGGCGTGGCCTTGATCGGTTTGGTCCTGGTACCCTTGCTGTCAGGGCTTTTCGGCTGAAAAAAAGCAGTGACAATAGTTGCTGCCATTTGACAATAGTTGTTGCCATAATGCAAAACAGCCTGCCTTTTCTCCATCGAACAGGTAAGGCAGGCTGCTTGGCCTCGGCGGGCTGGACGCCGGGGCTTTTGCATTTGCCGCCGTTTATCGGAATCGAAGGAATTAAACCGTCTCTATTCCGGTAGCGGCGGCGTATGGCGGCGACGATTTTGCGGGCGGAGTTTTTCGCAGCAAACAAGAACGGAAAGGAGCTTGCCAAAAAATGAAAACAATAAGGAATGGCAACAAGCATTGCTCGAAACACCGCTCCAGATACGGTGATTTGTGGCAGGGTTTGTCGCCAATGGATAACCCATGATAGCTAACCTGATTGGCGATTGGCTGCGCGAACTGTTTACTAACGGGATCATATACAACTTTACCGGTATGTTCAACGACATGAACGCTCGCGTCGGCGAAGTCGCGGGGCAAGTTGGTCAGACGCCCGAGGGCTGGAACTTAGGCATTTTCAACCTTGTCCGAACCCTGTCGGAAACAGTGGTCATTCCCATAGCGGGGATGATACTGACATTCATCGTATGCTACGAACTGATCCACATGGTTATCGAACGTAACAATATGCACGATTTCGACACGTTCATCATATTCAAGTGGATTTTCAAGACCTTTTGCGCGGTCTATATCCTTACGCACACCTTTGAGATCGTCATGTTCGTTTTCGGCCTCGCCCAAAACGCTGTGAACAACGCGGCAGGCGTGATCGCGGGCAGCCTAAACGTGGATATCGCCCTCGCCGACCTCGTTGATCAACTGGCGCTAATGAATGTAGGCGAGCTTTTGGGGCTGTACCTCGAATCGCTGATACTGCGGCTCGCCATGAACGCGGTGTCCATCTGCGTGTTCCTGATTATCTACGGCAGGATGATCGAGATTTACCTGACCATATCGGTTGCGCCGATACCCCTGTCCACGATGATAAACCGCGAATGGGGCGGCATAGGCAACAGTTACCTGAAAACCCTGTTCGCTCTGGCGTTCCAGGGGTTTTTGATAATGGTCTGCGTCGCGATCTATGCCGTGCTGCTTCAAGGGATAGCGGGCGCGCCGAGCGTACACGCGGCGATATGGGGAGCGCTGGGCTACACCGTACTGTTATGTTTTATTTTGTTCAAGACGGGCAGCCTTGCCCGGTCGCTGTTCGGCGCACATTAAAGAAAGAAGGAAGTGATGACAGATGAACACAGCAAAAACGATATTCGGCGAAATACAGCCCGGCGATTGGGTCATAGCAACAGGAAACAACGACTACCGCTACCTCATCGGGACGGTGTTGGAAATCAACAAACTCGGTACGCCGGAACACGCCGCTGAAACAAGTAACGACACCGACAGCATCCATGTAGATTTTACGGCGTTTGACTACCCACCTGAACGCATCAAGGAAATCGAAGAACATTTCAGCATCCTCAACTATGAGGAAACCTATATAAACGCGATACCGCTCGACGACGTGATAATGGCTCCAGATATGCTGATACGCATTACGCATTTGGGCGAGGCTGAAATAACCCGAATGGGCAACCTGCGACATAACTGCGAAGCCTTCTGTGCTTGTTTTCCGGGCGGAGGCGAGTTGCACAATGCGAAACACGCGGAGCTTACAGAGCGCGTCTATAAGAACCTGACAGACTATCACATGAACCTGATGGGCTTCGGCAAGCAGGAGATCATTGACATGGCGGGCAAAATCATTGCCATGTCCGACGCCCATTGCTATTTGACCATGTACAACCGCTACACAGACGACGAGCTGGATTTTTTCCTGCAATTCCAAAACCCGTTGGAGATTGTCGCGGATGAGTGGTACGAACGTAAAAGCGATCTGGACGACATGAGCTACACGATGGATTACATCAACGGCAGTCGGGATGACTATCTACTGGAATACCCGTTGATGGACACAGCCGAACCTGTACCGGTCGATGCTCCAAACATTGAAAAGGCCGATGAACCGGCAGAGAAGCCCAAACAGACACTTGCCGAAAAACTGCAAGCGGCGGTCGAAAAGGCAAAAGCGCAGGAGACAAACAATAATCACAAATCCCATAAACGGGAAGAAAGAGAGTGAAAACTATGTCAAACATCAATTTAGACGTCCGGGTATACCCCATCGACGAGCCGAAAGGCAACACTAAAGCCTTCGCCAGCGTAAGCATAAACGATATGCTCGCCATTCGCGGAGTCCGCATCGTTGACGGCGGTGAAAAGGGCTTGTTCGTGACCATGCCGCAGTCCAAGGACAAGGAGAACAACTACCACGACATCGCGTTCCCCCTGACCGGCGACCTCCGTAAAGAGATCAGCGCCGTCGTGCTTGACGAGTACGACAGGACGGCGAACCTCGCTCCTGAGCTGCGCGGCTACGAAGCGCCCGACATGAGCGCGGCGAACAACGCCAGGGCGGAGGATATAAAACTCGACGTGCGCGTCTACCCCCTCGGGGACCCGAAAGGCAGCACGAAAGCGTTCGCCAGCGTCGGTTTCGACGACATCGCAGCCATTCGCGGCATCCGCGTCGTTGACGGCGGTGAAAAGGGCTTGTTCGTGGCCATGCCGCAGTCCAAGGACAGCGAGGGCGATTACCACGACATTGCGTTCCCCCTCAGCGGCGACTTGCGCAAGGAGATTACCAAAACGGTGTTGGGCGAGTTCGAGACTGCGGAAAAAACCGTGGAGCGCAAGCCCTCTCTTGAGGAAGGTCTCCGCAACGGCGCGATGAAAGCCGCTGAACACGCCGCCGTGCCTAGGGAGTCCGCCGCCAAGTCACGCGCGGGGGTGCTGGAATGAGCATACTGCCGAGGACCTCGCCCTGGGGCGAGGTGCAGCACTGCGAGGAACTGATAGACGGCGTTTTCCTTGTCAGCACGGCAGGCCACGGCGGGGCGATGGTACGGAAGAACGCGGCGGATTTCCTTTCTTCCGCCGCGCGCAGCATCGCGCTCAACGAGCGCAATTACCTGTGTTTCGAGGAGGATTGCGACGAAGCGGTAGTTACCCGCGAGCTGCTCGACAGGAAACTGTGGCAACTGCCCGACCGGATTTCCGACAAAGCAGGGTACGAGGATGCGATCAACCGTTCCCTCATGCAATGGCATCCCGAATATTGGGAAAAGCGGCAAAAAGCCGTGGCAGACCAGACGGGGAGCGCCGACATAGCCGAGCCTGAACAGATGGTTGACGCACGAAAGGACATTATCTTCCGCGACGCCGACTATAATCCCATGTTCAAGATCAAGGACGGCGACAGGATAAAGATCACGGTCGCCTACGACGGCGAGGAACTGATACGGAAATGCCGCTGGATTGACGAAGCGCATATGAACGTGGGGATTACCCCCATCCATATGGATGAGTTCATGGAAAAAGCAACGAAGGTCGGCAACAAATATGAGCCGCTGCCGAACCAGCAGCCGATCATAGATGTCGTTATAGCGGAGCCGGGAAAGCCGCCCCGTGACGCGGAACTGCCCATGACCGCCGCAGCGCTGCGGGACGCTATCGGCGGGAATCCTGAAATCATCAGCGAGGACAAGTATTCCGCTGTGGTGAAAGGCGTGAACGGCAACGGTACACTGCTTATCTGCGGCATCAGCGACGGAAACCTGACCAGCATCCATCCGTATGTCGCCCAGACGCAAAAGCGTGAGCTTGCACAGCGTTTGGCGGCAGAAAAGGATGCTCCGACTTTGGCCGACCGCCTTGAAGCGGGAAAGGTCAAGGCGGCTGCATATACACCGTCTGCTGATAAAACGGCGTCCAAACAGCGCCATGCGGAAGTGGGGTGACATCAGATATGGCATAAAGGTCAGCGCTTGAACAAAACGTATGACCGCCATCAATACATTGCAATAACCGCATTTGAGAGGTTTGTCCACTTCAACATCAAGCATACAAAACCACGATATAGACAGGACTAACTTTTTCCCGCAAAGAACAAAACCCAAAGCTATGATATGCTGTGGGTTTTGTTCGCCGTTTCATTCATTGCCCAAATCGTTCGTTCAGTTTCCGGTATAGATTTATCATGCTCTTATCACCATCGTTATCAAGGAACAGACAAAATGGAATACTGTCACTCTCCCTGTGCTTTATGACGCAAGCGCAGCACTTGCCGTTGTTTTCGCAAGTGGTTTTAGGGCAAGCGCACTCTATCACATTTTCACATCTCATTATTCTATCACCTTCAACAACAAGAACCAGATTCTAATTCCGTACTGACGCTGTCTCCTCCGCAGCCTTCAAACGCACCAAAATGCGTCGAGCGGTCGCCTATTACCTTGAACGCTTTTCCGTATCGAGTTTCTGAGAGCATTGACGCAGTATTTCCACAGACAAGCATGGGCTTCCCCGTGATAAAACGATGATGTTCGTCAAGGTCAAAGAAATGGGGATAGCCCGGAATACTACCGTCGTAATATGCGACTTGCCCATAATCCTCGCAAATATCCTCCAAATCAGTGAGTTTGAAAGCACGCACCGTCCGTGATGAAAATGTAGCAAAACCAAGTTTTTCCTCTATTTCATCGCTTAATTCAAGATTGCGAATGCTCGTATATCGGAAATCCGCCCACCCGCTTTTTTGCATGATCCTGCGGAAATCCTCGGTATACAATGTGCCGCTTAAACACTCGCCGCGTAAAACGGGGTCATTGGCAAGTGCATCGGGAATACGCCTGTCAGAAAAAACATCAGCAAAGTGTAGTTCTCCCCCCGGTTTGAGTACGCGGAATATTTCATTAAAAACCAGTTCTTTAGCAGGGGAGAGGTTTATCACACAATTTGAGATAACAACGTCGATGCTGTTATCTTCGATTCCGAGCGATTCCAAGTCCTCAATATACCCTTGTAAAAGTTTTACGTTTGAGGCTTTATATCCAAACCGTTCGCGCTGCTCATCCTGATATTTCCTTGCGACCTCTATTTGTTCTGTAGTCATGTCAACACCGATCGAACATCCTGACTCACTGACCAGTTTTGACGCGATATATACGTCCCTGCCCGTCCCGCAGCCTAAGTCGAGGACGGTCATTCCTTCGAGCAGCGGCGGTAGCGGCGAACCACAGCCATAAAACTTTGTAAGAATTTCATCAGCGATCAAGGGCAGAATACTTCTGATTTCAACAGGCGGCTTGTCCAGAGCGCAACATGCGCCGGATAGCAGATCCTCATTGCTCTGTAGTGTTTTCCCATAATACTCTTTAACGATCTCAATAACAGACTGTTCGGTGCAGCAATCGTCTGTTGTGTTGCAACAGCTCTTATTTACATTCACATTCACTTTCATCGCGACAATCCTCCTTGGTGATTATTTCGTGACAAATACAATTTTCTTTCGCTGACATGACTTCGCCTAGGAATGAATTTAGGTTCTGCGTTGTTTCGTTATTTAACGAGTAGTACGTCCATTTGCCCTCTTTGCGCCCATTTACCAGCATGCATTCGCAAAGGCTTTTCATATGATGCGAGAGCGTCGGCTGGGTAATCTGGAATTTTTCCAATATCACACAGGCGCAAAGCTCACCACAGGAGAGCATATCCATGATCATAAGCCTGTTGGGGTCAGATAAAACCTTGAATAACCTTGCGTATTCCCTATATGTATCGTCCACATTCTCACCTCACATTGATAGCCATCTATTTATCATTATACACATACATTGATGGTTGTCAATGTGTTTTTAAAAAAAACAGTTTATAGCGTAACTGCACCATTTGACAAACAATATGCTGACCGTCATTTTTGGCGGTAGAAAGGAATATTTGATGCACAATCCTAACTCGCCCGTAAGGGCTTCCCCTGTTGCGCTCGAAGCAAAACGATTCAACTATAAAAACAAGAAGGAGGTGAAGGAAAAAATGATGCGGGAGTCTGAGCATGAACAAAACAGTGATTTTTCGTCTGACCGTTATAGTGTTGAAATAACGAAAAATGAACAAAACCCCTCAAGTCATTTTTTCCCTTAATATGGCTTACGTTCCCGTTCCGAAAGATATGTCGAAAGTCAAAACGA
>Ga0082212_10010423_pt1 | contig 11885 bp, 15 predicted proteins | sample TergutNt197P3_FD_71548 | JGI IMG/M metagenome (GOLD analysis project Ga0082212, IMG submission 71548) | Neocapritermes taracua P3 segment gut microbial communities from Petit-Saut dam, French Guiana - Nt197 P3 | ecosystem: Host-associated > Arthropoda: Insects > Digestive system > Gut ... | reverse complement strand
TTAACGTGTCCTACTCTCAAGGAATGTCAGTGTTCTAAGTAGCACATCGGGAATAAATAACTGTACACCATAATATATTCTTCGTATTATTTCACAATTATTACAGTTTACATATGTTTGTTTGTATGTATGGATGGGTCTTTGAAAAAAAAAACTGTATGCACCTAGCTTCGGTATCAGGACACAGCTTATCGCATTCTGGGCAGTAAACGGCTACTCACGTTAAGATTTCATACTTGCTCAGTTCAAATCCACCCCCTCCCTCTTTGATATTCTTACTCTTTTTTTGTAAATAAAACCAGCTTGATGCAGTTTTATTGTACCCTAGTCAGTTTTACATGTTTCGGATATTACGTCCATCCATCCTCAGGAGCACAGTTGTGTACAGGCGGGAAGGTACGGTATATGTGCGCATGTAGTGTGTCGTTCGGGGTCGAGTTCCAAATAACTGTGCTCCTGAGGATGGATGGACGTAACATCCGAAACATGTAGAGCTGCCTAGAGTACAATAAAACCGGGTCCAGCAGGTTTTATTTACACAAATTGATACATAATGCATGGAACCATGAAAATAAATTCCTTAATCTTCTCAGTTGGCTTACTGTTTAATTCCCATTATTGCCTGAAATGATCAACAGTCGAAATTTGAAATAATTTGTTTCTATTAGTTACGTTACGTAACGTGATTCTGTATCGTACTAGCATAGTCTCCCCGTGTCTCAGGGGCCTCACTCTCTCTCTGACACCCTCTCACTCTCTCTAACCATCTATCCCTATAAGTGGCCTCTCTCTCTCTCTCTCGATCAACCTCTCACTATCTCTAACAATCTATCCCAGTAAGTGGCCTCTCCTCTCACTGTCTCTCTCTCTCTCTCGATCACTCTCTCACTCTCTCTAACCATCTATCCCTGTAAGTGACCTCTCTTACTATCTCTCTCTCTCTCGGTCACCCTCTCACTCTCTCTAACCCTCTATCCCTTTAAGTTGGCTCTCTCTCTCAGTCACCCTCTCTCTCTCTCTAACACTCTATCCCTGTTAGTGGCCTCTCTCTCTCTCGGTCACCCTCTCCCTCTCTCTCTCTCTCTAACCCTTTATCCCTGTGACACCTCTATGTCACACACACACTCTCTCTCTAACCCTCTATCCCTGTAAGTGGTCTCTCTCTCTCGGTCACACTCTCAATCTCTCTAAACTTCTATCCCTTTAAGTGACCTCTCTCTCCGTCGTTCACACTCTCTCTCTCTCTCTAACTCTCTATCCCTGTAAGTGGTCTCTCTCTCTCGGTCACACTCTCAATCTCTCTAAACTTCTATCCCTGTAAGTGACCTCTCTCTCTGTCGTTCACACTCTCTCTCTCTCTCTAAACTTCTATCCCTGTAAGAGGCCTCTCTCTCTCTCGGTCACCCTCTCACTCTCTCCAACTCTCTATTCATGTAATTGGCTTCTCTCTCTAACTCTCGGTCACCCTTTCTCTCTCTAACCCTCTATCCTGTAAGTGGCTCCTCTCTCTCACTCTCTCGGTCACACTCTCAATCTCTCTAACCATCTATCCCTGTAAGTGATTTCTCTCTCTCTCTGTCACCCTCTCTGTCTCTCTCTAAACCTCTATCCCTGTAAATGGCCTCCCTCCCTCTCTCTCGGTCACCCTCTCTCTGTCTCGAACTCTCTATCACTGTAAGTGGCCTCTCTCTCTCTCTCTCTCTCTCTCTCGGTCACCCTCTCTCTCTCCCTCTGTAACCCTCTATCCCTGTAAGTGGCCCCTATCTCTCTCTCTCTCTCTCGGTCACACTCTCTCCTTCTTTCTAGCCCTCTATCCCTGTAAGTGGCACCTTTCTCTCTCTCTCTCTCGGTCACACTCTCACTATCTCTAACTCTCTATCCCTGTAAGTGGCCTCTCTCTATCTCTCCCACTCTCGGTCACACTCTCACTCTCTCTAACCTTCTATCCCTGTTATCGGCCTCTCTCTCTCTCTCTCGGTCACACTCTCACTCTCTCTTAACCTCTATCCCTGTAAGTGGCTTGTCTCTCTCTCTCTTTCGTTCACCCTCTCTCTCTCTAACCCCCTGTCCCAGTAAGTGGCCCCTCTCTTTCTCTCTCTCTTTCTCCGTCACACTCTCTCTCTAAATCTCTATCCCTGTAAGTGGCTTCTCTCTAGGTCAATCTCTCTCTATCTAAACCTTTATCCCTGTAAATGGCTTCTCTCTCTCTCGGTCACCCTCTCTCTCTCTCTCCAACCCCCTATCACTGTAAGTGGTCTCTCTCTCTCTCCCGGTAACCCTCTCGCTCTAACGCTCTATCCCTGTATTTGGCCCCCTCTCTCTCTCTCTCGGTCACCTCTCTCTCTCTAAAATTCTATCCCCGTAAGTGGCCCCCTCTCTCCCTCTCGGTCAGGGTCTCACTCTAACTTCTATCCCTGTAAGTGGCCCCTCCCTCTCTCTCTCGGTCACCCTCTCAATATCTCTAACCCTCTATCCCTGTAAGTGGCCTCTCCCTCTCTCTCTCTCTGTAACCCTCTCACTCTCTCTAACCCTCTTTCCCTGTAAGTGGCCTCTCTCTCTCTCTGGGTCAATCTCTCTCTCTCTAACCCTCTATCCCTGTAAGTGGCCTATCTCTCTCTCTGTCACCCTCTCTCTCTCTCTCTAAACTTCTATCCCTGTAAGTGGTCTCTCTCTCTCGGTAACCCTCTCTCTCTATCTAACACTCTATCCTTGTAGTGGCCTCTCACTCTCGGTCACCCTCTCTCTCTAACCCTCTATCCCTGTAAGTGGCCTCTCTCTCTCGGGAACCCTCTCTTTCTCTCTCTCTAACCCTCTATCCCTGTAAGTGGCTTCACTCTCTCACTCGGTTACACTCTCACTCTCTCTAATCTTCTATCCCTGCAATTGTCCCCTCTGTCTCTCTCGGTCACCCTCTCTCTCTCTCTCGGTCAACCTCTCTCTCTCTCTAACCCGCTATCCCTGTAAGTGGCCTCTCTCTCCCTATCTCTCTCGGTCACATTTTCTCTTTCTCTAACCCTCTATCCCTAAGTGGCCTCTCTTTCTCGGTCACACTCTCACTCTCTCTAATCTTCTATCCCTGTAAGTGGCCTCTCTCTCTCTCGGTCACTCTCTCATTCTCTCTAACGCCCTACCCCTGTAAGTGGCCTCTCTCTCTCTCTTGGTCAGTCTCTCTCTCTCTCTAAACTTCTATCACTGCAAGTGGCTTCTCTCCCTCTCGGTCACACTCTCACTCTCTCTTACCCTCGTTACCTGTAAGTGGTTTCTCTCTCTCTCTCTCGGTCGCCCTCTCTCTCTCTAACTCTCTATCCCTGTAAGTGGCCCTCTCTCTCTCTCGGTCACACACTCTCTCTCTCTCTAATCCTCTATCTCTGTAAGTAGCTTCTCTCTCTCTCTCTGTCACACTCTCTCTCTCTCTCTAACCCTATATCCCTGTAAATGTTCTCCCTCTCTTTCTCCTTCGGTCATCCTCTCTCTCTCTCCAACCCTCTATCACTGTAAGTGGCCTCTCTCTCTCTCTAACCGTCTATCCCAATAAGTGGCCCCCTCTCTCTCTCTCGGTCACCCTCTCTCTCTCTCTCTCTAACACTCTATCCCTGTAAGTGGCCCCTCTCTCTCTCTCGGTCACCCTCTCTCTCTCTCTAACACTTTATCCCTGTAAGTGACCACTATCTCTCTCTCTCGGTCACGGTCTCACTCTGTATCCCTCTATGCCTGTAAGTGCCCCTTTCTCCTTCTCTCTCGGTCACACTCTCTCTCTCTAAACCTCTATCCCTGTAAGTGGCCCCTCCCTCTCTCTCTCGGTCACCCTCTCACTCTATCTAACCCTCTATCCCTGTAAGTGGCCTCTCCCTCTCTCTCTCTGTCAACCTCTCACGCTCTCTAACCCTTTAGACATGTAAGAGGCCTCTCACTCTGTCTCGGTCACTCTCTCTCTCTAACCCTCTATCCCTGTAAGTTGCCTCTCTCTCTCCCTGTCACCCTCTCTCTCGCTAAACTTCTATCCCTGTAAGTGGCCTCTCTCTCCTCGGAAACCCTCTCTCTCTCTCTCTAAACCTATATCCTTGTACGTGGACTCTCTCTCTCTTTCTCGGTCACCCTCTCTCTCTATCTAACCCTCTATCCCTGTAAGTGGCTTCTCCCTCTCGGTCACCGTCTCTCTCTCTCTCTCTAACCCTCTCTTCCTATAAGTGGCCTCTCTCACTCTCTCGGTCACACCCTCACCCTCTCTAACCTTCTATCCCTGTAAGTGGCCTCTCTCTCTCTCTCGGTCACGCTCACTCTTTCACTAACCCGCTATCCATGTAAGTGGCCTCTCTCTCTCTCGGTCACACTCTCTCTCTCTCTAAACCTCTATACCTGTAAGTGGTCTCTGTCTCTCCCTCGGTCACACTCTCACACTCTCTAAACTTCTATCCCTGTAAGTGGCCTCTCTCTCCCTCGGTCACCCTCTCACTCTCTCTAAGCCCCTATCCCTGTAAATGGCCTCTCTCTCGTTTGTTCACCCTCTCACTTACTCTAACCTATCCCTGTAAGTGTCCTCTCTCTCTCTCTCTCGGTCACAATCTCACTCTCTCTTACCCTCTATCCCTGTAATTGGCTTCTCTTTCTCTCTCTCGGTCACCCTCTCTCTCTCTGTCTCTAAACCTCTATCCCTGTAAGTGGCCCCCCTCTCTCTCTCTCTTGGTCACCCTCTCTCTTTCTCTAACACTCTATCCCTGTAAGTGGCCCCTCTCTCTCTCTCTCTCTCGTTCACGGTTTCACTCTCTTTAACCCCTATCCCTGTAAGTTTCCCCTCTCTCCCTCGGTCACACTCTCTCTAACCTTCTATCACTGTAAGTGGCCTCTCTCTCTCTCTCTCTCTCTCTAACCCTCTATCCCTGTAAGTTGCCTCTCTCTCTCTCTCTCTCGGTCATCCTCTCACTCTCTCTAACCCTCTATCCCTCTAAGTGGCCTCTCAATCTCTCCTTCTATCGGTCACCCTCTCTCTCTCTCTAACCCCCTCCCTGTAAGTGGCCTCTCTCTCTCTCTCTCTCTCGGTCAACCTCTCACTCTCTCTATCCCTCTATCCCTGTAAGTGGCCTCTCTTTCTCTCTCTCTCTCGGTCACTCTCCCTCTCTAACCCTCTATCCCTGTACTTGGCCTCTCTATCTCGGTAACCCTCTCACTCTCTCTAACCCTCTACACTTGTAAGTGGCCTCTCTCTCTCTCTCTCTCTCGGTCTCCCTCTCTCTCTATCTATCCCTCTATCACTGTAAGTGGCCTCTCTCTCTCGGTCACCCTCTATCTCTCTCTCTAACCCTCTATCGCTGTAAGTGGCCTCTCTCTCCTTCTCTCTCTCTCTCGGTCACACTCTCACTCTCTCTAACCTTCCATCCCTCTAAGTGGCCTCTCTCTCTCTCGGTCACCCTCTCTCTCTATCCCGCTATCCCTGTAAGTGTCCTCTCTCTCTCTCTCTCGGTTACACTCTCTCTCTCTCTAAACCTCTATCCCTGTAAGTGGTCTCTCTCGGTCACACTCTCACTCTCTCTAAACTTCTATCTCTGTAAGTCGCCTCTCTCTCTCTCGCTCACCCTCTCCCTCTCTCTAAACTTCTATCACTGTAAATTGCCTCTCCATCTCTTGGTCACCCTCTCACTCTCTCTAACCTTCTATCCTTGTAAGTGGCTTCTCTCTCTCTCTCTGGGTCACTCTCTCTCTCTCATTCTTACCCTCTATCCCTTAAGTGGCTACTCTCTCTCTCTCTCAAGTTCACACTCTCTCTCTCTCTCTCTATCTCTAACCCTCTGTCGCTGTAAGTGCCCCCTTTCTCTCTCACTCTCTCTGTCACACACACTCTCTCTCTCTCTCTAAACTTCTATTCATGTAAGTGGCTTCTCTATAGGTCACCCTCTCTCTCTCACTAACCCTCTATCCCTGTAAATGGCCTCTCTCTCTCTTGGTCACCCTCTCTCTCTCCAACCCTCTATCACTCTAAGTGTCCTCACTCTCTCTCGGTCACCCTCTCTCTCTAACCCACTATCCCTGTAATAGGCCCCTCTCTCTCCCTCTCGGTCACTCTCTCTCTCTCTCTCTCTAACCCTCTATCCCTGTAAGTGTCCCCTCCCTCTCTCTCTCGGTCACCCTCTCACTCTCTCTAACCCTCTGCCCCTGTAAGTGGCCTCTCCCTCTCTCTCTCTCTCGGTTACCCTCTCACTCTCTCTAACCCTCTATCCATGTAAGTGGCCTCTATCTCTCTCTCGGTCAATCTCTCTCTCTCTAACCCTCTATCCCTGTAAGTGGCCTCTCTCTCTCTGTCACCCTCTCTCTCTCTAACATTCTATCCCTGTAAGTGGCCTCTCTCTCTCTCTCTAGGTAACCCCCTCTCTTCCTCTAACCTTCTATCCTTGTAAGTGGCCTCTCTCTCTCTCTCGGTCACCCTGTCTATCTAACCATCTATCCCTGTAAGTGGCCTCTCTCTCTCGGTCACCCTCTCTCTCTCTCTCTCTCTCTCTAACCCTCTATCCCTGTGAGTGGCCTCTTTCTCTCTCTCTCTCTCTCTAACCCTCTATCCCTGTGAGTGGCCTCTTTCTCTCTCTCTCTCTCGGTCACACACTCACTCTCTCTAAACTTCTATCCCTGCAATTGGCCTCTCTCTCAGTCACCCTCTCTCTCTCTCTCTAACCCACTATCACTGTAAGTGGCCTCTCTCTCTCTCGGTCACACACTCACTCTCTCTAAACTTCTATCCCTGCAATTGGCCTCTCTCTCAGTCACCCTCTCTCTCTCTCTAACCCACTATCACTGTAAGTGGCCTCTCTCTCTCTCTCTCGGTCACATTCTCTCTCTCTCGAACCCTCTATCCCTAAGTGGTCTCTCTCTCTCGGTCACACTCTCACTCTCTCTAACCTTCTATCCCTGTAAGTGGCCTCTCCCTCTCTCGGTCACCCTCTCACTCTCTCTAACCCTCTATCCCTGTAAGTGGCCTCTCTCTCTCTCTCGGTCACCCTATCACTCTCTCTAACCTTCTATCCCTTTAAGTGGCCTTTCTCTCTCTCTCTCGGTCACACTCTCACTCTCTCTTACCCTCTATCCATATAAGTGGCTTCTCTCTCTCTCTCGGTCACCCTCTCTCTCTCTCTTTCTCTCGGTCACACTCTCTCTCTCTAACCCTCTATCCCTGTATGTGGCTTCTCTCTCTCTCTCGGTCACCCTCTCTCTCTAACCCTCTATCCCTGTAAATGGCCTCTCTCTCTCTCTCGGTCACCCTCTCTCTCTCTCTAACACTCTATCAATCTAATAGGTCTCTCTCTCTCTCTCGGTCACCCTCTCCCTCTAACCCTCTATCCCTGTAAGTGGCCCCTCACTCTCTCTCTCTCCCGGTCTCCCTCTTTCTCTCTCTAACCCTTTATCCCTGTAAGTGGCCCCTCTATCTCTCTCTCGGTCACCGTCTCACTCTCTCTAACCCTGTAAGTGGCCCCTCTCTCTCTCTCTCTCGGTCACACTCTCTCCCTTTCTAACCCTCTATCCCTGTAAGTGGCCCCTCTCTCTCTGTCACCCTCTCATTCTCTCTATCCCTGTAAGTGGCCTCTCTCCCTCTCGGTTACACTCTCACTCTCTCTAATCCTCTATTCCTGTAAGTGGCCTCTCTCTCTCGGTCACACTCTCACTCTCTCTAACCCTCTATCCCTTAAGTGGCCTGGCTCTCTTTCTCTCTCTCGGTCACACTCTCACTCTCTCTAACCCTCTATCCCTTAAGTGGCCTGGCTCTCTTTCTTTCTCTCGGTCACCCTCTCACTCTCTCTAACCCTCTATCCCTGTGAATTGTCTCTCTATCGGTCACTCTCTCTTTCTAACCCTCTATCCCTGTAAGTGGCCTCTCTCTCTCTCTGAACTTCTATCCCTGTAAGTAGCCTCTCTCTCTCTCGGTCTCCTTCTCTCTCTCTCTCGGTCTCCTTCTCTCTCTCTCTCTCTCGGACACCTTCTTTCTCTCTCTCTAACCCTCTATCTCTGTAAGTGGCCTCTCTCTCTCTCTCTCGGTCAGCGTCTCACTCTCTCTAACCTTCGATCCCTGTAAGTGGCCTCTCAATCTCTCACTCTCTCTCTCTCGGTCACCCTCTCTCTCTCTCTAACCCTTTCCCTCTAAGTGGCCATTCCCTCTCTATCTCTCTGTCACCCTCTCACAATCTCTAACCCCTTTCCCTGTAAGTGGCCTCTCTCTCTCTCACGGTCACTCTCTCTCTTTAACCCTCTATCCCTGTAAGTGGCCTCTCTCTCTCTCTCGTTCACCCTCTCGCTCTATCTCTAACCTTCTATCCCTGTAAGTGGCCTCTCTCTCTCTCTCTCTAACCCTCTATCCCTGTAAATGGCCTCTCTCTCTCTCGGTCACCCTCTCTCTCTAACCCTCCATCCCTGTAAAAGGCCTCTCTCTCTCTCTCTCGGTCACCTCTCTCTCTCTCTCTAACCTCAATCCCTGTAAGTGGCCTCCCTCTCTCTCTCGGTCACCCTCTCTCTCTAACCCTCTATCCCTTTAAGTGGCCTCTCTCTCTCTCTCTGTCACACTTTCTCTCTAACCCTCTATCCATGTAAGTGGCCTCTCTCTCTCTTTCTCCCTCGGTCACTCTCTCTCTCTCTCTAACCCTCTATCCCCAAAAGTAGCCTCTCTCTTTCTCTCTCTCGGTCACCCTCTCTCTCTTTCTCTAATCTTCTATCCCTGTAAGTGGCCTCTCTCTCTCTCTCGGTCACCCTCTCTGTCTCTAACCTTCTATCACTGTAAGTGGCCTCTCTCTCTCTATTTTGGTCACCCTCTCTCTCTCTCTTACCCTCTATCCCTGTAAGTGGCCTCTCTCACTCTCGGTCACCCTCTCTCTCTCTCTGTAACCCTTTCTCCCTGTAAGTGGCCTCTCTCTCTCGGTCACCCTCTCTCTCTCTCTCTAACCCTCTAACCCTGTAAGTGGTCTCTCTCTCTCTCTCGGTCACCCTTTCTCTCTCTCTCTAACCTTCTATCCCTGTAAGTGCCCTCTCTCTCTCTCTCGGTCACCCTCTATCTCTCTCTAACCCTCTCTCCCTGTAAGTGGCCTCTCTCTCTCTCTCTGTCACCCTTTCTCTCTCTCTCTAAACCTGTCTCCCTGTAAGTGGCCTCTCTCTCTCTCTCTCGGTCACCATCTCTCTCTCTCTAACACTCTATCCCTCTAAGTGGCCTCTCTCTCTCTCTCGGTCACCCTCTCACTCTCTCTAACCCTCTCTCCCTGTAACTGCCATTCATATCCATTACACTCGCCATTCCACTGACAAACCAAATTATTAATTAAAACAAATCCATCCAATCTATCAAATATAAACTTTTAACACCTCATTAAACTTAAAGTCCCTATAACTGCTATAGTTTCGTCACCCCGTTGTGTTGTCGAAATAACGATGTGCGGTATGTGTGCAGGTGTCTAACAGAACTGTATTTATTGGTAATATACTGAGCATATTACTACGTTAGGCACAACTACATGTTCTACTTAGCTCACAGACACCAATACCTCATATTACTACATAACAAATATAATACTTCAATTTTGTAACATATGAAACATGTTATACCGATCCTTAGCTGGATGTGGACGTGGTTTTATAATGGCACAGTCCCCTATAGTAACCTAAACCACACAACCTTCTCTGACAAAAAAGAGATCTCTCACCTACACAACCCCCCCCCCCAAACTAAAAACAACCCACACATTGTTTGTACAACCAACTGATAAATATTCATGTACAACCTGAAGATGGCCAACATCAATGGCTGAAACAAGTAGTTGTGCCTAATGTAGTAACATACCTAATATACTACCAATAAATATAGTTGTGTTATACATATACATACGACACATTGTTATTTGTGTGTCTGGATTTAGTGGGGAGAAAAGTTATGAACAATTGTTATCATAGGCACATCTTCACAACTAACAAATTCCATGGAACCGCTTTTTTCAGATATCACTTTTTTGCTGAATTAATTGGGAAACCAAAAATATATCACCACACACTCGAAGAACGCGCTGTGGAATCCAAATCATTTTTCAATTAATCCAGTCAGCACTCTCAAACACTGTTGACTGTATGGCAGGGCCATATTAATAATATCTTAATTGAGGCCTAATTTTCAGTCCGTCATGAACTGCGAATTAATTTGTTTTCCATTTACCTTTATAAAAGTAATTGGATTTTAATTGAGGGTGTTGAAAGTTCCATTGTTTCTTTCTGTGATACATTCATGAAATGTTCGCCAGAATATCTAATTTCTAGTCAGTGTGACGTCACATTTTGGACTGCAATGAACCCGTGTCTGGGAATTCCTTTTTCTTTACATGGGTCAAAATATATTTTCGTATGAATGTGTGCTACCGGACGTCGTTCGATTTTCAGTTTGTGTCTAATGCCGTTCCCAGACAGCCACTCTACGTGTAACGTAACGTTGAAGCGCGTTCGTGTAACCGTTGTTGTAGAGGAAAAGCAATAAACATTACTCATTCTGAGTGTGTGTTTGTACGCTTTGTTATACAGCATGCAATGCGCATGCGCCATATTGTCATAAGTGGCTTGCTTCGCCCTACAATTTTTTTCCACATTATCTCAAACGGCGCGATTTTCGAAAAATAGTTACTGGACACAAAATGAGTGTTTGATTTTCTGTATAGCTTTTATCTGAATGAGAGATGTGATTAAGACTGTATATTGGTCATGTAAAGTACCCGTTATTCTTGTCCAGTTTTAATGCAAATTGAATTTTCTCGACAGATATTTGAGAAATCCTCAAATATCAAATTTAATGAAAATCCGGCCATTGGCAGCCGAGGTTTTCCATGCGGACGGACAGACATAGCGAAGCAAATAATCGTTTTTCGCTATTTTGCGAATGCAACTAAAACCAAGATGATTAGGCGTTATTTAAATTGGGTGAAAGAGTCGTGGAACGTGTACGTGTATATATATTTGTGTATGTAAATGCAGTTGCACACATGGTCCTGTTACACTTATGCTTAAAGGCATGATTTTTATAGCATAATTTTTAAAATCAAACATAAATGTTATATGGTGTCAGGCTCAGCCCCTCGCTCATCACAGGAAAATTCTGGCTGCCAGCGATACAGCGTCATAGTGATGCCGTCTACATGAGTAAGACGTAATCCGCAAAACGTATAGTATGTCCGTCATGAGTGTGATTATGATAAACTATTTTCTGACATGTGACCTAGTGCGGTCTGGTACATTCTGTTCGTGCACAAAACATTCAGAGGTGTCTGCTGCATCCTTCAACGCCCTCTGTCCCGTCTCGCCCTGCCGCCCCCAATCTATACCCCGTTCTTATGCCTGCCTATTCATTTCTTGTTGGTGTAGATAATTCATTCCGAAACGTCGGCACATACGGCGTTACATCTCAGACGACAGTGTGATTGGCCGCTCTGTGGTTCAGTTATTCAGCAATCCAACACAAGATGGTAGGGATCGTGTGGACAGAGGTCCGGTGTATGTGAATGAAGGAAGCAGTTATGTGTTCCTCATTAGGACGCACCCTTCCTAATGATAGAATAGGGAATGGATGAATTAATGTCTCTAGCCTGGGCCAGATCAATCCAATCTATGCCCATTTCCTATTTCTTAAATGTACGTTTTGATATAACTCTCCCATACACTCTTATGTCTTCCAAGTTGCCTCTTTCCCTCAGGTTCCTCCCCCCCCACACACACACACCATACACACCATCACACACATCACGAACACACACCACGCAAACACACCACACACCACCCAAACGCTCTACACACATACGCCATACACGCACACGCACACACACACACACACCACACATACAATACACTCACACAACAAACCACGCACATACCACACACACACACACACA
>Ga0082212_10010422_pt1 | contig 11886 bp, 7 predicted proteins | sample TergutNt197P3_FD_71548 | JGI IMG/M metagenome (GOLD analysis project Ga0082212, IMG submission 71548) | Neocapritermes taracua P3 segment gut microbial communities from Petit-Saut dam, French Guiana - Nt197 P3 | ecosystem: Host-associated > Arthropoda: Insects > Digestive system > Gut ... | reverse complement strand
CTTCGTCGTTACCGTTCGCCAGTTGTGGGCAAAAGAGGGCGTCAATCAGGTCGGAAAAGGAAAAGTATATGCCGGAACATCGCTTGCCGACGTGTTGAAAGCCGAAAAGATAACGCAGGATTTCAGTTACAATGGTACGAAGGACGACACCGGCCTGTTTTTTGTGCACCGCAGGATCGATAACACCGATATCTACTGGGTAGCCAATCACGGCGGCGACGTCGAATCTGTCGAGATAACCTTCCGGATAAACGGAAAGGAACCCGAAATATGGCGACCCGTAACCGGCTTGATCGAAAAGACTTCGTACGTCATGGAAAATGGCATGACCCGAATCCCTCTGTGCATGGAACCCTACGACGCCTTTTTTGTTGTTTTCAGAAACAGGACAAATAAAAAATCCTTTACGGCGCCGACTGTAACCCGAACGCAACTGACTACCGTCGAGGGCGCATGGGACGTCGCTTTCCGGGCGGGACGGGGCGCACCCGACCGGGCTGTTTTTGCATCACTTACCCCCTGGAACGAGCATGACGATGCAGGTATCAGATATTTCTCCGGAACGGCAACCTATACCAAAAAAATTCAGGCGCCCGCCGAATGGTTTGCTACCGGTGCGCAACTGTGGATCGATCTGGGAAGCGTCGAAAACCTTGCAGAAGTAGCTGTGAACGGGCAAGAACTGGGTATTGTCTGGACAAAACCGTTTAGGGTAAACGTTACCGGCGCATTACAACAGGGCGAAAACCTTTTGGAAATAAAAGTAACCAACCTGTGGGTGAACCGCTTTATCGGCGACCGCCAGCCGGATGCCGACGTGAAATATGCGTTTACTACCTTCGACCCCTACGACGCCGATTCGCCGTTGCAACCGTCGGGGCTGTTGGGACCGGTTACAATCTTGCGAAAACAATAATAATATGCAAACAATCATACATTTAGTGTTTTTTTACAGGCGAAAAAAGTATGATTAACCCTGAAAAATAGAAATATGAAAAAACTATCGTTTATCTTAGCGCTCATTACATGGACGGCTGTTACATGGTGCGCTGAAGAAGAGGCAAAAAACAATCAGCTAACAATGCCTCAAGGCGATTATAACGGCGTAAAGATCGGCGCCGACGGCAGACTTATTCCGTCGGCATACGACAAGGTCAAGACCTTTGAAAACGGAAAAACGCCCAATCGCGAGATATTTATCGCACCGCATGGGAATGACGAAAGCGGAAACGGATCAAGGAACGCTCCTTACAAAACCATTGCAAAAGGCATGGGATTCGCCGCTCCCGGTATTGCAATCCGTATCATGCCGGGCGAATATAGCGAACACCTCGCGTGCAACAACTTGTACGGTACTGAAAATAACCCCATTTGGATTGGTGGCGTACCCGGTATGGAACGACCGAAGATGATAATGTCGGATAGTGAATTTATGAGTATCTCCGGAGGCGGTTATGTCATTTTACACGATTTGGAAGTATCACAAACACCTCCGTACAAAGCTGGTCGTCACGGCTTTAATATATATTCGGGATCGGGACAAATATATACCGTACCGGGTGATCGTTCTACCATCAATCTGGATTCATTTTATAACCCTGAAACGACCCATCATTTTATTTTTAGAAATCTCTATGTGCATCATATTGGGGACAGCCCGATTAAGACAGCCGGCGTTTGTTATTATTGGCTGTTCGACTGCGAAGTCGCTTATGCTCAGCAAGGCTTGAGAGGTAGCGGTTCCATCGACAATGTAGGAAGCCATAATGCCGTGGTAGCCTACAATTATCTGCATAATTCAATCGGACATGGAATTGTGTTCAAAGGAGGCAGTTCCAACGTGGATATTTATAACAATCTGCATGTTGACTACGGCGTGCGCGGCGTTCAAATGGGTCAAAGTACAGGCAAGGTTTTTTTTCGTCCTCCATTACATCTTCTACCGGAAGACGAGCGATATGAAGCCAAGCATATTCGTACCTACTCAAATATTTTTATCGGTGGCGGGTATGAAATCAACGGACGTTTTGAGGGGTCGTCTCCTTTTGCGTTTGCCAGTTCCATTCATTGTTATGCCGTCAACAATACGGTCATCAATCCAACCGGACACCTTTTTCGTATCTTAAACAACGAACAGGTTGATGATCCGGGTTATCCAAATGCGCCACGACTATCAAACAACGGTGCAGCCTGTTACGGTACGGTTGCCAACAATATTTTTTATTACGGCAAGCTGTTGCGAGATGCAATAAATGTAGGCGTAAATACGAAACCCGAAACATTTATCGTAAAAAACAATCTGTTTTATAACATGGACGATCCGGGCAGTAAACCGAATTTCGGCAGTGTGAAAGAAGAGAACTCGATATTCTTTACAGATCCGCTATTTGAGGATGTCGCAAATAAAAATTTTACCTTAAAAGCCGACAGTAAAGCGATAAAGGCAGGTATTGATGTTCCATTTGCGAAAGAAGACTACAGGGATAAACCGTATAATAATCCCCGCAGCATCGGCGCTTTTCAATATTAATCACTATTTTTTTACGTATGCGAAATAAGAACTGTTACTATGTTTTTAAAATTTAATAATCGAACAAACGATATAGCAGCATTGCAGTGATAAAATATCATTAATATAATGTATTAATTTGCTAATATAAATCCAATCATTGCGTGTTGCAGTTGTACTTTTGTCACCGTAATTAATACTAAAAATACCATTCATTCATAAAAAAGACAGAAAATGTGTGAAACATGTAATGCAGGCGGGCTTAACCGTCGCGAGTTTATAAAGATCAGCAGCGCAGCAGCCGCTCTTGGTGGTTTTTGGGCGACAACTGCCTTGGCGCGTAATTTCGACGGAACCCATCATGTTCCTGTAATCGGTAAAGAAAAGACAAAAATGGCGGTGCTTTTCATGTACCCGCCTGCTGATGTCGTCAATGAAGGTCGTTTTGAAGACAGTTGGGCGGTCAATCAGTGGTTCACATACCCTGGCAACCAATTCGAACCGGAGATGAATCAGGAAAAATACACGAAAAAGATTGTTGAAATCGCTAAATCGTATGATATTGATCTTGATTTCAGGGGTGTTATTTTCACCAGGGCAGCCATGGCTGAATTTATTGCCAGAACGAACGCCGTTTCGCCAGATGTGCTACTTGTCGTTAATTTCTGGAACACGATGTCGCCATGGGTTATCGAAATGTCGCAACAGATTGCCCCTTTGCCGATGATCGTCTATCATCCGGTCGGCAGCAATCATCAACGCCCACCCGAAGGCTTGATGACCGCTCCCGGTATGGTGTACATTCATTCGATTGAAAACTGGGAAGCGCTCGAAAACGCGATGGTTGCCGCCAACGCACGAAAAATGATGTCACAAAGCCGGTTGCTTTGTGTTGCAGATGTTAGGGAGGCGACAAAAGGTGTTGACAAACATCTTGGCGTCGAAATAGTTACCATTCCTGCAACGGAATACAACAACCTGTTCGATTCAATCAAAGCCGACGATGCACTTATTCGCGAAGCGATGGCGTTCAAGACAAAGGCGAATGCTGTCATGGAGGTCGAAGACAAATATATCGTAGATGGTTTTCGTTCGCGTGTGGCGGTACGCGATATTTTAAAACGCTACAGCGCCGACGCCATTACAATCGTCTGCCTGATGTTGAAAGAGCGCAAACCGTGTATCGCATTTTCGCTCTGTAACAGCGCTTTGATCCCTTGCGCCTGTGAAGGCGCTACGGATAGCGCCATGTCATTGATGATTGGCGCACACCTCTTCAGACGCGGAGGGTTTCAGCACAATCCGGAATTTGATGTTGACCGGAATCAGTATTACGGTTCGCACTGCACCTGCGCATTGGAAATGCGTGGACCGGGTAAGGGCGAGATGCCATTCCGTATCCGTCCATTCACGCATCAGCTACCGAAGACAGCAGCCCTCGACGTGCAAATGACGCCAGGCGAACGTGTGTTCGTTATGAAATATATTCCTGCTCAAAACCGGATTTTCGCATATGCCGGAACGGTGGCCGGATCGCCGGAGATCAACATAGCCGGCGGCTGTGCGACACGCTTCCTGATGGACATTGACAAAATTGAGGATGTATGTACTACTTATAATGGCGCACATCCGATACTGTATTATGGTTCTGTAATGGAAGCGAAAAGAATTAAATCCTTCGCCAAACTCATGCAACTTGAATTCGTTGGTAACGTGTGAGAATTAGTAAAAAATACATGTTTATTAGAGATTTTTAATAACATCAAATAGATCAACAACATGAATAAATTGTTTTTTTCCATTGCAAATATGATCTTTTTATTCTTATTAATTTCATGTGATTCCCGACAAGAATCAATGGCTGTTTTGATCAATGATCGACTTGACCGTTCAGTACAGCAATATGCGTTGATGGCAGAATCGCTCAGAAACCAACCGGAAAAGTTGCCAAGGACGACTGATGCGGGAGGTGATCTGATTACCAGTGGATATTCGTGGTGGTGTAGCGGGTATTTCCCCGGCGTCTTATGGTACCTTTACGAGTTCAACAGTGACAAACAAATACTGGAAGACGCCCGCAACTATACTGCCCGTGTTGAAAAGGCAAAAGATATCAGGGCTTATCACGATATAGGACTTATGCTCTATTGCAGTTATGGACAAGGATACCGGCTTACGGGCGACACAGCCTATCGCAACATCCTGCTTGTTGGCGCCGAATCGCTTGCCAGCCGGTACAACCCGATAACAGGATGTGTGCAATCGTGGAATGAAAATAAAGGAAAAGGCTGGCAGCATCCCATTATTATCGACGGTATGATGGTATTGGAACTTCTTTTATGGGCATCCAAAGAAACAGGCGATCCCCGTTACAGGGATATGTGCATTTCGCATGCCGATGTGACCATGAAGAATCATTTCCGTCCTGATTACAGTACATACCATGTAGTTTCGTACGATACCGTCACCGGCATTCCCGAAAAAAAGAACACGCATCAGGGCTATTCAGATGAATCGGCCTGGGCGCGCGGACAAGCCTGGGGTTTATATGGCTACACGATGATGTACCGCGAGACAAAAGAGCAGCGATATCTGACACAGGCTAAACATATAGCCTACTACATCCTGAACCATCCCAACCTGCCGGCTGATAAAATACCCTACTGGGATTTTAATGCTCCGGATATTCCCGATGCCAAACGCGATGCATCAGCTGGAGCAATCATTGCATCAGCATTGATAGAACTTAGTGGATATGTTGACGCAAATATGGCAAAAACATATTTGGATGTGGCCGAAACGCAACTCCGCACACTGTCGTCGCCCGAATATTTTGCAGAGAAAGGGACCAACGGCAATTTTATCCTGAAACATTCGGTTGGCCATCTGCCCGGAAATTCGGAAGTTGATGTGCCGCTTACCTATGCCGATTATTATTACATCGAAGCACTGATGCGTTACCGCGACAATCAGTAAAACCTGTATAACTTTACTAACTTATATATGAAAGCATATAGATGGAGGATTTGCGGATTGCTTTTCTTTGCAACAACGGTTAATTATATTGACCGGCAGGTAATCGGCATTTTAGCGCCCGATCTTCAGGAGATTTTCCATTGGACGGAGACTGACTACGGTTATATTATCATGGCATTCCAGATTGCCTACGCGTTGGGGTTATTGGTAGCCGGACGGTTCCTGGACAAATTCGGCGTTCGTTGGGGGTATTCAATCGCTATTTTTGTCTGGAGTATTGCAGCGGCGTGTCATGCAATGGCATCTTCTGTTTTTGGATTTATTCTTGCGCGTTTCGGACTGGCTTTGGGTGAATCGGGTAATTTCCCTGCTGCCATCAAAACTGTTTCCGAGTGGTTCCCCGTTAAGGAACGCGCTTTGGCGGCAGGCATATTCAATTCCGGTTCTACTGTCGGGGCAATTATTGCACCTCTGCTGGTGCCATTCCTGGCGCTGACCTTCGGATGGCAGTCGGCATTCATCGTTACCGGTTTGTTTGGTATCCTATGGCTGTTTTTCTGGATACCCGTATACCGTCCCCCCGAAAAAACGTGCCATCTGTCCAAAGAAGAACTGGCGTATATCCGTTCAGACCATGCGCCTGAAAAAAGCGTCAGCATACCATGGCTTCAGTTGTTGACATACAGGCAAACAGTTGGAATATGCCTGTGCCGTTTTCTGACAGACGCCGTATGGTGGTTCTTCCTGTACTGGTTGCCCAAGTATCTCAATACGCAACATGGGTTGGATATCCAGCAACTTGGTTTTTCGCTCATTATTATCTATACGGTTTCTTCTATTGGCGGGATTGGCGGCGGATGGTTGTCTTCCTATTTTATAAAAATAGGGAAAAGCGTCGATTATGCCCGGAAAACAACCGTTCTGATCATGGCGTTGATGGTTGTCCCCATTTTTTCCCTCTCTTACTTTTCAAACCTGTGGATAGCCGTCATGCTGATCAGTTTGGCTACTGCGGCACATCAGGGCTGGGCCTCCAATATCTTTACCATCGTATCCGACATTTATCCTAAAAATGCAGTTGGTTCAGTTTCCGGCTTAGCCGGATTCGCAGGGGCAATCGGAGGGATCATTTTCGCTCCCCTTGTAGGAATTGTCCTCGACGCTACAGGCAGTTATTATTTTGTCTTCGCTTATGCCAGCCTGTCGTATCTGCTTGTATGGCTGATTTTGAAAATATTTATCCCTAAAATAACACCAATCCATTTAAAAGAATTTGTATGAATAAACAATGGAGTACCGATAAAGAACTGTTCGACATAGCAAAAAAAGAGTTGTTCACCGCACTGGTGGGTGATATTCTGGATAAAATGGGCTTTTATCATCAGTTCTTACCTGCCAATATCAAGCCATTGTCATCCGATATGATTGTTATCGGCAGAGCGATGCCGGTCTTGGAAGCCGATGTTTCCTGCGAGCCTTCAGAAATATCAAACAACCCCAAAATAAACAAGCCTTTCGGCTTAATGTTCGAAGCATTAGACCGCCTGCGCGAAAACGAAGTATATATATGTACGGGCGCTTCTCCTTCGTACGCTTTATGGGGTGGATTGATGAGTACACGCGCTCAATTTTTGAAAGCCTCCGGAGCCGTTGTCAATGGTTATTCGCGTGATACAAATGAAATACTCAAACTGAAATTTCCTACATTTTCAATGGGCGGGTACGCTCAGGACCAGGGTGTACGGGGGAAAGTGATTGATTATGCCATACCTGTTGAATTTGAAGGTATACGGGTGTGCCCCGACGACATTGTTTTCGGTGACAGGGATGGTGTGCTGATTGTCCCCAAACAGGTTGAAAGAGAAGCGTTTGCCGGCGCCATAGAAAAAGCGCGTGCTGAAAATATTGTACGTAAAGCATTGCTTTCAGGAATGAATACAGTAGAAGCATTTGAACGGTATAAGATTATGTAAATAATTATAAATCAATATCAATATGAGTAAAATTGAATACAGCGAAAGATTCGCATCACATCCGGGAGATGTAAAACGTTATGATACGGAAATGATTCGAAAAGAATTTCTTATTGAAAATGTCTTTGAAGACGATAAGGTAAGACTCGTCTATACAGGTTTTGACCGTATGATAGCCGGTGGCGCCGTACCCAAATCAGAAGCCATCACATTCGAACCGGTAGACCGGATGAAAGCGGCGTATTTCTGTGAACGGCGCGAGCTCGGCGTCATTAATATAGGCGGGAAAGCATTGATAACAACTGATGGCACATCCTATGAACTGGGTTTCAAGGAAGCGTTGTATATCACGCAAGGCACGAAGGAAATCATCTTTGAAAGTGAAAATCCTGTGCATCCTTCTTTACTTTACTTAAACTCCACGCCTGCACACCGTTCGTTCAAAAACAAACTTATCCTGCGAAGCGATGTAAACATTATTCCGCTGGGTGAAGAAAAATACGCCAACAAGCGTTGTATCAATCAGTTCATTGTCGCCAAAACCTGCGAAACATGCCAGCTGCAGATGGGGATGACCGAATTGCAACCGGGCAGCGTCTGGAACACGATGCCGCCACATACCCATAGCCGCCGGATGGAGGTTTACCTCTATACCGACCTTGAAGAGGGTCAGGCGGTCTGTCATTTTATGGGCGAAGGCGATGAAACCCGTCACATCTGGATGCATAATAATCAGGCGGTCATATCTCCCAACTGGTCGATACATTCAGCAGCAGGGACTTCCAGCTATACTTTTATTTGGGGAATGGCAGGCGAAAACCTTGATTTCAACGATATGGATGTGATAATGCCGACAGCACTCAAATAATGTTTAACATGTTGATTTTAACTGAAAAACCTGTTTGTTATGACGCATAAACCGTTGATTGGCATGATTTTTGCAGAGAGAGAGAGAGAGAGAGAGAGAGAGAGAGAGAGAGAGAGAGTAACAAATGTAACTTTCTTAAAATATATATTTTTGTTATATCCTGGCCGGGCATTGTGTCAAGCAATGTCCGGCTTATTACATTTATACATCAGCAAATATAATATTCACTGAATCTAATATGCCTATGAAATAAAAAAGGAAAAAAAGAAAAAAATATGGAAGAAGTCGTGTTTGTGCAGGACTTCAGGCTACTTTAGGTGAAATGCTTTAACAGGCACCCCAAAAAAATAGAAATAATTAATCTATATATTTTAATATGATAAATAAAATTAAACAATTTTTTATAACAGGTTTTATGAAGGAAAAATTATTATTTTTTACCATGAAGTATTCATTTATACTGTTATTGGTAACATCTATGAATGTCTATGCCCAGCAGGGTATAACGATTACAGGTACGGTTTCGGACAATGGAGATCCGCTTCCGGGTGTAAATATTACTGTAAAAGGAACCTCCACCGGCGTGATGACGGACACGAACGGTAAATACAGTATTACTGTTTCCAATACAAATGCCGTGTTGCAATTTTCTTATGTAGGCTATGTCAGTCAGGAGTTTGTAATAGGTGACAAGCGAAGCATCAATGTGACACTGATTGAAGATTCCCACCTGCTTGAAGAAGTAGTAGTGGTAGGCTATGGCACTCAAAAGAAGGTGAATCTGACGGGTGCGGTTGGTGTCGTTTCGTCCGAAAAATTGGAAAACAGGCCCATTGCCTCATCCGGGCATGGATTGCAGGGACTGATTCCCGGTATGAATGTTACTATCGCCGACGGCGATCCCACCACCGCCTCCACCTTCAATATCAGAGGATACACCTCCATCAACGGAGGCAGTCCATTGATATTGGTTGACGGTATATCCATGGACCTGAACATGATCAATCCGTCGGACATTGCCAGTGTTGTCGTACTAAAGGATGCTGCAGCATCTGCTATTTATGGTTCACGCGCAGGTTTTGGTGTTATATTGGTAGAAACCAAGAAAGGAGAAAACAAAAAAGCGGTAGTGACCATAAGCACGGAACAGTCGTGGGCAAAATCAATTTTCCACTACAATCCGGTAACTGATCCGTATGAATTCATGGTTTGGAGGAACAAGGCAAATGTGCGTACCGCCGGAACTGTTCAATTCAGCGAAGCAAGATTGGAAAGAGCGCAACGGTGGAATGAAAATCCAACACTCGAAAACGCCTGGTATATAACTTCTACAGGTTCTCTTGAGTATAACGGGTATAGTGATTATAAGCACAAATTGATGAACGATTTTGCGCCACAGCAAAAATACAACTTAAGCGTTTCCAAAGCAACTGACGACGCTTCATTGTATGTTTCATTCGGCTATCTGAATAAGGACGGATTCTTGAAATTAGCTAATGAAACATATCAGCGATACAATATCCTGATGAAATCTGACATCAAAATAAAGCCATGGCTTCTGTTAGACAGTAAAATAGTATTCAATGCAGAAGACAGCGATAAGCCGCATGCCTATGGAGTAAGTAATGTAGCCGGTTTACATTCGGTAGCCCGGGTAAACACTCTTCAGCCTCTTGAGTTTCCAGATCTTCCTTATTACCTGGAACCGGGTGATCGTGAGAAATATGAACCCTATATCGGGATGGGTTTTTATAACGGCGATATGATACCCAATTTGAAACAGGGAGGTCGAACAAAATATTTCAGAGGCGATCTTTATTTAACACAAGGCATCACGCTGATGCCACTGAAAGGATTGAAAATCAGAGGTGATTTTACCTTCCGTCCTACCTTCAACAATTATTCGGATGTTCAGTCTCAAGTTAATTTGACAACCGCAAACCTGATGGCTAATGATATGATTGTGCCAAATAACAACAGCGTTCCCGAGTTTATTGAAAACCGGAATACCTATACAAAAAATTATGAATTGAATACATACGCAGAATATGAAATGACTCAGTTCAGGAAACATTATCTGAAAGCCATGGCAGGGTTCAACCAGGAATGGGGACAGTTTGAATATGTCAGCGCACGCGCAAATAATTTGATACTCCCAAGAATTACCGATATCAAGGCAACTACCGGCGATCAAATGACAGATGGAAATAAACGGCATTTTGCTCTCCGCGGGGTATTTTACCGGTTAAATTACATATACGCGGATAAATACTTGCTGGAACTCAGCGGCAGGTACGACGGCACATCGCGTTTCCCCAAACACAGCCGTTTCGGATTTTTTCCCTCCGCCTCCGCAGGATGGCGTATTTCACAGGAATCCTTCATGGAGGGCGCCCGCAACTGGCTCGATAATTTGAAAATTCGCATTTCTTACGGTGAACTGGGAAACCAGGCATTAGGCTCGAACTATTACCCTTATATCCCTTCGATGGCGGCAGGCACATCAGCTTATTTGATGAACGGCAGTCTTATCCCTGTGATTGCTCCGGCAGGATTAGCCAGTCCGACGCTCACATGGGAAAAAGTAGCCACTCAGAACCTCGGCATTGATTTTATGATTTTGAAACAGCGTTTGGATGTATCGTTCGATATGTATATACGGGATACCAAAAACATGTTGATGAGCGTACCTTATCCCGACATACTGGGTACAACAGCGCCCCAGGAAAATGCGGCGGATTTAAGGACCAAAGGCTGGGAACTTTCCATGACATGGCGCGACAGGATAGGACAGGACTGGGGTTACGGCTTAACCCTTGCCTTATCCGACAATCAAACGAAAATAACCAAATATTTAAACCCGTCAGGAGGGCTTTCTGATTGGTACGTAGGGTGCTCAACCGGAGAAATATGGGGTTATGTTACCGAAGGACTTTTCCAGCATGATGATGAAGTCGCGGCTCATGCAGATCAGTCGTACTTAGGCAGTAACTGGCGGGCTGGCGACATCAGATATGCCGACCTGAATGGTGACGGTGTTATTACTCCGGGAAGCAACACACTTGATGATCACGGCGATCGCAGGATCATCGGCGACGCAACGCTTAGATATAGCTTTGGGATATCTCCCAGATTATCCTATAAAAACTGGTCGTTGGATGTCTTTTTTCAAGGCATGTTGAAGGGTGATTGGATGCCCCCGCAACAAAGACATTGCGGTTTTTGGCCCTTTGTTGCGTATTATGTTGATACATATTTCTGGCCTGAATCATGGAACGAGGATAATCGCGATGCTTATTTTGCCAAACCAACGGTGAATAATGACTACAAAAACCGGCAGACTCAAACGCGATATTTGCAGAATGCCGCTTATATCCGGTTGAAGAACCTCACCCTGAATTATCGTATTCCGGCAAACTGGACCAACAGAATAGGGATCAACAGTGCGCAGGTTTATTTCTCAGGGATGAATTTGTGGACGTATACCAAAATGCATAGACCGATAGACCCTGAAGCAAGAGATATAATTTTGGCATATCCACGGCAACGTATTTTTGCTC
>Ga0082212_10010421_pt1 | contig 11887 bp, 13 predicted proteins | sample TergutNt197P3_FD_71548 | JGI IMG/M metagenome (GOLD analysis project Ga0082212, IMG submission 71548) | Neocapritermes taracua P3 segment gut microbial communities from Petit-Saut dam, French Guiana - Nt197 P3 | ecosystem: Host-associated > Arthropoda: Insects > Digestive system > Gut ... | reverse complement strand
AGCATGTCAAATATTAAGGGAACCATGGAGGATTTCATCCGGGAAGCCTGCGAAAACATCCGCAGAGAGACAGCAGGGCGTCCTGTGCTGTGCGCGCTTTCCGGCGGCGTGGATTCTGCAGTGTGCGCCGTTCTTGCGAGCCAAGCGGTTGGAGACAAGCTTACCTGCCTTTTTGTCGATACCGGTTTGATGCGCAAGAATGAAGGAGACGAAGTGACGGCGCTATTCCGTGACACATACGCCATCAATCTGATCCGCGTTGACGCGGAGGAACGGTTTTTGGCGATGCTTAAAGGCGTAACGGATCCGGAGAGCAAGCGTAAAATCATTGGCGAGGAATTTATCCGCATTTTTGAGGAAGAAGCCAAAAAGTTCGGCAGCGTGGGTTGTCTTGTTCAGGGTACAATCTACCCGGATATTATGGAAAGCGGAGGGGATGGGCATAAACAGGTAAAAGCTCATCACAATGTAGGCGGTATGCCGTTGAATATTGAGTTTGAGGCAGTGATCGAACCGATCAGGCTGCTATACAAGGAAGAGGTGCGTGAATGCGGCAGGAAGCTGGGTTTACCGGAGGCTTTTGCGAACCGCCAGCCTTTCCCCGGACCAGGTCTGGCTGTACGCTGCCTGGGTGAGCTGACAAAACCCAGGCTTGCTCTTTTACGAGAGGCCGACGCCATTTTCCGCGAGGAGATTGAAAAAGCGGGACTACATAAGGTCGTACAGCAATATTTTGCCGTTATGCCCGGCGTACAAAGCGTCGGGGTACGCAACGGCGAGCGGTCTTATGAGGAGACAATCGTGCTGCGCGCGATAACGACGGGAGATTTCGTGACCGCGGGTTACGCCAGACTGCCGTATGAGCTTATAGATACCGTTGTAAAGCGGATAACGACAGAGGTGCAGGAGGTCAACCGCGTTGTGTATGATGTGACGCCAAAGCCTCCGGGGACTGTGGAGTGGGAGTAGGAAGCGGAACCCTGTCAGCCGTTGCAAACACTGGGATTTTGAGCTTCCGAAACGTCCTTTGATACCATTTTGATACTATCAGGTATCTGAGGGTAATACTGAGCAGACATTGAAAATGTCCGCTGAACGCTAAGTTCGGCGGGCATTTTTTTGTTGCGTTACAGCATTTTGAAATGAATAAACGCACTCTTGATTGATTCCATTTTATCTGGTGGGCAAGGCTTTTCACGATTATCAGGCGAGTAACGGTTAGAAGCCATCTTAACAGGCAACCCACAAATTTCTTTCATGTGTGCTATCCAACAGGTCTTCGGAATATAGCCGTACTCAGTTTTCACATAGCTTTGGATTTCCTTATATGTTGCCATCGTCATTGTCCTCCTTGCGCTTTTTTCGCTGAATGTCAAGCCGTTCCCTTTTCCGCTCTGCTTCAATGCGCGGATAGTTGTATCGCCAAGTATCGTACTCTTCTTTCGTGATTTCGCCATTCTTCAGCTTTTCAGCTTCTTGTTGCCATGAAGTAAAGATATCGAGCATAGAGAGGTAGGTCATGCCCTTTGTTTTATCCAAACGCAAACACAGTTCGCCATCAATGCCACCGATATGAATGCCGTATATATCTTCCAACGCAAAGAGGGTATGCGCCAATCCAACATAGCTGTCAATGTCGGGAAGATCGAGGGCCTTCGGGTTAACACTCAGTGCGTTAGCTATATCGGCAACATAGTTTTCTTTCGGCGTTCTCGTACCAGATTCGTATTGCGCCAAGCGGACGTCGGCAGTCTTTTCATCAAAGCCGATTTGCATACCGAGATATTTCTGTGTCATTCCCCGCAGGTTGCGTATAAATCTGATTCTTTCACCTATTGCCATGTTTCCAACTCCTATCCATTTACCAATAGAAAGAGTATAGCATATATGTTTAATAGCAGTCAAGATAAATTAAGCAAATATGTTAAATATTATTCTACAAACCACTTGACATAAACATAATTGCTTAGTATAATCGTATTAAACATTATTGTTTAGTGTTTCCGTAGCGCGTCCCGGTAATGGCGCGTATCGCCCGGGCAAATCGGATGGCGATTCAGAAAGTACTTCCGACACGAAACCTGTGGATTGGGCAGCCGCAGGACGTAGGGGCAGAACCTGCGGCAAGTCAAAAGCTGAATAAGAAAGGAGTGGAACAATGGGTAACGCATTTATCAAGGTCAATGAAGTCGCTGCGATGCTTGGTATTTCCAAGTCCTACGCTTATAAAATTGTACGTGAAATGAACAACGAACTAAAGCGGAGAGGTTTCATCACAATCGCCGGAAGAGTGAGCAAACAATACTTTGAGGAAAAATTCTACGGTTTACGCCAATTAAATTAAGGAGGAGCAAAAATGCCAGCATACAAAGACAACGCAAAGGGAACGTGGTACGTTTCGTTCTACTTCCAAAATTGGAAGGGTGAACGAGAGCGCAAGTTAAGACGCGGCTTTCGCACAAAAAAGGAAGCCTTGGAATGGGAACGCGAGTTCCTTCAAAAACAGATGTCGGACATGGATATGACCTTCTCTGCTTTCGTGGAGTTATACAGCCGGGATATGAAATCCCGGTTGCGGCTCAACACTTGGCAGACAAAGGAAAACATTATTCAGAACAAGTTGCTACCTTATTTTGGTAACAAGTGCATGAGCGAAATCTCCGCTAAGGATATTATCCAATGGCAGAACGAGATGATGAGTCTGCGCGGCAAAGACGGCAAGCCGTTCTCGGCGACATATCTTAAAACTCTGCACAATCAGGTCAGCGCGATATTCAACCATGCGGTGCGGTTCTATGATCTGAAAGCCAATCCCGCCGCTAAAGCCGGGAGCGTCGGTAAAAAAGAAGCGACGGAGATGCTGTTTTGGACAAAAGATGAATATGTGAAGTTCGCGGATGCGATGATGGACAAACCGTTATCGTTCTACGCATTTGAAATGCTGTACTGGTGCGGGATCCGTATGGGCGAGCTTCTCGCTCTCACGCCAGGGGACTTCGACTTCACCAAGAATACCGTAACTATTAACAAATCGTACCAGCGGATAAACAGGGAAGATATTTTCACCGAACCAAAAACACCTAAGAGCAACCGGACTATAAAGATGCCGGACTTTCTCAGTCAGGAGATTCAAGATTATTTGAAATCCTTATACGGTTACGGCTCCGGCGACAGGATGTTCCCTATCAGCAAAAGCTATTTGCACCATGAAATGGATAGAGGCAGCAAGGCGTCCGGGGTTAAGCGGATACGCGTCCATGATATTCGACATAGCCATGTATCCCATCTGATAGAGCTGGGGTTCTCGGCGGTAGCGATTGCTGACAGGGTCGGGCATGAGAGCATAGATATAACGTATCGATACGCGCACTTGTTCCCGTCAAAACAAGAGGAAATGGCTGACAGATTGGATATAGAACGCGGGGAGGGTCTATAAAATGTCACTGAAAGTTAATGATGGTCAAGGGCGTTGGAGAAATAAAACTGTGGCGTTCAGGATTTCGCCGGAGGAGGATGCACAGCTTGAAACGGCTGTGGCGCTGTCCGGCCTCACCAAACAGGACTATATAATCCGACGACTCCAATGCCGGGAAGTGGTCGTGCAAGGCAATCCACGCGTATATAAGGCGCTACGGAATCAACTCGCCGCTGTACTGGAGGAGCTACAGCGTATCGCTGTCGGCGATACTGTCAGCGACGATTTGCTCGACACGATCAGATTGATTGCCGTCACGATGGACGGAATGCTATCTGAATCGTGACGATGGTGACGGTATGACGGTATTTTACAGACGGACACAGTCTGTAAAATACCGTCATTACCGTCACGGACGGCCCGCAGGACGCCGTACACCCCGTAGGGCGCATTGCGCTTTTGATACGCAGTGTCAAAAGTGCTTTTGCGTTACTTTTGAAAAAAGTAACAAAACCCCGGCTTGCGCCGGATGATAGTAATTGGAAAGGATGGTTTTATGAAACGGACAATAAGCGTCATGCTCGGCAAAGGCTCCGTCAATCACAACAGTCGCGAGTTTAAGGCGACCAACGTAGACGCCGAGCGGACACAATATAATATCGAATATTGCAGTACCCCAATAAAAGAGGTCTACCATGAATTATTTGACGGTGCTGTGGAGCGATACAATGCAAAGCAGACCCGCGCCGACCGTTGCATTGACAATTATTACGAAAAGATCAGGACGGGTAAACAGGAGAAACTGTTCTACGAGGTCATTTTCCAAGTCGGCAATATGGAAAATATGTCCGCTTCTTCCGAGCAAGGTCAGCTTGCCGCAGAGGTGTTGGACGAGTTCATGCGGAGTTTTCAGGAACGTAATCCGAATCTGAAAGTGTTCTCCGCCCATCTGCACATGGACGAAGCAACGCCACATCTCCATGTGGATTTCGTTCCCTTTACAACCGGCAGCAAGCGCGGACTTGATACAAGAGTATCACTCAAACAGGCACTTGCTGCGCAAGGTTTTACTGGCGGCACTCGCGGCGATACTGAATGGAATCAGTGGGTAAAATCAGAAAAGGAGCAGCTTTCACAGGTGATGGAGCGACACGGAATTGAATGGGAGCAACTTGGTACTCACGACGAGCATTTGAGTGTCATGGATTATAAAAAGGTACAGCGGATTAAAGAGGTCGCCAATCTTGACGAGCAAATAGCTGAAAAGCATATGGAAGTCATCACGTTGACAGATAAACGATCAGAAATCAAAGGCGAACTCAGCGATTTTCTATCTGAGTTGGATAAAACGCAGGGAAAATTGAAAACGGTAAAGGAAAAAGAGCGTTTCGTCGCCAAAAATGCCGCTCATTACGACGATGATCCGAAATACGAACTACCGGAGCCAAAGTCGCTGATGTACGCGAAAACATATCACGATAAATTTGCTCTCCCACTGGTGCGTAAACTGAAGAACGCAATCCGTTCAATCCTGTTGCAGTTTATCGAGAAAACACAGGAGTTGAAAGCGGCGCTTGACCGGGCGAATGGTCAGATTCGCTATTTAACCGAAAATCTAAAAACCGTCGGGGCTGATAATACACGACTGCGTGTTATTGAGCAGGATTATGGCAGAATCCGGCGGTACTTGGGCGGAGAGCGCTCTGATGGGATACTCAGCGAAGTTAAGGAACAGGAACGGGAAGCAGTAGCGTTGAAGCAGCAGATCCATAGAAATCATGCTCGATAGTGGGAAATCATCAGTGGTCGTGTCAATACAAGCACGACCACTGATATTGCAAAAGACTGAAAAAGATAATCTCACATAAAAGAAAGAATTACTTGACTTGCGAGCGTAGTTGTATTACTATATATAGTAGATTGACTGAAGTTCCACACAAGGAGACGCTATATGTCGATAAGTTATAATAAACTCTGGAAACTGCTGATCGATAAGAATATGAACCGCACCGCATTAAAAGAAGCTGCTGGTATAAGCTTCAACGTATTGGCGAAGATGGGCAAGGGCGAGTCCGTGTCAATGGAAAGCATGTTGAAAGTCTGCAAAGCTCTTGATTGCGATATATCTGATGTAATGGAAGTCGAAAAATAGGAGCGAAAAAATGGCAACAGTAACGCAAATTGATAAACACCTGATAGATTTATCACTCGCTCCGTGGACAATGCACGAATTTTTTGCAGGGAGCGGGTTGGTCGCTTATGGGTTAAAGGGGATGTTCAATCCTATATGGGCGAACGATATTAGTGATAAAAAAGCAGAGGTTTACCGCTCGAATTTTAAGGGCAATCATTTGGTCTTGGATGATATAAAAAATATCAACGGCGCCACAATTCCTCAAGCTCACTTGTCTTGGGCTAGTTTTCCCTGTCAGGATTTATCATTGGCCGGCTCGCTAGGCGGCATCGATGCTGCTCGTAGTGGATTGATATGGGAATGGCTCCGCATTTTGAAAGAAATGCCACAGCGTCCATCAGTTCTGTTGATAGAGAACGTCGCTGGGCTACTGTCCGCAAATCAAGGGAAAAACTACACGAAGCTACATTACGCCTTGCAAAACCTTGGCTATAAAAGCGGCGCCATCCTACTTGACGCTGTTCACTTTGTTCCACAGTCAAGACCACGCGTGTTCGTAATCGCCGTGAGAAATGACATTGATATTCCATCTGAATTGGTGGATACGCAACCAAATTGGCTGCATAATAAAGCCGCCGCCGTTCTTGGGAACAACTTACCTGAATGGATATGGTGGAAAGCCGATAAACCTGAAAAGCGCAAGACAAGCTTAAACGATATTATCGATTTTACGATTCCTTATGATAAAAACGACGTGTTACAGCTTATTCCTCCGCACCATAAGGAGAAACTTGATAGCATGGAAAATGTTGTAGCTACAGGTTATAGACGGACACGAAACGGAAAGCAATGCCTGGAGTTGCGCTTCGATGGAGTAGCTGGGTGTTTGCGGACGCCTGAGGGTGGTAGTAGCAAGCAATTTCTCATTGTAAAACGTAATGGAAAAGCGCAAGCTCGCCTGCTGTCCCCGCGCGAAGCCGCGCGGCTGATGGGTGCTCCGGATAGCTTTGTGTTGCCAGATACTTTTAATGACGGGTATAAAGCTATGGGAGATGCCGTTGTCGTTTCAGTAGCGTTGTTTATCGGCGTGTCGTTTTTAACTAAACTAATGGAGGTGGTCTATTGTGAGCGAAGCGAACTCAAAGAATTACGAATACTCGGCTGAATCATCATCATTTGTGAGCGAGTTTCAAGCTGAATATAAAACAGCCACAAAAGGGCCGCTTGCTTTACTTATTCAGTTGACAAGAATGATTCGAACAAAGACATTCCCTCTGAATCCCGATGATTTTCTTACCGAAAACAAGGGGCAGATTGCAGGACTTGGCGGTGGCAATCTAAAAAAGATACTCAGCGAACATGGCATAACCCAGACTTTAGCGGCTGAAGGTGGACGTACAAGCCGCGGCAATATGGGGTTGATGATAAAATACGTTGAGTTCCTTAACGAAGTGCATGAGATTGAGCCTGTTGATTTAGAGGCTCTGGAAGAACATTGGGCGGAGCAAATCCGTGAGTATTTCCGTAATCAGCCTTTCACGCTCACAGCAGACCCGTCCAGGACGATAGGTGCAAGCTTAGAAGAATTATTTGAACAGGCGCGAAAACGCCAAAAGCAAAACCCGGGAACTCAGTATTTAGGCGCTATCTTACAGCATCTTGTTGGTGCGAAACTCTCTGTGATACTATCGCAAGAAAAATTCCAGATACACGGTGCATCAGTTGCGGATTCGCCTACGGATCGCAGCGGTGATTTTGTGATTAACACCACAATTCTCCATTGCACGACGGCACCGGGCGAACCCTTGATACAAAAATGCAAGGCAAATATCCGCGCCGGTTGTCAGCCAATCATTATCACGATATATGACCGCGTAAAGACGGCGTTTGATTTGGCCACCGACGCCGATTTGAACGGACGGATTGAAGTTTGGGATATTCAGCAGTTTTTATCAACCAATATCAGCGAGCATAGTATGTTCGACGGTTCAGCGCGGAATGCAAAACTGGCAGATATTATCGAAAAGTACAATGCGATTATCGCGGAAACGGAAACTGATCCGAGCCTGCGGATCGAGTTTGAGGCAAGGTGATTATCAGTGGCAGATGTCTTTGACAAGGAAAAACGATCTGATGTTATGCGAAAAGTGAGAGCAAAGAGGAATAAATCAACAGAGCTTCGCATGATTGAAATCTTCAGTGAATATGGTATCAAAGGCTGGAAACGAAACTATCCTGTTAAAGGGCATCCAGATTTCGTGTTTCTAAATAATAAAGTCGCTGTCTTTGTAGATGGGTGTTTCTGGCATGGTCATGATTGTCGAAATACTCGCCCGGTAGTAAATCAAGAATATTGGAGCAAAAAGCGAGAGCGCAATGTAAGTCATGATCAAGATATAACAGCAGCATTTGAACTTCGCAATTGGAAAGTCTTGAGAATCTGGGAATGTGAATTAAAGAAGAGGTATGAAATAGCGTTAATCGAGAAAATTCGTAAAGCTATTCAATAGTTTCTGTTAGATACTGGAGGAAATAGTGTGAAAATCAAGGCAGTTGACTTATTTTGCGGGATCGGCGGTCTAACATATGGCTTAATGAAGGCGGGAATACCCGTAGTAGCCGGAATCGATGTAGACGGTTCATGTGAATACGCCTATACGGCCAATAATAAATGCCAATTCATAGAAAAGAGTGTAGAAGACATAACGGGTCAAGAGATCGGCGATTTATTGACCGACGCAGATTATAAAATACTTGTTGGATGTGCTCCATGTCAACCCTTTTCAACACACTCAAACAAGATTAAGAATAAAGAGGCAAGCAGTAAATGGAATCTGTTGAATGAATTTTTAAGGATAATACGTGAAATAGTTCCTGACGTTGTTTCAATGGAGAATGTTCCGAATCTATCAAACCAAGAGATATTTAGCAACTTTGTATGTGAGCTTGAATCATTAGGGTACACCGTTAATTCAAGTAATGTTTACTGCCCTGATTATGGTATCCCTCAAAAACGCCGAAGACTAGTTCTGTTGGCTTCTAAAATTGGTGAAATAGCTATCATTGAAAAAACTCATACCAAAGAAGAATATATCACGGTTAAAGACTCGATTGGTTCGCTTGAGCGGTTGCGAAATGGGCAAAAATCTAAAACTGACAAACTCCACTATACAACACGACTATCAAAGATTAATCTTGCGCGAATAAAGGCTTCAAAGCAAAATGGAACATGGCTAGATTGGAAGGATTCTCTAAAACTAGATTGTCAGAGAAGAGATACAGGGAGTACCTATAGATCTGTTTATGGTAGAATGTCTTGGAATGAGCCCTCACCTACAATAACAACGCAATTCTTCAATTATGGAACTGGTCGTTTTGGTCACCCTGAGCAAAACAGACCTCTAACAATACGAGAAGCAGCAATCCTACAAACGTTCCCTGCTGAGTATGTTTTCTACAGGGATGTCGAAAAAATCTCTTTGAATGGGCTCGGTACACATATTGGAAATGCTGTGCCTCCTGATCTTGGGAAAATCATAGGAGAAAGCATCTTGGCTCATATTGAAGAAGTTGAGCTTAGCAGGAGGATGGATGATGGCGAGTGATGAATTGAAGCTTCGATTTGATCCTAGAACTATTGAACATTTAGGAATAAAAATGTATTCTCGACTCCCATATGCTCTAGCAGAGCTGATTGCTAATGCATATGATGCTGCAGCAGATTCCGTAGAAATCCGCCTTTACGATGAAGATTCTCAGAACATGAAAATAGTCATAGAAGATGATGGCGACGGTATGTCTTATGAAGATGTGCGTGATAAATTCCTGATTATTGGGCGAAAACGCCGAAATGATGATGATGAAAGAGAAAACTCGAGGCAACGAAGAATCACAGGCAAAAAAGGTCTAGGCAAGTTGGCATTGTTCGGAATCGGGAAAACTATAAGAATTGAGACAGCCATCGCTACAGAATTAACCAAAACGATATTTTCATTGGATTGGGATGAGATATTAAGTGAAACGTCTGGCGAGTATACCCTTAATACGATTATAGAAGACAAGGGCGATTTTGCAAAGGGAACGATCATTACACTATCCAGATTATCGCGCGTCTCTGCGTTTGACCTGAAAAACATCGCTATTTCGCTATCAAAGATGTTCAACTTCGTAGATACTTCATTTACAGTAACTTTAGTCAAAAACGATAATTATGATCAAGCTATTCGCCTTAGTCGCGAATTACGCGTCGAAGGCATTGAAGAACAATTTAGATGGAATATACCGAGTATAGTTTCTGACCTCGATGATGGCTATGAACATAAAAACGCTCTTAGAGGCGTGATAATCTCATCATTAAAACCAATGAGACAAGATCTTCGTGGAATAACTTTATACGCAAATGGTCGATTGGTCAATCTTCCCGGATATTTTGGGCTTTCTGAGGCAGGGCATACTTTTACATATATCACAGGTTGGATAGATGCAGACTTTCTAGACGAGTCTGATGAGGATTTAATTGCGACAGACAGGCAATCATTGCATTGGGATTTGCCTGAGACTGAAGCTCTTCAGAGTTTTCTCAAAAGGGTGGTTCGTTTTATAGTTTATGACTGGAGCGAAAAACGAAAAACAGCAAAGCGCGAGCAACAAACTGAAAAAACTGGAGTAAATCTTGTTGAATGGATTCCAACTGTTCCTGAGGCTATAAGAGATACGTTGAACAGCGTTATTAGTAGTGTTGGCGATGATCCGGTTATTGATGACGAAGAATTTTCAAGTGTTGTAAAGAACCTCTATGAATTGATTCCTCCTTATACATTTTTCCATTATCGTTATCTGCATAATGCCATTCAAGAAGCTAGCAAAATAAAATATCAGAACAAAGACTATTATGGAGCTCTTATTGAGGCGTGCAAACGATATGTTGATAGCATTAAGTTAAAAGTTCAAGCCGAAGCTCCCTCTGCATTCGCAACACTACCATCTGAAGACAAAGGACTCATGGGTAAGGTCTTCGGGCAGGAGTTCAACAAGATATTAAAAATCATGTCGGATGCAACTCTATCAAATGGATTACCTTATACCGATAACACAAAAAATAGCTTAGAAGAATCGCAAATGCTTCTTTCTCAAGGGATTATTACTGGTTATCGGAACCCTATTTCACACACTGAGCACACCGAGTTATCCGAAACGGGTGTAATAACTGAACAACACTGCCTTGATGCGTTAAGTTTGCTTACATTGTTATTTGAACGTCTTGATAAAGCGAAAAAAACGCCAAGCGCATAGCTTAATTAGCGTCGATTATATTCATTAATACAAAGCTAAAGGAGAACTACAAATATGGAAAGATCAGATGTTGTCCAGTATAGCCAAATGTTTCTCCCCACAATTGAAGCGTTGCAGACGCTTGGGGGTTCTGCAAATATTGACGAATTAAATGAGCGGGTCATCAGAGTAATGGATTTACCAGAAGAAATGTGCGACGTTTTACATAAAGAAGGTGGAACACAAACGGCGGTTGAATATCGTTTAGCCTGGGCTAGAACTTACCTAAAGAAATATGGTCTTATAGATAATTCTGCAAGAGGCGTTTGGTCGTTCGCAAAAACTTTTGACGGAAATACTGACGGACTTACTCCTGATGAGATTGTGCGGAAAGTACGTTCTATCTCAATTAGAGCAAGAGATGAGACTCCCGTAGATGACGATCTTGAGAATGATGAGATCGATTTGCCTGACGAAGCTATGAATTGGAGAGAATATCTAAAAAGCATTCTGCTTAGTTTAGAACCAAGTGCCTTTGAGCGCTTAACCTTACGTCTCCTACGTGAGTCAGGGTTTACACAGGTTGAGGTAACTGGAAAGTCAGGTGATCAAGGCATCGACGGAAAAGGTATAATTCGCCTAAGCGAAATAATGAGTTTTCACATGATTTTCCAGTGTAAGAGATACAAGGGGAGCGTAACGCCTTCGGAAATCCGGGACTTTCGTGGCGCTATGCAAGGTAGAGCAGATAAAGGTTTGTTTATAACAACTGGCTCTTTTACTACGGAAGCAAAAAAGGAAGCTACGCGCGACGGGGCACCGGCGTTAGACTTGATTGACGGCGATGCATTAGTTGAACGCTTAAGAGATTTAGGTCTCGGGGTAAACGAGAAAATCATTCGTGATTATGAAGTAGACGAGGAATGGTTTAAGAAGATTTAGAAGATTGATCTGTAAAAACTGATACCTTTTTGATACTAAAAACTCCGGGAACCCCATGTGACCAATATAATATGAATACCAGAAGCGATATAAAACCAAATCACCTAACTAAATATGTTTAACAT
>Ga0082212_10010420_pt1 | contig 11888 bp, 6 predicted proteins | sample TergutNt197P3_FD_71548 | JGI IMG/M metagenome (GOLD analysis project Ga0082212, IMG submission 71548) | Neocapritermes taracua P3 segment gut microbial communities from Petit-Saut dam, French Guiana - Nt197 P3 | ecosystem: Host-associated > Arthropoda: Insects > Digestive system > Gut ... | reverse complement strand
TACCGATATAGCGATACTTACAATAGCGGCGGACGACGGGATAATGCCGCAAACCGTCGAGTCGATCAACCACGCAAAAGTCGCTTCCATCCCGATCATCGTCGCGATAAACAAGATGGACGTACCGGGGGCGAACCCGGAAAAAATAAAGCAGCAGCTCACCGAGTATGAACTCGTTCCCGAAGAGTGGGGCGGCGAGACGGTCGTGTGCCCTATATCCGCGAAAACCGGCGAGGGTATCGACCAGTTGCTTGAAATGATAATCCTGACTGCCGATATCGCGGAACTGCGCGCGAATCCAAGCCGCCTGGCGCGGGGGACCGTCATCGAAGCCCGGCTCGACAAAGGGCGCGGCCCGCTTATGACAGTTCTCGTACAAAACGGCACTCTTAATCAGGGCGACACGATCATCGCCGGAACCGCTGTCGGCAATGTCCGCGTCATGCTGACTGAGCAAGGCGAACGTATAACGAGCGCCGGGCCTTCCGTGCCTGTCGAAATTTCAGGTATGTCCGAGGTGCCGAACGCCGGTGATTCTTTCAACGTCGTCACGGATGAACGCATGGCAAAAGAACTGGCTTCGCAGCGTAAAACCGAAAAGAAAGACGCATCGGCGCCAATGTTCAAAGTGTCGCTCGAAGACTTGTTCTCGAGGATACAGCAGGGCGAACTCAAGGATCTGAACATTATTGTCAAAGCCGATGTTCAAGGTAGCGCCGAAGCGATAAAATCTTCGCTTGAAAAGCTCACAAACGAAGAAGTCCGCGTTAGGGTCATACACTCGGGGGTAGGGGCTATCAGCGAGTCGGACGTCATGCTCGCCTCGACCAGCAGGGCGATAATCGTCGGGTTCAATGTACGCCCTGATAATTCGGCCCGCGACAGCGCCGCACGCAGTAATGTCGACATGCGCATGTACAGGGTCATCTACGACTGTATAAACGAGATCGAGTCCGCTATGAAGGGTATGCTCGCGCCTAAGTTTGAGGAAGTCATTTATGGCCACGCCGAGGTCCGGCAGCTTTATAAGGCGTCCAGCGTCGGCACCATTTGCGGCTGCTACGTGCAAAGCGGCAAGATCATAAGGAACAGTTTCGCGCGCCTTGTCAGAGACGGTATAGTCGTCCATGAAGGCGCGATCGCTTCGCTCCGCCGCTTTAAGGACGATGTAAAAGAGGTCGCCACGAACTATGAGTGCGGGATCTCGCTTGAGAAGTTCAACGATATCAAGGAAGGCGACGTCATAGAGTGCTTCGCTATGGAAGAAATACCACAGTAACTAGGAGTTAGGAGTTAGGAGTTAGGAGTTAGGAGACGGGGGTTACGTAGGGGCGGATCCCATATCCGCCTGCCGGCAGTGCCGTTTACGAATACCTGCTAAATCAAACCGCATCGCAGAGGCGGATTCAAAATCCGTCCGCCGGGAGGGCGACATGCAACTCAAGAAGATCCAGAGGATAAATGAAGATATCCAGCGGGTGCTGGCTACTCTGCTGCGCAATATTAAGGACCCCCGCGTTATGCAGGGGATGATAAGCGTTACGGGCGTCGATACGTCGAGCGACCTGAGCAAGTCCAAAGTTTTTCTGAGCGTATACGGGCTTGAGTCTGAGAAAGAATTTATTAAAGGCCTGAAGTCCGCTTCGGGTTTTTTGCGCCATGAGCTCGGACAGTCGCTGAGCCTTCGTCACACGCCGGAGCTGGAGTTTGAGCTCGATAAGTCGATAGAGCGCGGCGCCAGGATCAACACGATCCTTAACGATCTCGATATCCCGGAGGATGATTAGGAGTTATGAGTTAGGAGTTAGGAGTTAGGGGACGGGGGTTACGTGGCTGGGAGTTAGGGGACGAGGGTTACGTGGCTGAGCGTCAGGGGATGGGGGCAAGTATCATTATATGAAGATAAGTACGATGGAAACCGCGGCCTGGCTCAAGGAGCGCGACCGCTTTCTTATAATAACGCACCGAAGGCCGGACGGCGACACGATCGGCTGCGCCGGCGCACTGGCGCAGGGGCTGCGCGAACTAGGCAAAACAGCCTATGTGTTATATAACCCTGAAACTACGCAGCGCTACCGGCGGTTCGTTGAGGATCATTGGGCGCCGGACGGATATAAGCCGGAACTCACGATCGCTATTGATACCGCTTCTTACGACTTATTCCCGAAAAACGGAGAAGAATTTGTCGGCGCTATATCCCTTTGCATCGACCATCACCCGTCGAATACATATTACGCTGACCTCACCTGCCTCAACGAAACTGACGCTTCATGCGGCGAGACTATCTATGAGATTCTCATAGCTATGTCGGGCAGCGTCAGCGCGAAGAGCGCCGAATGCCTTTACGCGGCGCTTTCGACCGACACAGGATGCTTCGCTTTCGCAAACACTACTGCCAATACCCTGCGCGTGGCAGCGCTTTTGGTGGACGCAGGCGCGCCGCACAGGGAGCTTAACAGGCTTCTTTTCAGGACGCGGTCGCGCGGCCGTATCAAAATCGAAGGCTTTATATATTCCGGCATCGAGTTTTATTTCGATGGCGCCGTCGCAATATCGACTATCACGCGTGAAATGATGCAAAGCGCCGGCGCTGATGAGGACGACGTCGACGACATCGCTTCGATACCGGGTTCGATAGGGGGCGTCCTTGCGGGGATAACGATTCGCGAGCTGACTTCAGAGCGTGATTGCAAGGTGTCCGTCAGGACGTCGCCGTCGGTCAACGCGCATGCTATATGCGAGCATTTCGGGGGCGGCGGCCACCCTATGGCTGCCGGTTTCTCCCTTGAAGCGTCCGTGGCCGAGATAAAAGAAGCGCTCTTGGCTGTGTTGGGCGGGTTTCTTCCGGGGCAACCATAATAACTATCTGATGAATGGTATAATCATAGTTGATAAGCCGGCGGGTTGGACGTCACACGATGTCGTGGCGAAGCTGCGCGGTGCGTTGCGCGGCGCTATGCGCAACGACGGAATGGGCGGCGCTACGGGCGCCGTGGCTGGCGGCGCGGCGGGCGGCGCGACGGGCGCCGTGGCTGACGGCGCGCAAGGCGGCTCCAAAAACATCAAACGTGTCGGGCACGGCGGCACTCTGGACCCGATGGCGACAGGCGTGCTGCCGGTTTTTATCGGGCGGGCGACGCGCGCGGCTGAATTTTGTGAAAACTCTGAAAAAGAGTACATAGCCGGGCTAAGGCTCGGGCTTGTCACAGACACTCAGGATATAACGGGCAAAATCATTTCCGTCTGCGGCGCATACGACGGCGCATACGGCGGCGCGAGCAAAAATTACGGCGACGGTACAGACTGCGGCGCAGACTGCGGCAGCGCATACGGCGGCGCACACGACGGCGCGAGCGGCATTTCAGTTTCACCTGACGACGTCCTATCCGTCCTGCCGCGGTTTTTGGGCGCGCAGAAGCAGACGCCGCCGATGTACTCGGCGATCAAAATCGACGGAAAAAAGCTTTATGAGTCGGCGCGGCGCGGACTCGACGTCCCGCGTCCTGCAAGGGACGTCTTTATTTCAGAAATCGAGCTGCTTGGCGGGGCGGGCAATGAGTACACGCTGAAGGTCGCCTGCTCCAAGGGCACATATGTCCGCACGTTATGCCACGATATCGGCGCCGCGCTGGGGTGCGGCGGGGCAATGTCGTCTCTCCGCAGAGTGAAAGCGGGCGCCTTTACTTTGGACATGGCACGCCGGCTCGACGAGATACTTGACGCAGCCGCAGCAGGCGCAATTGAAAAGTTCCTGCTGCCTGTCGACACGATTTTCTCGAAATACCCGGCCGCCCCACTAAGCGGGCGGAACGCCCTAAAATGCAGAAACGGCGCGCCCTGCCATGTTGATGATATGGAGTCCGGAATCTACAGGTTCTATGGACCCGATAACGAGTTCTTATTACTGGGCGAAATAAAATCCGGTGAAATCAAAGTAATCAAGAGTTTTTTTGAACCCACCTGATCAGTACAAGGATGAATACGGCAATGAGTACAGTAAGAGACAAAGCAGGTTATACAGCCGGAAACTCCGCAGAAAACGCATTTGAAAACATTATAGGAAGCGCGGTCGGCAGCACAGTTATTGACATAACGGTGGAAAAGAAGCGCGCGATAGCGCTGGGTTTTTTTGACGGGATCCATATAGGGCACTCCGCTCTCATGAGAAAGGCCCTTGAGGTCAGCATCGCGAAAAACCTTGTCCCCTCCGTTATCACATTCGACATGCACCCCCTGAGCCTTGTAACGGGCAAAACCGTGCCGCTGATAAACTCGCCCGAGGACAGGGCCGGGTTGATCCACCGCATATTCGGGATAGACGACATTATATTTTTGCACTTCGACAAAGTGACGGCCGATATGCCGTGGGATATGTTCATAGATCATCTGGTGGACGAGTTTGGGGCGCGCCACCTCGTCGCGGGCCACGATTTCAGGTTTGGACGCGGCGGCGCCGGCAACAGCGCGCTCCTGGAGATGAAATGCCGGGAGATGGGGATAGGCTGCGACATCATCCCGGAAGTCAAGTATGACGGCGTCACAAGCAGCTCCACTTATATTCGCAAGTTACTTACCGAAGGGGATATCGAGCGCGCCAACGCGTTCCTGGGCCACCCGCACGTTTTGACAGACGTCGTCCGCTACGGGTACCGCCTGGGGAGGACGCTCGGCACGCCGACTATCAACATGTGTTTTTCCGAAGGTACTCTTATTCCGGCTTTCGGGGTCTACGCGACAAGAGTTTTGCCGGGGGATGGCGCTTCGCATATAGGGGTCACCAACATCGGTATCAGGCCGACGGTAGACAATACCGGCAAGACTACGGCGGAGACGCATATTTTAAATTATCAGGGCAACTTATACGGGCGCCAGATACGAATAGAGTTTTACTCGCGCCTGCGCCCGGAGATAAAATTCGGCGATATTGATGAGTTGAAGGCTCAGATAAGAAATGACTGCGACGCGGTGCGGCGTTTTTTCTTCAAATAACCGGCGCTGAATACTTGCGTTACCGGCCGGTGGGTATCCGGTAAACTGATTTTTTGAAGCGATTCTTTGTAGCGGAGCGGTGGCGACCGTAAATATGACTATACACGGCTTTTTGAGCTGCAAAAAAGCAGTTTACCGGATACCCATCGGCCGGTGACATACGTACAAAGCCGGCGCTGAATACTTGCAAAAAGTGCTTTATTTTCATTTTTCGATGTGATATAATATTCGATTGATGAGAGGTGCCGATATGCAGAATAATGAGACAAATCACTCTGCAACGCAAGCAAACCTACTTCGCACGATGAACGATGTTTCCGTGCTGTTACTGGCGCCTGAATTTGAAAAAGATTTCGAAGAGTCGCTTCTGGAAGGCATAAGGCTGATAGCCGAGTGCGTGGACGTCGACCGTATACACATTTGGTCGAACGAAGTGATAGACGGCGCCCTTTTCTATGTAAACAAATGCCAATGGCACGAGGAACGCGGCCTTTGGAAACAGGACGCGCCCGAGAAGCTGTCCTATGCGGACGTCCCGGAATGGGAACGGGTATTTGCGCAAAATGAATGCGTAAACAGCCCGGCGTCGCGTATGGGGCCGATGGAGCGCGCCATAATGGAGCAGCAGGGGATAAAATCGCTGCTGGCGATACCGCTGCATCACCAGGGCCGGTTCTATGGTTTTTTAAGTTTTGACGACTGCCGCCGGGAACGCACATTTACGGATGAAGAAATCGACATCCTGCACTCCGGCGGCCTTATGATAATGAACGCGCTGCTTCGTGACGAGATGACGCAAAGGCTTCATGAAGCCAATGAAGCGAAAAGTAATTTCCTCGCCAAAATGAGCCACGAGATGCGTACCCCGCTCAACGCGATCATCGGCTTGTCCGGGCTGGTCCTCGAAGACTGTGATATGAGCGTTGACGCCCGGTCGAACATAGAGAAAGTCGCGGATGCGGGCGAGGTCCTTTTGGATCTGGTCAACGATATACTCGATATCTCAAAAATCGAGGCGGGGAAGTTCGAGCTGCTGCCCGATGAGTATGAAATCCCAAGCTTGATAAACGACACGGTCACAAGCAATATCCTGCGCATAGGCGAAAACCCCATACAGTTCATCCTGAGCATCGATGAAACTTTACCGGGAAAGTTGTTCGGCGACGACCTGCGGATAAGGCAGATTTTAAACAACCTGCTCTCTAACGCCTTCAAATACACAAAAGAAGGGACCGTTGAACTTGGCATGTCCTGTGAGCGCGAAGCCGTCGATGTATGGATGACCATATGGGTCAGCGACACCGGGCAAGGGATCAAACCTGAATATCTGGGCAGCTTGTTTTCAGATTACACGCAAATCGACTCGAGCGCCAATAAAGGCATCGAGGGTACCGGCCTCGGCCTTTCAATAACGAAAATGATCGTGGAAATGATGGACGGCACTATCACGGCGGAGAGCAGGTACGGCGAAGGAAGCACTTTCACGGTCAAAATAAAGCAGGGGTTCGTCAGCGGCGCCGTTATAGGCCCGGAAGTGGCGAACAACCTTCGGGGACTCCATTATACTGACGAAAAGCGGCGGCAAAGTTCGCAATCAAAACGAATCAGCCTGCCTTACGCGCGAGTGTTGATAGTCGACGACATGCCGGCCAACCTTGACGTTACGCGGGGTATGATGAACCCTTACCATATGCAGGTCGACACTGCCACGAGCGGTCAGCAGGCCATAGACGCCGTCCGCAAAGAAGATGTCAAATACGACGCCATATTCATGGATCACATGATGCCCGGGATGAACGGCATCGAAGCCGCCGGGAAAATACGGGATATAGGGACGGATTACGCAAGGGATATACCGATCATCGCCCTGACCGCGAACGCTTTGGTCGGAAATGAGCAGCTATTTCTGGACAGTGGTTTTCAAGCATATATATCGAAACCGATCGAACGCGCCCGCCTCGACGCGGTGATCCATCGCTGGCTGCGAGATAAAGATAAGGAAACACAGTATCTTGAACAGCAAAAAGAAGCGCAAATTCAACTCCAGGCCAAAAGGGAAGCGCTCAAGGAGCGTGTCGGCTTATCCAGGAGGAGCGGGATCGACCGCCGCGCGCTGAAACTGGGCATTCACGGATTGGATATGGACAAAGCGATGGCGGAGTTCGAGGGGGATGTTGAACTATACTTTTATGTGTTACGCTCATTTCTGACCAACACGCCGCCGCTGCTTGACTTGTGTGAAAACGTGAACTTTGAAAACATCTCCGATTACAACAGGATCGTACACGGGATAAAAGGGTCGAGCCGCGGTATTTGCGCCGATGAATTTGCGAATATTGCGGAAAGGCTGGAAAAAGCGGCAAATGACGGCGACCTCGAGTTCATCGCAACGCATAACCCGTCGTTTCTTAACGCGGCGAGGGAACTGCTGGCAGGGATCAGGGATATGCTCGATTAAGCTTCGGGCTGCCTGCGGGACATATTGGCAGCACATAAGAACAGTACATGGAGGACAGCCGTATGGTTGAAATCATTAAAGCAAGGGACGAGTCCTGTACGGGCTGCAACCGCTGCGTCCGTGAATGCCCGATGGAGACTGTCAACGTCACCTTTCAGGACGACGACGGTAATATCAAGGTCAGGATCGACCATGATAAATGCATCGGGTGCGGCCGGTGCGTGACCGCGTGCAAACATGACGCGCGGTATTACGCCGATGATTTAGACCAGTTTTTTACCGACTTGGCTGATGGCGTACCTATATCACTGATCGCCGCGCCGTCGATCCGGACGAATATTCCCGAATATAAAAGACTGTTCACATACCTGAGAAATCTCGGCGTCAATCAAATATATGACGTCTCCCTCGGCGCGGATATCTGCATTTGGGGGTATGTCCGGTATCTCGAAAATAGTAATAACGCGCACATAATCACTCAACCATGCCCGGTAGTAGTAACTTTCTGTGAAATGTACCGAAATGATTTGCTCCCGCATCTGTCGCCTGTCCATAGCCCGATGGCCTGCGCCTCGATCTACATGAAGCGGTATCAGGGCATTACAGACCGTATCGCCGCGCTTTCCCCGTGCATCGCAAAAAAAGCGGAGTTTAACTCGACCGGGCTGGCTGAATACAACATAACCTTTGCCAGTATTTTATCCTACCTGAAGGATAATGCGATCTCGCTCCCCGATGAGGAAACCGGTTTTGACCATGACGAGAGCGGCTTGGGTTCCCTGTTCCCGATGCCGGGCGGGCTGAAAGAAAATATCGAGTATTTCATGGGCAAAAAGGTCCATATAGCGAAAGCGGAAGGCTTCAGCCTTTACGAAAAACTGGGACTGTACGCGAAAACGCCGGAGCTTTTCCTGCCCGAAGTTTACGACGTGCTGAACTGCGAGGAAGGGTGCAACATAGGCACTGCTGTGCTGCATGACAGGAACCTGTTCGAGATCGACAAAAAGATGGATGAAAACAGGGCGAGGGCGACCGAAGAACGCAAACGGGAATACTATGAATCCGTATATAAAAAATACGACGAAACATTTGAACTCTCGCATTTTCTGAGGGTTTACCACCCGATCCCGACGGATTTCCCCATAATAACCGACGCGGATATTGAAAGAGCCTATAAACTGTTGGGGAAAACCGATTATGAAAAGCAACATGTGGACTGCGGCTCCTGCGGCAGCGACACCTGTTACAAAATGGCGCGCAAGATCGCTCTTGGCGTAAACATACCGGGCAACTGCGTTTTTAAAACGAAAGAAGACGCTACTGTGGAACATCAGGAAAACGTCAATATACTTGAGCGTTTTGAACTGATCTGGGGGCATGTGGAAAGCGGCATCGCGCTCATAGACGCCGAGACCCGCGAGATACTGGACGTCAACCCGGCCGCCGTCCGCATATTTGAAGGCGAAAGAGAAGAAATGCTCGGAAAAAAATGCCAGAACGTCTTCTGCCCGGCGCAAAAATGCCCGATGCTGGATTTGGGCCAGAGGGTAGACCGCAGCGAACGTAAATTCGTAAGGTCTGACGGCGCGGTGATCCCGATCATCAAATCCGTTACGAAAATCGATTACAACGGCCGCCCGGCGCTATTAGAGAGTTTTGCCGATATTTCATATATGAAAGCGGCGGACGAGCAGAAGCATATGCTGGAGTTGGGCGAGCGTATGAAGTTGATACTGAACGAGAACCCTCAGATCAATTTCCTTTTCGACAGCAACTTCAGAGTGATCGAGTGTAATCCCGCAGCGGTCGAGTTCATGGGCTTCAGGACAAAGGAAGAAACGATCGAGGGCTTTGCCGAGCGCATGTCGGCAAGCATCCCGCCATTCCAGCCTGACGGGAGGGCCTCCATACCTCTGGTCGAAAGGCTGATGACCACCGTAAAGGAAGGGTATGTCAAGTTTGAAACCGAACTGATACTAAACGGCATAAACCGCAACATCGTCGTTGAGTTCAAGAAAATCCCGTATGAAGACAGTTTCGGAATAGTCGGCTATGTTTTTGATATGACCGAACTCCACAGGCGTGAGTTGGCGCTGAAGCACGCGCAGGAGCTGAACGAGCTTCAGATCACCAAACTGGGTTTGGTCGTCCAGGCGTCAAAAATCGGTCTGTGGGATATGGAAATCGTGGGCGGAGATACGACCAACCCTAATAATGTCGCCTCATGGTCCGACGAGTTCAGGCATATGCTGGGGTACGCGGATACGAATGATTTCCCGAACTCTGTAGGCGCGTTGCAGGAAATACTGCATCCTGAAGACATCGACAACGCTACCCGGGCGTTTGGCAATCACTTGATGGATAAAACCGGTAAAACTCCTTACGATACCGAGTTCCGGCTCAGAAAAAAAAGCGGCGAGTATGTCTACTTCCACGCAACAGGCGAAACCATCCGAGATAAAGACGGGAACCCTATCCGCGTAGCGGGCGCGCTGATCGATATTTCCGAGGCGAAAAACATCCTTCTCCTCAAAGAGCAGCAGCGCGCGGACGCGGACGCGGCAAGCAAGTCAAAAAGCGCTTTCCTCGCTAATATGAGCCATGAGATCCGCACGCCCATGAACGCCATTATCGGGATGACCTCAATAGCGGAGAATACCGATCAAATAGAGCGTAAGAACTACGCCATTTCGAAAATCAAGGAAGCGGCGGGCCATCTGCTTGGCGTCATCAATGATATTCTGGACGTTTCAAAAATCGAGTCGGGCAAGCTCGAACTGTCGCCGGTGGATTTCAACTTTGAAAACATGCTCAAACGCGTCGTAACGGTGAACAACCTGCGAGTCATCGAAAAGAAGCAGAAGTTGATGGTCAACATAGATAAAGCTATCCCAAACCAGTTGCTGGGCGACGAGCAGCGGCTGTTGCAGGTCGTCACAAACCTGTTAAGCAATGCGATAAAGTTCACGCCCGAGGGCGGGGAAATAAGTATTTCCGCCGATCTTCTGGAAGAAGAAAACGGAACCTGCACACTGCAGATCGGCGTGGCAGACTCCGGGATCGGGATCAGCACCGAGCAGCAGGCCAAACTGTTCCAGTCTTTCCAGCAGGCGGAAAACAGCACGACGCGAAAATTCGGCGGCACGGGCCTTGGGCTGGTCATATCAAAGAATATCGTCGAGATGATGGGCGGGAGGATTTGGATCGAATCTGAACTCGGAAAAGGCGCAAACTTTATCTTTACTGTACAAATGGAACGCCTTGACGATCTGGAGTTCTCTGTTCCTGATTTGAAAAGCCTGCGTTTTCTTGTTGTGGATGACGATCACGTGATACTGGATTACTTTATCAAGATCGCGGAAAGGTACGGGGCGGTATGCCATACCGCTGAAAACGCGGTGGACGCGCTCCGTCTGAGGGAAGACAACGGCCCGTACAGCATCTATTTTGTGGATTACCAAATGCCGGATATGAACGGTATGGAGTTGACGCGCATCATAAAAGAGAAAGACGCGGATAAGGCCCACGTCATTATGATGTCCGGGTTGGAATGGAATACGATCGAGCAAGAGGCAAAGGATACAGGCGTCGACAAGTTCTTGCTGAAACCAATTTTCCCGTCGAATATAGTGGATTCCGTCAACGAATACCTCGGCGCGGCGCAGAGTGTCGCCGAAGCAGGCAAAGAGACTATCGACAGGTTCGAGGGTTGCACGATCCTGCTCGTTGAAGACGTCGATATCAACCGTGAAATCGTGCTGACGCTGCTTGAGGATACTCTGCTGACGATAGATTGCGCCGAAAACGGCAGGATCGCAGTCGAAACGTTCACGAAATACCCCGAAAAATACGACGCCATTTTCATGGATATCCAGATGCCGGAGATGGACGGCTATGAGGCGACGGAGATAATCCGGTCGCTCGATCTGCCGAACGCGAAAGATATTCCGATCATAGCAATGACCGCCAACGCGTTCCGCGAGGATATCGAGAAATGCCTTTCGGTCGGCATGAACAGCCATGTCGGTAAGCCGATAGATTTCGAAGAAGTGCTTGAAATGCTGCGGATGTACTTAAAGGCGCACTGATATGGTTACAGGTCAGAGGCAAGCAAGGGGCAAGCAAGGGGACGGTTCATCTGCTTGAAGAGCAAGCAGATGAACCGTCCCCTTGCTTGCCCCTTGCTTGGAGGCTTCCGACAGATGGGAAAGAAAAACGGGGATGTCGCGGAGACCTCTCCCTCTACATGCCGAAGCTGATCCTCACGCCTTCGTTCATCATGCGGGTGAGAATAGCCGCGACTTCGCTGCGCTTGATTTTGGCATTGGGATTGCAGTTGTGCGCCCCGTCAACGCCCTGAACAATACCGGCGCGGTACATCATGTAGATCGCGTGGGCTTGCGGGTGCGTCATGGGAACATCGGGAATAGCGCCGTCCGCA
>Ga0082212_10010419_pt1 | contig 11888 bp, 6 predicted proteins | sample TergutNt197P3_FD_71548 | JGI IMG/M metagenome (GOLD analysis project Ga0082212, IMG submission 71548) | Neocapritermes taracua P3 segment gut microbial communities from Petit-Saut dam, French Guiana - Nt197 P3 | ecosystem: Host-associated > Arthropoda: Insects > Digestive system > Gut ... | reverse complement strand
GACCCGGTCCTGGCGCAATACGACCCGGACGTGGTCGCGAGCCTCGTCCCGGATCCGTACCCGAGGGCGGCCGCGGGCGCGTATACGGGCGCGGAAGCCATCAGGGTAGCGGTGACGCCGGCCGGCCCGGGCGCCGGCAACTATGCCATCACGGGCACGATGCCCAGGGTGGACGGCACGATAATAAGCAATGAACTGATATTGATCGACCTGGTGAGCTACGCGCGGCTCGGCGACCCGAACACGCACAGGCTGAACCTCTCCGCCCTGGTGGAAGGCGTGGCCGCCGCGGACCCGGGGAGCGGGCCGGCATGGAAACTGGGCGCCGTCGCGGGCGACCCGGTATTCTCGGCCGCGGGCGCGCCGCAGCTCGTGAAGGACGACAATGGCGATGTCATCCTTACATACAGGATCGACATGGGGCTTGCCGGCGACGACGTGTCGAAGGCGGCGACAATCCCGGTGACGGTCGAAGGGTTCCTGCACTACAGCAACGTGGTCGCGTTCAACGTCGAGATAAAGCTGACGACGAGCAACCCGGTCACGATCGACATCGTGCCGACAGGCGCGGCCTCGCTCGACAAGGTGTACGACGGCCTGCCTCTCGCGGTCCAGATAATAGCGAAAAACCCGTCGGGCGCGAACCCGAACGCGGCTATCAAGATCCCCGACGCGCAGGTCTCGTGGACCTGGATGGACGCGGGCGGCGCCGTCCTCTCCACAGGGCTGGGGGCGGCAGGCCTGGCGGCCGGGCCGATAGTCCCGGGCGAATACTTCGTGAAGGCGGAGTTCGAGAACGCCCTGGTCTCTGCCGCGAGGTACAGCGGCGAGGCCGCTGCCAGGTTCACCATCTCGAAGGCGATCCTGACGGTCAGGGCGGAAAGCATGGAAATAAAGAAGGGCGACGCGCTGCCGGAGATCTCGGTCAGCTACAGCGGGTTCGTCGAAGCGACGGGGGACGCGGCGAACAACGCGCTGGCGCAGCCGGCCGTGGCCGAATGCCAGTCCGCGAACGTGGACAAGGTCGGCAAGTACGACATCGTTTTCACGCAGCCGGCCCTGCTGTTGCCGGACGACCCGTCCGACCCGGACAAGCCCGCCCGCAGGCTGGACGACTGCTATATGGTCGTCCATGAGACGGGGGTCCTGTCGGTGAAGCAGCTGACCGTCGTGTCCGTCACGCCGTCGCACGCGATCCTCAGCGACAAGGGGGACACGGTCAGGCTCGAGGCCGTGTTCGACCCGCCCGTCGACGACTTTGACAACGTCGTGTGGAGCGTGGACAAATCGACCGACTACTGGACTTACGCTTCGGCGATCGACCCGGTCTATATCGACAACAACGGGGACGAATACCTGGAGCTCGGAGATCCATATTTCGAGGACGGCAGGAGCTTCATAGACGTGAGGATCGACCCGGCCCTTGCCCCGGCCGTAGCCAGGACGCTGCGCGTCAGGGCGACATACGACGTGACAGGCGAGAAGCCTTATGACCAGGCCATGAACCCGGGCATGAAGGCCGTCCCGGTCGGCCGCTACACGGCGACAGGGACGATAGAGATATTGCCGGCCACGGCCATCAGCAAGGCCACGACGAAGTTCGACGTGCTCGACACGGCGATAACGGCGAACAAGGCGCTGAAGATCCCGGCCAGGATACCGGTAGCCATTACCGAACAGTCCCTGGGCAGCATAAGGGCCATGGAAGACGATGGCGCGGCCACGGCTTTCGGGAGGCCTCTTGTCGAGGATATACGTCTTGTCACAGGCCCGGCTGGCGGGGTGTACACGGTGCTGTCGACGACCGAGTTCATGGCTTCCATGAGCGATACGGACGGGCGGATGATAGACGTGGACGTGCCGTTCTCGAGGAAGAACGGGAAGGTCGCGAACGTCAGGGTCGCGATACTGCCGACGGGCGCCTCGGGGCCCATGAACGCCGTGCCCATGGCCATGGGGTCGGGGGCGACGGCGGCCTGGAGCCAGGCGGCCGTGGCGGCGTCCGACTGGATAGTGAGCGAGCGCGCGTTCACGTTGACCATAGCCGAGACCTGGCCGAAGATAACGCTGGGGCTCGACGGCTCGCTGACGCGCGCCTTCCCGGAACAGACGGCGCGGCTCAAGGCGACGACGCCCGTCGGGATCGGCGAGGTCAGGGAAATGAAGCTCGACGTCGTGATGGGCAATATCGTCACGAACAACACGCTCGCGTGGGACGGCCCATCGGCCGGCGCGATCGGGTTCAAGGGCGCGAACCCGGCCATGTCGACGCCGGTCGGGCTGAAGCTGGACGGCGGCAACGTGCCGGTGAACGTGATCGCGACCGGCAAGGCAAGCGTGACGACGAAGAACGCGGGAGGCTACGCGCTGGTCGACGGCTACAAGCCCGTGGCCCTGTCCGGGACGGAGATCCCGGGCCTCGGCGCCGTGCCTTACGACGGGCGGACCGCCAAGTCGGTCACCGCGGCCCTGCCGGCGCTGAACATCGCGATAGCGGCGCAGAACGCGCTGCCGAAGGCGAAGGCCAGCAAGGCGACTATACCGTTCCTGACGAAGGGCGACGCGATTTCCCTGTACAACACGTCCGACGACGTGGCGTTTGACGCGTCCCTGGAACAGGAAGTGGGCGCGGCGAACATACAGCTGCTGTCGACCGACAAGGCGGTCTCGAACGAAGCCCTTTGGGCGAAGGTCGAGGACGTGACGATACATTACGCGGACGCGAAAGGCGCGCATCCGGCAAACTTCCTGGATCCGTATGACCCGGGTTCCGGGACAGGGACGCTGAAAGCGACGTGGCTCGGCGACGGGAACGGGACCATAGCGATCGAAGAGGCCGGGAATATCGCGGCGAAGGGCGTGTCCGCCCTCAGGGTCGATTTCAAGGGCGGCGCGATGCCGCTGATAATCAACTTCACGATCAACCCGGTGAAGGCCAATACGCTGAAGCCGACAAACAAGAAGCTGACCGTCAACATGAACGTACAGCCGATGATGGCCGCGGACGCTTTGTCGAACCCGAACTCGGACTACAACAGGATGGGCGACGCGAACGGCGACTTCCTCATCGCGAGCATACCGCTCACGTGCAATGTGGACAACCTCGGGATAAGCACCTGGGGGCTTGTCGCCGAACCCGTGCGCGGCGGGACGACGCCTTTCTTCAGCGCCGAGAACGCCAACGGCACGCGCTACGGCAGCAATGGCTACGACTGGGACAACGCGGTCCAGGTGAGGACGCCTTTGGACGGCAGCGGCAACCCGGCAAAGAACCTCATAGAGCTTTGGGGGAACAAAGAGGCCCTGAAAGCGCTTGTAGAATCGCACAACATGACGGGAGCCAAGGCACCGGCCACGGACATGAAGTATACGCTGAAAATAGGCGACGCGAGGGCGCTGGGCATCCCGCCCGCGACCGTAAGCAGGATGGCGAGCGCGAAAGGCGACGCGCTCTCGTTCGAGGTAGCGCTCAACCTGAGCAAGAAGGCGCCTGCCGCCGCGGTGGCCCTTGGCAAGGCCAGGATCGATATCATTAACCCGTATTCCGTACAGACGGGCACGGTGAAGCTTACGAACGTATCGAGCCCCATCAAGTCGGTCGAGCTCTACGAGCAGCGCTTCTCGGATCCGAAGAAGAAGGTGCTGGCCGAGCTCGGCTACACCGAGAGCAGGCAGTTTGCCGCTGTCGCCAGGCCGGATCGCGGTCCGCTCGAATTCGACATCGTGAGGAAGCCGGGCGCGCTTCCGCCGCCGAACGTGGCGCAGAAGCTCAGCTACAAGGTCACCCTGCAGAACGGGCAGGAGATAACGAGCTGGAGCCTCAACGCGAAGAACGTATGGGTGGACAAGCCCCTGGCGGTCAACCCGACGCAGGGCGCCGCCAAGGCGGTCTTCAGCAGGAACACGATAGCGCTGAACAAAGGCAACCCGCTCCACGGCGAGGCGGTCACGCTGGACCTGACGTCGACGGCGTACCCGGATGTCAAGATCGGGGACGTGAGCATCGACTACGCGAAACTGAACGTCCTTGAGAAAAACGGGTTCAGGCTGGATCGCAGCGGGGACAACGAGTGGACGGTCTACTTCGCGGACGGCAAGACGCCCAGGGCGTGGGATCCCAAGACAAACAGGACAGCGCTTGTCAAGGGCGCCCCGAAAGCGATAGCGGCGAGCTACAAGGTGCCGGTCCAGATCTGGCCCGAGGGGACGTACGACTACAAGAGGGTCCCGGGCGGGACGGCCCTGCTGCTGGACGACTACGGCAAGCCGATACCCGTGGCGCTCGTGAACCCGGCCAACGGCAAGGCCGCGAGCAAGCCTATAGTGGTGACAGTGACAGTGCAGATAAAATAGCTTACAAGTGCGCGCCGCCTGAGCGCAATACAGGGGATGGGGCTGCATCGGCAGCCCCGCCCCGCATATGAAAGGGCTTACAAGTGGGCGCCGCCTGAGCGCTCGAATGGGGATGGGGCTGCGGAGGCAGCCCCGTCGCCGCCGGTATCATGAGATGGGGGAGGTTGCGAAATGCGAGGGGTAATCGATCGAGGGAAAGGCAGGTTTTTCCGGGGCGCGACAGCGGCGCTGCTGGCGTTGCTGCTGGCGGGCGCCATTGCCATCCCGGACAAGGCCGCGTTCGCGGACGAAGGCGCGGCGCCGGCGGATGGCGCTGCTGGCGGGGCGGACGGTTCCAGTGCCGCGCGGTGCCTTGAAGGCGAAGGCACGGATGCCGGGCCGGATGGTTCCCGAACCGCGCAATGCCTTGAAGGCGAAGGCACGGATGCCGGGCCGGGACAACCCGCAGGGGACGCCGCCCTAGGCGTCCCGCCGACCGAGGCCGGGCCGGACACGCCGCAGGCTGGCGCTGTGGCCGCTGCGGGCGAAGAGGCCCTGGCAGGGGCCTGCGAGGCGCCCGGACAGGATTCGATCGAGCCGTTCTTTGCAGACGACCCGGTAGCTCCGCCGCCTGCGGGCGGCCACGGATGGCTCGCGTATTGGCAAAGCTTCGCGCCCGCCCTTGTCGGGTCGACGCCTGTCAAGTACACCGGTGTTTCCGCTTCCGCCATCGGCAACAACATGGTCGACTATATCTATTGGAACCCTTATACCAATATGCTGTACTTCATGGTATACCACGTGCCCGGCAGCCCCGCGTACGTGATAACCAGCGTCACGACAGGCCCTCCGGGAGGCGCGAGGGCGTCGCTGATAGCCGCGGCTACGGCAGGGCGGACATACCAGCTCTTCGGGGCGAGCCTGCCCGGGGGATTGCCGGATCCGTTGGAATTCACCGGCGGGACCACCGGCGGCCCCGACGCGCAAAACATTGTCGGAAACATCTCTTTTGCCGGCCGCATAGTGACCTACGCGCCGGGCGATTATGGCGATTGGGCGGCCTGCTCGATCCCCGGCTGCGAGGAGGGCTCGGCTACGCCCGCGCCGCCTTCATGCCACGCGAATTCGAAAGGCCAGGGCTACGTGTTCGACGGATGGACGCCAGCGCTGCGGCCCGTCGTCGCGGGAAACATAGTCTATGAAGCCATGTGGGCGCCATTGCCCGCCGGCAAGCATCTTGTCGTCTATGACGGCAACGGGGGGCTCACGCCGGACGGCGCCGCGTACTGCACGGATACAGCAGCGTACGCGGAAGGCGACCCGATCCAGATAGCCGGGAACGGCTTTGTCCGGCCCGGATACGGGTTCATCGGCTGGAACACGGCGCCTGACGGGAGCGGAGACGGCTACGGCCCGGGCGCGGGCATCATGCCCGGCATGAACCTCGTGCTGTACGCGCAGTGGCCCAAGGCGCCATACAGGGTGGCCTACGACGGAAACGGCCAGACGGGCGGGCTGTCGCCGGCCGACCCGAACATATACTATATCGGCGGGCAGGCGACGGTGCTGCCGGGGACGCCGTCCAGGACAGGGCACAAGTTCGCGGGATGGCTGTACGGCGGGCGGATCTACGTGGCTGGCGACAGGCTCGTCATGCCGGCAGGCGACGTTACCTTCGTGGCGCAATGGACGCGGCTGACATATAGCATACAATACGAGCCGAATGGCGGGACCGGGGCCATGGAGGATACAAAGGCGACATACAACAAGGCTGTCACCCTGGGGCGGAATTCTTTCGCGAGGGAAGGCTATACGTTCAAAGGATGGAATACGCGCGCGGACGGCAGCGGGACATCGTACCGCGACGGCTATCGGTTCGCGCGCTGGGCGAGGGCCGGCGGCCTGACCCTCTACGCGCAGTGGAAGGAAAGCGCCGAGGCCGCGCCGGCCGGCCCGCCCGCGGCGGGCCAGGAGCCGGAGGCCCAGGGCCCGGGCGGCATCAACCTGAACGATCCGGCGGGAGGCCCGGCGGGCGCCGGCCCCGATGAAGCCGGCGGCGCGGCCGGCGAAGGGCCGGATGAAACCGCTCCCGGCGCCGAGGATACGGCCTCGATCCCCGAAGAGGGCGCGCCGACAGCGGCGCCGACGGCTTTGTCAGGGCACGAGAAGGCAGAAGCGGGGCCGGAAACCATCCAGGGACCCGGCGCGCGGACGCTCAAGCGCCTGGCACCGATATACGCGGCTTGGGTCCTGCTGGCCATGCTCCTCCTGGCGTATGTTATCTGGCGTGACAACAAGGCCGGGGGTGGCGAAAGGCCGTGAGGGGCCCGCGACCGCGACTCAGGCACTGTACGCCGCTGCCGCGCGCAATGCGGGAAATGGACGCGGCGAAATAATTGCCGGGCGGCAATGGCCGGTCTGTGGTAAAATAGCTCTTTGAGAGTAAGCCAGGCGGCCGCGCGGCGCTATTGCGCCGTGAGGAAAGTCCGGGCTCCACAGGGCAAGGGTGCCGGATAACGTCCGGCGCGGGCAACCGTAGGGAAAGTGCAACAGAAACACACCGCCTAAGCCCGGGCCCCCGAAAAGGGGCCCTGGGCCGGCAAGGGTGAAATGGTGCGGTAAGAGCGCACCGGCGTCCCGGAGACGGGGCGGCCGTGTAAACCCCACCCGGAGCAAGGCAAAGGGGAGCTGCTCGCTTTGCGAGGCGCCGGCCCGGCGCATCCCCGGTTGGTAGCCGCAAGAGGCCGTCGGCAACGGCGGTCCCAGATAGATGGCCGTCCACGACAGAACCCGGCTTACGGCTTACTCTCATTTTTTTGCGTACCAAGGGGACGGTTCGTATCGGCATTGAAAGGATGCAGTATTTATTTTGAGCAATGGCAATGGAAACGGGGGACGGCTGCCCCCCGAAAACAAGATGGGCATTATGCCGGTAGGAAAGCTGCTGGCAAACATGTCGATGCCGCCGATGATCTCGATGCTGGCGGCGGCGCTATACAATGTCATCGACAGCATCTTTGTCGCGAAGGTCTCGGAGGACGCGCTTACGGCCGTTACGCTGGTCTTCCCGGTGCAGATGTTCATGATGGCGATCAATGTCGGCATCGGCGTCGGGCTCACGTCCCTTATATCGCGGCGGCTAGGGGAAAAGCGGCAGGGCGACGCGGACTCCGCAGCTACGCACGGCTTCGTGTTCGCGGCCGTGCTCTGGGTCCTCTATACCCTGTTCGCCATATTCCTCGCGGGGCCGTTCATACAGCTGTTCACGGGGACGCAGGGGAGCGGCGCCATCTACGGCATGGCGCTCACGTACTGCCGCATCGTGATGATCGGCTCGGGGCCGTTCGTCGTCTCGGTGATGACCGAGAAGATCCTGCAGTCGACGGGAAACACGTTCCACCCGATGCTGTTCAACCTCATCGGCATCGGGACAAACACCGCTTTGGCGCCCATCCTCATCATGGGGTACCTCGGCGCGCCGGCGCTCGGCGTGGCCGGCGCGGGCTACGCGGCGGTCATCGGGCAGAGCACGGGGTTCGCGGTCGCCATGTATATCTTCCTCAGCCGGAAGCACGCTGTCAAGGCAGGCTTCAAGGGGTTCCGGCTCAGCTTGCGGACCATCCGTGACATCCTTGCCGTCGGCATCCCGTCGTTCGTGATGCAGGCGATGATGCCGATACTCATCAGCAGCCTGAACAAGATGCTGTTCAGCTACGCGTCGGCGGTCTTCGTGCTCGGCGTCTATTTCAGGATCTCGACCTTCGTCATATTGCCGGTGGTCGGCCTGAACCAGGGCGCGCTGCCTATAATGGGGTACAATTTCGGCGCGAAAAACCGTCTCAGGCTGATGGCGACGTACAAAAGCGCCTTCAAGGTCGCCATGATAATCATGGTCGTCGGGACCGTGGCGTTCTGGGTTTTCCCCGACCGCATCATGACGCTTTTCAGCGCCTCCCCCGAAACGCTCGACATCGGCGTGCACGCGCTGCGCTCGATCAGCCTCTCCTGGATCCCGGGCGCGTTCGTGATAATCTCCATCGGGTTGTTCCAGGCGCTCGCGCACGGGATGTTCGCGCTCGTCATATCAGTCGTGAGGCAGATCGGGTTCATCCTGCCGCTCGCGTATATACTGCTCATGAATTTCGGCGTCAACGGCGCCTGGTACTCGTACCCGCTCGCCGAGATATCGGCGCTGACGCTGACCGCGCTGTTCGTGCGGCGCATATATTTAAAGGAGATAAAGGGGCTGCCGGACGGGGCGCCCGTGGAAGGCAGTACGTAAATGCCGTAAACGCGAGGTGACATAATAATGAGGATAGTAACGTGGAACGTCAACGGCCTCCGGGCCGCGCTGGGGAGGGGCTTTCTCGATTTCTGCACGGTGGCGGACGCCGACGTGTACTGCGTGCAGGAGACGAAGATGCAGGAGGGCCAGGCGGACGTGGAGCTGCCGGGCTACGAAGGCTATTGGAACAGCGCCGCGAAGAAGGGCTATTCGGGGACGCTGTGCCTGGCGCGCCCCGCGCCCCTGTCCGTCTCCCGCGATATCGGCGCCGAGGGGCACGACACGGAGGGGCGCTCTATCACCCTGGAATACGATAATATGTATTTGGTAAACGAATACACGCCGAACTCGCGCAACGCGGAAGAGGGCCCGCCGGCGCGGCTCGGCTACCGCATGGAGTGGGAGGACGCGCGCCGGGAGTACCTTTGCAGGCTCGACGTCGTGAAGCCGGTCGTCCTCTGCGGCGACCTCAATGTCGCGCACGAGGAGATCGACCTGAAGAACCCGAAGCCGAACCGCGGCCGCGCGGGCTTCACGGACGAGGAGCGCGAGAAGTTCACGAAGCTGCTCGGCGCGGGGTTCACGGACGCGTTCCGGCGGCTCTATCCCGACCGGGAGGGGGCCTATACATGGTGGTCCTACCGGTTCGGCGCGCGCGCGAACAACGCGGGGTGGCGCATCGACTACTTCGTTGTGTCGGACAGGATCGCGGGCCTGGTGCGCGACGTAACAATCCTCGATGAGGTCGGGGGGAGCGACCACTGCCCCGTACTGCTGGATATCGACCTGTAAGCCTTGCATATGTCAAATAATGCTTGACATTCCATAAAATACTAGTTACTATATAAACGGGGTTGCCATATGCGGGTACTTCCGGAAACGGGAAGGAGGTAGCAGATGGTCAACCTGACTGTAACGCTTGACGTTATTGCCCTGGTAGTGCTGGTGCTGCTTCTTCGAAACAAAAAGAAGTAGTACCGCAAGGTAAAAGCGGTACCACTTTACAAAACAACCCAAAATTGTTTCCGTGAAGTGACCGCCAGAGCTAATGGCAGCCCCTCACAAGAAAAATAGTACCATTCATGCAATGCCCTGTCAATCAAATTGAAGCAAAGCCGCCGTGTGTGATATACTTCCATATATAAAAGGAGAGAGAATATGGGAAGGCATGGAACGATAGCAGGGCGGAAGGCGGCGCAGGACAACAAGAGGGCGGCGGTCTTCACGAAGTACGCGAGGGCGATAATGGTCGCGGCGAAGGCGGGGGGCGACCCGGCCTACAACGCTTCGCTGAAGCACGCGATCGACAAGGCCAAGGGCATCAATATGCCAAAGGACAAGATCGAGCAGGCCATCAAGAAGGGCACGGGGGAGCTTGCGGGGGATACCCTTACGGAGGCGCGCTTCGAGGGGTACGGGCCGTCGGGCATCGCGGTCATAGTCGACGTGCTGACGGACAACATGAACAGGACGACGGCCGCGGTGAAGCATATCTTTGACCGCTTCGGCGGCAACCTGGGCGCGCCGGGATCCGTCTCGTACATGTTCGAGCGCAAGGGCGTCATACTGATCGAGAAGGACGCGGCGGACGAGGACGGCATCATGGAAGCCGGGCTCGACGCGGGCCTCGAGGACGTCATCGACGCGGACGAGTATTGGGAGGCGCGCACGGCCACGGAGGACCTGCACGCGGTCGCGGACGCGCTGCGCGGGGCAGGCTACGAGCTGGAGCAGTCCGAAGTCGACTTCATCCCGAACATGGAGAGCGAGCCAAAGGACGCCCACGCGCTGAAATCGCTGTCGAAGATGATCGACTCTTTCGAGGACAACGACGACGTCCAGAAGGTCTATACGAACTGCTCGGTCGCGCTCGACATCGAATAGCGGGAAGGCGGGCCGACAAATGGAAATCCTGAAAAAACGGATACTCAGGGACGGGGTGGCCGTCGAGACGGAGATACTGAAAGTGGATTCCTTCCTGAACCACCAGGTCGACGTGACGCTGTTCGAGCTCATCGGCGCGGAATTCCGGACGCGTTTCGACGACGTCGCGGACCGCGTGGACAAGATCCTTACCATCGAGGCGTCGGGCATCGCGGTCGCGGCGTTCACGGCCAGGTATTTCGGCTCCGTGCCCGTGGTCTTCGCGAAGAAGGAACAGCCGAGCACTATGATGGAGGACTACTATTTCTCGGAGATCATGAGCTTCACGAAGAGGAAGCTTTCGTCGATCCGCGTCGACAGGAAGTTCCTGTCCTCGGGCGACCGGTGCCTGATAATAGACGACTTCCTGGCCCACGGGCAGGCCGCGCTCGGGCTCGTGCACATCGCGAGGCAAGCGGGCGCCGAGGTGCTCGGGGCGGGCATCGTGATAGAGAAGGAGTTCCAGAAGGGCGGCGAGAAACTGCGCGAGAAGGGCATACGCGTCGAGTCCCTGGCCGTCGTGGAGAAGATAGAGGACGGGGCCATCACTTTCAAGGGATAGTGGTTTTTCCGGAAATATATCAAAAAAAACACAAAATATGCGCGAAATGATATTGTAATCCCCCGCGCTTTTATATATACTGCTACAGGGTTCAAATTTACCAAACCTATTTATGTACCATCGGAAGGAGAGAGGAAACGATGAAGAAGTTTTTAGTTGTTGCAATGGCTTTGGTGTTGGTATTTATACTCGCGGCATGCGGCGGGAACGAAAGGGCGGATACGCCTGGAGGCGCGGGGAAGGCAGACGAGACGCTCACAATCGGCTTTATCTATATTGGCGCGGTCAACGACGGCGGCTATACGCAGACGCACCATAACGGCACGGTCAGGCTGCAGGACGAGTTCAGCGACCTGATCAAGTGCGTCTGGATCGAGAATGTCGACGACACGAACACCCAGTCGGCCATGGACGCCGCCAAGCAATTGATAGACCAGGGGGCAAGCGTCGTGATCGGCACGAGCTTCGGGTTCGGCGCGCCGCTCTTCGAGATGGCGGAGTCCGGCGACTACGACGATATCATCTTCATGCATTTCTCGGGCAGCGATATCAACGACCACAATTACGGCAACTACTTCGGGGCCATGGAAGAGCCGCGCTACCTCTCGGGGGTGATAGCGGGGATGCAGACCACGACGAACAAGCTTGGCTATGTGGCGGCATACCCGTACACAGAGGTCAAGATCGGCATCAATGCCTTCGCGCTCGGCGCGCAGTCCGTCAACCCGCAGGCGACCGTCAGCGTCGTCTATATCAACAGCTGGTACGACCCGGCGGCCGAGAAGC
>Ga0082212_10010418_pt1 | contig 11888 bp, 8 predicted proteins | sample TergutNt197P3_FD_71548 | JGI IMG/M metagenome (GOLD analysis project Ga0082212, IMG submission 71548) | Neocapritermes taracua P3 segment gut microbial communities from Petit-Saut dam, French Guiana - Nt197 P3 | ecosystem: Host-associated > Arthropoda: Insects > Digestive system > Gut ... | reverse complement strand
TTTCCGGAATGCATTCCGGTATTACTGGACTTGCTACTACTATTTCTGCTGGTACTTTATCATTAACATATCCTTTGCCATTAAATCCTTTTATGTCAATGGTAATTGGTGATGACACTGTAGCTACTAAAGATTTTGTGGCTATGGGAAAATACTATGAAATTCCTAAAATCACTGGTAAGATATTTGATGATCAAAATAATAATGGAATACAAGATGGGGGAGAAAAAGGTGTCAAGGGAGCAATTATTACTATAAAGCTCGGTACAGTTGTTGTCGGTACAGCTACAACAGGAAATGATGGAACTTTCTCTGTTAATGTGCCTTTGTATTCTGCTTTAGATCAAGATTTTACTTTTGAAATTACAGCTCCTGATGGATATGAACTATCTGGTCATATTAATAATAACTTCGGGCTAACGGGAATTACTAACGAAAAAGTCTATTACGCAGAAGGTTTAAATCTAATTGGTATTTTAAAAGGACCAAATTCACCAAATACTGGCGATATTAGTAATTTACCTTGGTTGATACTAGCTCTTGACATACTTGCGATGGGAGTATTCTTTACTTTAAGAAAGAAAGAAAAAATAGTAGAGTAATTTCTTCAGCAGAGTTTAGTAAAAAGAAGAGATAAAGACAGGATAATATTCCTGTCTTTTTATATAGTTATTGTAATAAATATAGAAATAGACAATATTATAGAATCGTAACAAGATAAGATAAGGTATTTACCTTGAAAACTAGTAATTAGTATGTTTGAATTATCCTATAAATAGCACGTTATTGTGTTAGAGGGAAGATTATGAAATTAAGGAAAATACTAACATGTTTTTTAGTGGCTATATTTTGTCTTTCTTTTTTTCCAAAGAAGATAAAAGCTGCCACAATTGATGTGGACACAGAAGAAAAACTTAGGGCAGCTGTTATTGGAGCTGCTGTGGGGGATGTTATTAATTTAACTGCGGATATTTATCTTGCAGATCCAAGTGAAATCTTTATTGCGGTTGGACAAGATATTACTATTACTAGTGGACATGCCACAGGAAGTGATCCATACAAACTAATTGGGCATAATGGATGTTATACTATTCGAGTTGGTGGTACATTAACAATTGATGGAATTGTTGTAACTCATAGAGCCACAGAAACTGGTGGCGGTATTTATATGCGACCAAATGGTGTTCTCACTGGCCCTGAAGGAAGTAATGGAACATTGAACTTTATTAGTGGAGAAATAACAGGAAATCATAATTTTGTTGATGGTGGGGGAATTAATAATGAGTATGGAACTCTGAATATGACAGGAGGAGAGATTTATGATAATTCCTCAAGTATGGGTGGAGGAGTATCGATTGCTTCCCATGCTCTTTTCTATATGTCAGATGGATTAATAAGCGAAAATAGTGCTGATTATGGTGGCGGAGTCTTAGTATACATTGGATCCTTTAATATGACAGGTGGTTCTATAACTGGTAATAAAGCAAATGATTTTGGCGGCGGGGTTTGTGTTTTTGGATATGATAATCGAGGATTATTTAAAATGGATGGAGGAACTGTTGAAGAAAATACATCAAAAGATACTGGTGGTGGAGTTTTTATCTCTGGAACAAGCAGATTTCATTTTATAAATGGAGTGATAACTAAGAATATAGCTGCTAATTTTTCAGGAGGAGTTGGTATTCATGGTTCAACTTTAACTATGGAAGGTGGACAAGTTGTTGCCAATAGAGCATCTGATGGTGGAGGTCTTCTTCTTACTAATAGTAGTACTGGAGTCATTAGTGGAGGATCAATTACTAGTAACCAGGCGGATGACTGGGGTGGAGGTATTTTAGTTTTAAGTGGAAGTTCTATTAATCTAAGTAATATGCAGGTGAGTTCAAATACTGCAGGAGGAAATGGAGCCGGAATTTATCTTGTTGCTAATGGTACTCTGACTACTGGTTCGAATGTGTCTATCATAGGAAATAAAACCTCAGGAGATGGTGGAGGAGTTTATACTGCTCTTTCAACTTATGCTAATATTTCCACAAGTAGTGACACAGAATTTTCACAAAATACAGCTATTGCCGCATATGCCCCACCTTCAGATATTTCAATCTATCCAAATATCAGCTATAAAAATACAAGTATAGATACTCATCCTTTGAATAATTATGATATTAATTGGTTGAATACAGATCCTGCGAATATTACTTTGACTTACCAATCTAATGGTGGTGTTGGTGGTCCACTGGTTGATACAGTATCGGTGTTGGTTAGATCATTTATAATTAAAAGTCCAAGTGATGTAGGAGTAACTTTTAATGGTTATAGTTTTGCTGGCTGGAACACTGAAGCTGATGGAAGTGGCACCACTTATTCACCAGGAGATGTTATGAGTGAAGTTCCAGGTAATATGAATGTCTATGCAATGTGGACTCCTTTAGGACAAAATCCTAATACAGGAGACATAAACACTATATATAATGACAATTTTCTTACTTTCTCTTTTAACCTTAATAGTAATTAAAAAAAAGGAAGAGAATTTATTAGAATTCAATAAACTAAGAGAAGGATAACTTCTCTTTTTTTTGTTGTTGTTTAATTAAAACTACAGTTTTACATATTTAAAAAAATATACTATAATCATTTCATAACATTGAAAGGAAATAGTAATTCAGTAAAACTTTTATAGAAAGGGTATATTGATGGAAAATACCTAAAGGAGCTGGATGAACCTGTCCAAGAGTGAAATTAATAACTTCCGTAAATCGGCGTTAACGATTAGAGAGTGTCTTATGTGACAAATCAGAATGGTACCGCGAATATTCGTTTCTGGATGGCGCGGTTTTTTGTTGGTTGATAAGAAAGGAAAAAGAGAAATGAGAGAACTTGGTGAAAGTGAAACAATCGTTGTAAAAGTTGGAACTAGTACTTTAACATATGAAAATGGCAACTTAAATCTAAAAAGAATAGAAGAATTAGTTAAGGTTCTATCTGATCTTGGCAATTCTGGGAAAAAACTAACTCTGGTTACTTCTGGCGCTATTGGAGTAGGTTTATCAAAAATGAAGATAAAATCTCACTCTTTAGAGGTTAGAGAAAAACAAGCTCTTTCAGCCATAGGTCAATGTCAATTAATGTCTATCTATGATGAATTCTTTAAGAAATATAATAAAGTAGTGGGACAAGTACTATTAACAAAAGATGTAGTGAATAATCAAGAAATGATGGATAATGCTAAAAACACTTTTAAAACGATGTTTGAATATGATGTTATTCCGATAATTAACGAGAATGATACAATATCAATTAATGAAATAGTATTTGGAGATAATGATACTTTATCGGCTTATGTGGCTAATATTATTAAGGCAGATTTATTAATTATCCTTACAGATATTGATGGTTTATATGATAAAAATCCTAAAGAAAAAGAGGCTAAGTTAATTCCTTATCTAAATGAGATTACCGATGATATAAGAAGAAATGCTGAAGGAACAGGCAGTGATTTGGGTACTGGTGGTATGATAACCAAATTAATGGCAGCGGAAATAGCTAATAGAACTAATACAAAGACCTTAATAATAAAGGGAGAAAGACCTGAAATTATTTATCAGGTTTTAGAAGGTAAAGACATTGGAACATATATCAGTCTATGATTTAGCTTTAAAAGCTAAACAAGCTAGTTATCAATTAGAAAATACTAGTAGTGAATTACGTAATGAGATACTTTTATCTATTTGTGAATACTTAGAAAGTGAAATGGAAGAAGTTTTAAAAGCTAATGAAATTGATTTAGATAACTCTAAAAATGATCATTTAAAAGATCGGTTATTATTAAATGAAAAAAGGATTTTAGAAATGATTGATAGTATTAATGAAATAATTAAATCTCCTGAAGTTATAAACAATATAACTGAACAGTGGACTCACCATTTAGGTATGACAATTATTAAAAAGACTGTTCCCTTAGGTGTAATTGGAATTATCTATGAATCAAGGCCAAATGTGACTGTTGACGCGGCAGTATTATGCCTTAAAAGTGGTAATGCAGTGGTATTAAAAGGTGGAAGTGAAGCTATTAATTCTAATAAAGTTTTAGTAGAAATAATGAAAAGAAGCTTAAAAAAACATGGTTTATCTTCAGATATAATTGCTTTAGTTGAAGATACTTCTAGAGAAAGTGTCAATTTAATGATGCAACTAGATCAATTTATTGATGTATTGATACCAAGAGGGGGACAAGGTCTTATAGATTCTGTTGTTAAAAATGCTAAGATTCCAGTTATTCAAACAGGTTCGGGGGTTTGTCATGTTTATGTTGATGAATTTGCTGATATAAATAAAGCTCTAAATATCTTGATTAATGCCAAGTGCTCTCGCCCTTCAGTATGTAATTCTTGTGAAACTTTATTAATTCATAAAAATATAGCTGAAAAATTTTTGCCATTAGCTAATGAAGCTTTAGTAAAAGCTAATGTTGAAATCAGGTGGAACGATTTTGAAGTGGAGTTCAATGACTTAATCATCTCTATTAAAATAGTTGAAGATCTAGATGAAGCAATATCTCATATAAAAAGTTATGGCACTAAACACTCTGATTGTATCGTCACAGAAGATAAAATAAGAGCTGAAAAGTTTTGTAAAGAAGTTGATAGTGCTATAGTATACGTCAATGTTTCTACTCGTTTTAGTGATGGTTATGAATTTGGTTTTGGAGGAGAAATAGGTATCAGTAATCAAAAACTCCATGCTCGAGGGCCTATGGGTTTAAAAGAGTTAACTACTTATAAATATCTTGTTTTAGGTGATGGACAAATTCGTTAGTTAACTGGATATAAAATGTAATAAAACAATAAATAACTACAAATTTATTACATTTGTCTAGAAAATTATTTTATATCAATCATATAACATAGATTATTGACTATAAACCTCCTAAATAAGACAATAAATGAGAACTAAGAATTTGACTGTTATATTAGGTTAAACTAAAATTATATTATAGTTAGTATTTTATAATGCTAATTAAGAATTAAATATAGAAATAGAAAATCAGAAAGGTTTTTCTTAATGATGTTATCGAAGAAAGACTAAATATACCTTATAGTTATTTAGCCAATGATTCTTTTGATAATTTGAGAAAGAAAGTGAGTTTATGAAAAACAGAATAAAGAGAGTAATAATTGGTTTATTAACTGTTGGTTTTTTATTTATGCAATTAGGATTGATGGATACCACAGTAAAAGCTAATAGAATTGGGGTTTTGAAAGGACCAATTCCTCCTATTGATGCCCATTATTATGTATCAGCTTTAGGAGATGATACTACAGGTGATGGAAGTTTAACTAATCCTTTTGCGTCTTTAGCAAAAACAGCAAGTGTGATTAATGGAATTTCTCCTGCTTATAAACACTATCATATTCATGTGTTAAGTGACTTAACTTCATCAGCTTGTGCGAGATTTTATGATAATAATGTAACTATTAGTAGTGAAGGTGGACGATTTACAGTCACAAGAGCAGCTGCTTTTGCTCAATTAAGTGATACACGACGTTCTTGGTATAATCCTGCTATGTTGGAATTAGGTGGTACTAATCTAACTACTGGACCTGAGCTTTTTATGATTATAGAGAATGTTATTTTTGATGATGTTTATCGTCATGATGCGGCAGGTACTTATTTTACTTTTGGGCCTCCTACTGCATCACCTTGGACAGTTGTTGTACATGATGCGATTGTAGCTTCTTATTATCCTGGAGGCAATATTGTATTAGGCGATAAAGGAGAATTAAGAAACTTTGGAGGAATGTCAGCTATAAGAGCAGCAGATTACGCAAAAGTTTTATTAAAAGATGGTAGTTTAATAACTGATGTTGGAGCTAATGCAAATAGTACTCGTGTAGGTCCAAATATCAATAGTCAACAGGGACACGCGGCAGTATCTTTAAGTAATGCTGACTTCTATATGGAAGATGGAGCGATGATCACCAATATTGCAAATGTCCATGGAATTCATGCTTCAGGTAGATATAAGTTTTTCTTAGATGGAACAGTATCAGGTTTGATTGGGTCTAATGGTCAAGATGTGGCAGCTGATGGAAGAGGATTAAAAAATGCAGTTTGTTTATTTGATAATGTATTAGATGAAACAGGTAATCTTGGTTTTGGAACAATTGGAGAAAATGCTCGTATTATTAATAATCGTGTCAAATGCGGCGCTGTTCTTGTTAGTGGTGTTAATGTAAAACTAAGAATCTTTGGACAAATAAATAATAATACTAACTTAGGTGGAGGCACTTTAAATCAACAAGGCACCAATGGTGCTGGTTTGTATATAGTTAGAGGATCAGAAGTTCATTTAGAAGATGGTTCGACAATAAATAATAATCTGGTTAGTGGTATAAGTGGATATGGTGGTGCTGTAAGTGTTCAACAAGGTGGAGGAATAGGCTCTATACTGGTTATGAATGGCGGAACCATTAATGGTAATACCGCTCCATATGCTAATGCGATTGCTGTAAATAAAGATGGTGCAAGGTTTATTATGAATGGGGGAGTTATATCTAATGTTGGCACAACAGCTGTAGCTGCTGTAAGTTTAGTAGGAGATGGACAACAGACTACCGGAATTATCGAACTTAATGGCGGAACTATTAGTTCAGTTGCGGCAGAAACCCAAACAACTGCTGCAGGAAGACTGCTTATTGGAGCTGTGCCAAATCCAGGGAATTTAGTTTATGGAAATGTAACTCAAAGGCATTTAGTTATTAATGGATCTACTATTAATAGTCCTTTATATATCGGTTCAAGAGCGGGAATAACTACAGCTTCTTCAATAAGAAGAGTAACTCCTATTTCCGGTAAATTTAAAATTGGAGTACCAAATGTAAATACTTATACCGATATTCGTAATTCTTTACCTGCAAATTTCACATTACCAATAAATGATAATGTTGTAGGTTTTTATGTTCAAGCAGCTGAAAGTATTAAGTTTTCAGTTCCAAGGCCGACAACTGGATATGATGCGACTAACAATGATTATTGGGTAGCTTTCATACCGGTTAACGATAGTGGTTCAACAGCTTCTGGAAGTCTACAACTGTATCCTGCGGATATAAATGGTAGCAATGTGGAAGTGACTTTACCCATAAATGCTTTCAACAATGGGGGAACTGCTGTATTGATTCAAAGAAATCGTTTAGTTGGAGAATTGGTTTTTGAAGCACCTTTAGAAATAATCTACAACAAAACTTTGAGTTCATATACTATACCTTATCAAGTTACTTATGATATGCCACTAGAATTTTTTGAAAAACTCATAATTGATTCTCATACTAAAAGTAATACAAATATTATTTTAGTTATTAAACCAGATCCTAAGACCATAGGTGATGTTTCTAGTTTCTCTGTAGTTAATAGTGAAATCTTTGAATATGTTGGACCTGCAACTTGGGTTTCAGGAGAGTTGAGAGTACCTTTGGAACTAAAAGTAGAATGGGATTTAGCTAGTGATTTGGAAAGTATCTTTAGCTTTACAACTACTTTACCGCAATCTAACTTTGTGGCTGGAGAGCATATTTACTTAACAGGTGAAATGACTACAACCAGTAATCCTTTAGGTCAACAAGGAATATATCTTAAATACGGTAATACTACCGATACTTTACTAAGAGATAATCCGCAAACAAATGATAAAAGCACGCTTTGGATTTGGTCGTTAATGATACTAACTGGATTCTTTGCTGTAGTAACAATTCCAAGAAAAGCAAAAAAACACTAATGATATAAAACAATAACCTCCACATAGAGGTTTTTGTTTACTGCTTAATCTATTGAAATAGTTGTTTCGATAGTTTAAAATAAAACTGTTTTATAGGAGAAAGATCATGTGGACAAGTTTGAAATTAAGAAAAGTAGTAATTTTAGAAAACGCAAATACGTTTAATAAAGGTTAATTTCGCTTGTTCAACAATATAGATTATAGCAATTACCTTTTACCATAAGGTTTTTTTGTCATGACATATTTGCGCTTCTAATAAAGTATTAAACTTTTAAGGAGGTAAATATATGTTTGATAAATATAAAAATCTAAAGTATTTTATTAGGTACTATAAAGATCAAAATAGACTTATTAAATCATTGGCAGTAGTAATGATATCCGCAAGTAGTTTAGGATTATTCTTACCTTATTTTGTCAGTAGACGATTAGTAGAGTTAATGGATTCTTCTTATTTTGAAGTGTTAAAATACTCGTTTATCATTACTCTTATAATACTATTTCATCAAATTTTCGTTTATTTATGGGAAAAAATCGCTACCTTGTTTATTAATAATGTGACTGTAGAGATAAGAAAAGATTTATTAATAAAACTAAACAACTCTAAGTATAGCGAAATTAAGAAGAAAACTAGTGGTTATTATTTAGAGAGAATAAATAATGACGTTTTAGAAATTTCTAGTTTTTTTACTAATATTCTAGGTATTACAGTTGACTGTCTCACTAATTTTGGTTTTCTAACAGCTATTTTTGTTTTAAGTATTCCCTGTGGAATTATCTTTAGTTTAGCTATAATCATTATAATTATTATTGAACTAATTAAGACTAAAATAAATCTACATTATACAGATTTATCAAAAGAGGTTTTAGAATTATTCAATACAAAAATTAATGAAAACTTTAAGGGAATAAAAGACATCAAAAGTTTAGGTATAAAAGCAGAAGTCGTTTTTGATATTGATATTCTAAATAATAAAATAGCTGAAATCCAAATTAATAAAGATAAAAAGATTGCCTTATTAAATAGAATGAAATCCTTTATTCAGTATGGTAATGAGACTTTATTAATAGTTTATGCGGTTGGGTTTCTATTTCCTATTAAAGCTATATCAATAGTATCCTTTTTAATGATAATTAATTATGGAGGTTTTATGTATGAATTAGTTGGTTATATTGCTCAAATAAAAGATTGGTTTGTCCAAGGTGACTTTAAAGCAGCGCGTCTACTAGAAGTATTAAATAGTCATAACATTCAAGAGTATGGCCCAATAGAAAAAATAAATAACTTTTCTATTATAGTGAATGATTTATCCTACTGTTATGAATTTGAAGAAGCATTATTGGAAAATATTAGTTTTAAAATACCAGAAAAATCATTAATAGCTTTTGTCGGTCAGTCTGGGAGTGGTAAAACAACATTATTCAGTTTGATAAGTAGGTTATTGATTTGTGAGAATAATAGTATTTTCGTTGGAGATATTGATATTAATGACTTAAGTGAAAAGTGTTTAAGGGATAATATATGTTTGATAAATCAAGAACCTTTTTTACTTCATGATACTATTTATAGAAATATACAAATAGTTAAACCTAAAGCTAAAAAAGAGGAAATAGAAAAGGTTTGTAAAAAAGCTTTTGTCTATGAGGAGATAATTGGTTTAAAAGATGGTTTAGATACGATAGTAAATGAAAGTGGATCTAATCTTTCAACAGGTCAAAAACAACGAATAGTTATTGCTAGAGCTCTTCTAAAAGAAACGTCTATTTTACTTTTTGATGAACCTACGGCCAATTTGGATAAAACTAATCAAGAAGCTTTTTTTAGGATGATACAAGAGATTAAAGATAAAAGGACGATTCTACTTATTACTCATAAATTGAATGATTATTCTATTTTTGATCAAGTTTATGAGATTAAAAAAGGAAGATTAATAGAATACTAAATAAAGTTTTTAAAATAAAAAATTTAAACGCTTTCATTAAGAAGAGAATTTTAAATGTGGCAAAATAAGGGAAATGGCAAAAAAGCAGAATTGTTGAAGAAATTTTGCTATATCTCTAGCAATGTGGCAAAAACATGTGGCAAAAAGTTCTTTAAAAGATAGTTGTATTTTTATATAATTTAGAAAATCAATAGGTATTCTGTCTATTATAATTAACAGCTACAAGCTAAAAAGTCTTTTATCAGGGAGGGCATAAGTTTTAAAGCAGTTTTTATAATAGACAGATACTTCAAAAGGTGATAGAGAATTTGTCAAAATGAGGAATCGTTAATGATCAAAGAAGAATTGGTTATTTCTAATGAATTGGGTATTCATGCCCGAGTGGTTTCTCGTATTGTCAACGAAGCCCGTAAGTTTAGTTGTTTAATTACGGCTAAAAAAGCTAAGGGAAGTTTTGATCTAAAAAGTATCAAAGATGTAGCTATTATGGGTGGTAAGTATGCCGAAACGGTCGTTGTTGAATTTTGTGGTGATGATGAGGCTGAAGCGGCAAATGCTCTAAAAATTTTATTCGAAGATAAATTCGAAGAAAAGTAGGTGATTGGATATGGAGAATTTAGAAGTTGCAATGAGTCTAATTACTAAAGCCGGAGATTCAAGAGGCAGTTGCTTAGAAGCGATTGAATTTGCCAGAGATGGTCGCTTTGATGAAGCTAGAGATTTAATTAAGAAAGCAGTTGACTCAATGATTGAGGCTCATGAAATTCAGACTCAGCTTATTCGCGATGAAATGGCAGGAAATGGAAAAGATATTTCTTTGCTGATGGTACATGCTCAAGATCATTTAAATTTAGCCTTGATAACCAGGGATATGGCTGAAGAAATGATTGTGTTGTATGAGAGAATCTCGCGTTTGAAGGAGAAGTAAACATGCTGACAATTACTTTAATATGTAATTTAGGTATGTCCACAAGTATGTTGGTTAATAAAATGACTGAATATGCTAGTGGGATTGGCATCGAAACCGATATCGATGCTACTCCATTTGATAAAATGGGGGAACGTATTAACCGTACTGATATATTATTATTGGGGCCACAAGTAAGACATTTATTAAAGAAACTTGTAGGAGAGTATGAGGATAAAATTCCTGTTATCCAAGTAATTAACATGTCGGATTATGCTTTGTTTAAAGCTAAAGAAATCTTTGATGTAGCATATGCGGAATTCCAAGATAAGAAAGAAAGTTAGGAGGGGATTTTTATGAAAGAAAAACAATCTAAATTAACTGAATTCATGGAAGAAAAATTTGTACCGGTAGCTGCTAAAATCGGTGGTCAGCGCCATTTATTAGCTTTACGTGACGGTATTGTAATGATTATGCCGTTATTAATTCTAGGTTCATTTGCTATGATTATTATTGATTTCCCTGTGGAATCATGGACTGAACTTATGACTAATGCTGGTTGGTATTGGGATGGTGGCTATATTGATATAATCATTGATTATACTTTCGGCATTATGGCAGTTATTGCTGCCTTTGGAGTTGCTAGCTCTCTGGCTTCTAGTTACAAAAAAAGTAATGGCGATGCTATTGATGGCATTCCTGCGGGTGTTCTATCAATTGCTGCTTTCTTCATCGTTACTCAAGGTGAAGGAATGGATTCTGAATACTTATTTGTAGCTATGTTACTAGCGATTTTAACGGGTGAAGTTTATCGTGTATTTGTCCAAAAAGATTGGATAATTAAATTACCTGATACTGTACCGGTAGCTATTTCTCGGCAGTTTGCAGCTTTATTGCCTGGGTTGGTAATACTTGGTTTTGCTTGGTTAGGCATCGCTATACCAATGTTAAATACTGAAAGTCATACTCTGGCAAACTTTTTAAATGGAACTCTATTTTCCTGGATGAGTGATGTAGGTATTTCCTATCCTGCTACTATCTTGGGTTCCTTTGTTGAACATTTACTATGGACCTTTGGTATACATGGCTCGGCTGTTATCATCTTCCCTTTCTTCGAACCATTATGGCTTACTTCTACCTTTGCAGGTACAAAGGACATTTTCACTTGGCAATTCTATGAAAACAATATTTGGATTGGTGGTTCTGGTGCAACATTACCAGCTGTTGTCTATATGTTAGTTTTCGCTAAGTCTAAATTATTAAAAGAAGT
>Ga0082212_10010416_pt1 | contig 11890 bp, 9 predicted proteins | sample TergutNt197P3_FD_71548 | JGI IMG/M metagenome (GOLD analysis project Ga0082212, IMG submission 71548) | Neocapritermes taracua P3 segment gut microbial communities from Petit-Saut dam, French Guiana - Nt197 P3 | ecosystem: Host-associated > Arthropoda: Insects > Digestive system > Gut ... | reverse complement strand
ACGTTCCCGATGCAAGCCGACCTGATTCCTCCAATTCAATCACACCGAAGTCGATGAGTTTGTCCGGTTCGGTCGGCGTGAACGTCTTGAACACGCTACTAATTGAACAGGAATCATCGTCCGGCGGATTAACAAATTCCAAGTCAGTTTTTCTATTCAGATAGATACCGAAAATCGTGAAATCGCCGTTGGCATCGGTCGTTACTCCGTCGCGGGATTTGTGAGCGGGATCACAGATGAATTTGAAATTCCGCATCGGTTCCCCTGTTGATTGACGAATCAGCCGTCCCTTCGCCGTGAGTGGTGCATAAAGTTGAAACACGGGATTGGACGGCAGTTCCTGTTTCTTGTAACTTCGGTAAAACCACTGATTCTGGTGAAAGGTATCAACAGAAAGCGATTCTAACTGGATGGGACGATAAATAGTAAAACGTCCTTCTTGATCGGTGATGAGTTCTTTCCAACCCGTACCGCCAGTAAAACGAGTGAACAGATTAACGGGGAAAAATGCGGCGGGACTACCATTCTTTTGGAGAAGTTGAGCCTGCCATGGGGTCGGAATCTTGAGCTCCAATTGTACCGGTTCGTTTTCGATTTCCAAGGTTCGTGTATAAAGTGCCGCATCTTCTTCATTCGGCGGTGCCGCATCAAAATGCTCATCAAACGAAACCATGTATTTAAGCGGCAACGCAACAAATTGGAATTTCCCGTGCCGATCCGTTTTCAACTCGCGCGGATTTTGCGTCTTTTTTTCATATTCAATCCGCTCTTCACGGCTCATTGCGCTCCAAGGAATGGGATCATGCATCAACCAAATTGGCAAACCGGCGATGGGTTCGTTCTTGTCTCGGTCAATGACGACACCTTCGATGGGAATACCTTTTTGAAGTTGAAAACGCATCGGCTCGATGGGTTCCGTGAGTTCGATGTGCTGGTCAAGAGCGACATAAACGGCGTTGGGATCATCAATCTTGATCCAATACAAGGCGGGTCGGTACAGATCGAGGGAGAAATGTCCGGTGTCATCGGTTACGGTATCGAACAAAAAATGACCGTAACCTTGGTTCGTGAGACTTCGACCCCAGCCGCCGATTTTGAAACCAACGGCGGGCTTGCCGTCGGGCAGAATCGCTTGTCCCGTTACTTTGGTTGGAGTGGATTTGAGTGTTTCCTCAAATTTTTTCTTGATTTGGGCAATCGTTTCACGGTCTGTCTGTTCCGCCACGGTCAATTCTTCGGCGGCAAGCGGGAACTGGCAAGCGAAAAGGAGCATGGCGAAAACGAACGTTTTTGAAAAGGAGTCTGGCATGGTTTTGCGAAGGAGCGGTGCAGACCACGATGGCATTATAGCAGTTCTGCGCTACATGTGGTAGGTTGCCAGAAGGATTGAAAAATTGCAACGATTGGTTCGTTGGACAAGCCTCTCACGCCGAGCGACAAGGGTTCGCGGGTGATCGGCATGTTGCTGTCGGGTTTGACGCAGGAGGACATTCAGCGTGAGCGGGACGAGGTGCTTGCGACAACGGTCGAGGATTTACGCAAGTTTGCCCCGATGTTCCGGGATGGCATGAAGCAGAACAATATATGCGTCTTCGGCAGCGAAGCGAAGTTGACCGAAGACAAGGATTTGTTCAAGACAACGATCCGACCGATTGAGTGAATGTTAATTTTTAACACGAAATACACGAAAAAACGAAAAACACTAAAATTGGTAGCGAGTCGACAAACTTTTCGTGTCTTTCGTCTTTTCGTGTGGTTCGTGTTGAAAATTGAAGGACAAAAACCCGACATTGCCTACTTAGGCTTTCGCCCGAAAATGTCATGCCGCTTTCGTCATTCCTGCGCAGGCAGGAATCCAGACAGAAGACTTTCATATCAACTCTCTGGATTCCCGCTTTCGCGGGAATGACGGTATATTACTTTTCGGCGAAAGCCTTATGCCATAATTCCTAACCCAAAGCGCAGTCCGTCGACAAGTTCTGTTTTTCCGTCACTCCCGCGGCGGGAGTCTAGGAAAACAGGGGTTACATCTCCCATCTGGATTCCCGCGCGCGGGAATGACAGTGTTTTGGAAAACTTATCGACAGACTGCACAAAGTGCGAGAGGACACTTGCCTTGACATTGAGAAACCATTCCGGTACAATACAATCGCTTAGATGAAAGGTTTCCTGTGTTCATCTGTCTATTATGCCTGACACCGCCGTTGCCGGAGTTAAAGATTTATCCCTGAATGTCGTCATTGTCAATGCAATGATCGAATCGGTTGAAAATTGCCTACAGATGTGCGATCTGAAAGTTCGGGTTGCCGGTGTTACGAAGATTCCAATTCAGTTGCCGAGCGCCCCCGTAACCGGTCTGATCGGATTGAGCGGAAAATGCACCGGCTTCATTTCGATTACCATGCCGGAGCGGGTCGCCACCCTTGCCGTCTCGGGATTGTTAATGGAAGAACACAAAGCGGTCAATGCCCAGGTTGTCGATGGTATAGGAGAAATAACGAACGTCATTGCCGGCGGACTCAAAACGAGGCTATCCACGACACCATGGATGATAGGGAACATTACGGTTCCGTCGGTGATTCTGGGAGATCACTACAACATTTCGTATTCCAAGGGCATTGAATACAACGGGGTGACATTTGAAGTGGACGATCCCGACACGCTCTCCATTCATGACAGGGTCTTTTCGGTCAGTGCCTCGCTTATTCAGACATCGTCGTAAAATGGGGTCATAACTCCGAATGACTCTGTATTTTTTCTAATTCCTTACATTACGATAGTTTGCGTCTTTCATCTCTTTTGAGTTTATGCCTTGGTATTTTCGTCATGGGATAGCGATGACGGCGGCGTTTCAATCCTCGTCGGGCAAACTCTTTCCGAGTGCAAGGCAAAAGGCGGCAATGCGCCCGACGGCGGTGGAGCAGGAGCGGGACTTGTCATCGGAGAGTGTTTGTAACAAAAACACCCAGAGGACGAGGACAGTGTTGTATAATCTCCCGCCAAAAAGACCATCGTATTTTTTGAACACGAGTTCAATGGTTTCTTTGGGAAGGACTTTGGCAAATAGGAGTGTAGGATCATCGAGAAAAGTTTTTGTCATTTTCTCGAAGGGGGACTTGCCGAAAGGGGCGGCAAAGGCGACACTAGACATGAGCCCCTCCTTGGCTTCGTTGTATGAGAGCAGCGACCAAGGAGGGCAGGATTATAACCGATCCAAGGAGAATCCAACAAGATCAGTTCTGCAAAACGACATGTTTTTATCAAAGAAAATAGGCAGTGTCAATAAGGGTGCGCAAAGAAAAAAATTACAGTGCCATTCGGTTCATATCCCCCTTGCAAAAGTCCACTCATCTGCGACAATGCGGGGGAAATCTATATTTCCCTGATGAACAATGTCGAACGTCGAAGTCTATTGGCACGAACATGCCGTCTCCCGGCAGGAAAAGGAAACTCTCAATGGCAACAAAGGATGTGTCCTTTGGTTCACCGGATTAAGCGCAAGCGGTAAAAGTACCATTGCGAATGTTGTCGATCACATGCTCCACAAGGATGGAAAACACAGTTTTGTCCTTGACGGGGACAATGTCCGGCACGGGCTCAATGCCGGTACAGCGATGCTCAATGAAATCCACGACGAAGGATTTGCCAAGCGGTTTGGTCTCGGATTTTCCGCACAGGATAGGGAGGAAAACATCCGCCGAGTCGGAGCGGTAGCCAAATTGTTCACCGAAGCAGGGATTGTGGCAATTACTGCCTTCATTAGTCCCTATCGGATCGACCGGGATCGGGTGCGCAAGTTACTACCGGAAGGAGACTTTATTGAAGTTTTTGTCGATACGCCGATTGACGTGTGCGAAAAACGTGATCCGAAGGGATTGTACAAAAAAGCGAGGGCAGGGGAACTAAAAGGGTTTACCGGCATTGACGATCCATACGAGGCACCCCTACACCCGGAACTCGTTCTTGATGGCGGAACAAAAACGCCCGAACAACTAGCCCAAGAAGTCATCGAATGCCTGAAAAATAAAGGGAAAATCTAATTCCAAAATAAGTGCCAGAAGGTAAAAGACGAAAACGCCATGAACGGAGATGAGAGTTTCGCACACTCTGCCGCAATGATTTCTTGCCCCTTGAAAAACTTCCCTATTTATGGTATTTTGCCTATTATGTCAGTCGTATTTACGGAAATCACCGAGACATATAAGTTTTCTCCTGCCCAATTTCAGGCGGTCAGGGAAGCACTCCAAAATGAAGGTCGGCTTACTTCCATTTTGCCGGTTCTCGGTGTCCGAACCGAAGAGCAAGCGTACCAAGCCCTCGCCGCCGTATTGCGGCTCCGACTCGTTGATCTTGCCAAAAGCAACATTGACCCCCTCATTCTCGAACATTTTCCGGCAAAACTTGTCCATCGCTACGATGTGTTCCCACTCGGAACAGATGACAACGGCTCCCTCATGGTGGCAACGAGCAATCCGCTGGAAATGCACAGCATTGATGCCGTCTCCGCCGCAACCGCAAAGCCGGTGGTGCCGGTGGTGGCAATGCCCGCCGAACTCGGAAAACTTATCAAATCGTACCTCGGAGTCGGAGCAGAAACCATCGACGGACTGATGGCGCAAGTTACCGACGAAACCGGAGTCGAAGTGCTGGAAGAACTCGAATGGGATCAAGGCACCGACGCTCAACTTGCCCAAGAAGCCTCTGTCGTTCGGCTTGTCAACGAAATCTTGACCGAAGCCGTCGAAATCCGGGCGAGCGATATTCACATCGAAGCCCAAGAGACCGGGATGAAAATCCGATACCGGATTGACGGCGTATTGCAAACGCAACCGATGCCGCCGGAAATCAACCGGTTCCAATCGGCAATCGTAAGCCGACTCAAAATTATGGCTCGACTTAACATCGCCGAAAAACGCATTCCGCAGGATGGGCGCATCAAACTAAAAGTTTCCGGTCGTGAAATTGATCTTCGGCTTTCCATTATTCCGATGTTGCACGGCGAAGGAATTGTCATGCGTATCCTCGACAAGGATAAAATGGACTTTACCTTGCGCGGTGTCGGAATGGATCAGGACATTTACGAACAATTCGGACAACTCATCAAACAGCCGCACGGGATTATTCTCGTTACCGGTCCCACCGGTTCAGGAAAAACGACGACGCTGTACAGCGCACTCAATGAAATCAAAGACGAAGCCACTAAAATTATCACGACGGAAGACCCGATTGAATACCAACTGAATGGTATCAACCAAATTCAAGTCCACACGAAAGTAGGACTAACGTTTGCTGCAAGTCTTCGGGCTATTTTGCGGCACGACCCCGATGTGGTGTTGGTCGGCGAAATTCGAGACCTGGAAACGGCGGAAAATGCGATTCAAGCGTCTCTCACCGGACACTTGGTGTTTAGCACGTTGCACACCAATGATGCGGCGGGGGCGTTTACCCGAATGAGCGATATGGGGGTGGAACCGTTCCTCATCGGGACGACGATTGAAGGGGTGATGGCACAACGGCTTGTGCGCCGGCTCTGTCCGCATTGCAAGGAAAAGTTTGAACCGATCATTGCAGAAATGCCGAGGGATTTCCCGCTTCAAACGATTCGGGAAGGAAAGGCGGACATATACCGTCCCGTAGGTTGCCGGGACTGTCGGCACACGGGTTATTCAGGACGAATTGCCCTCTACGAATTGCTAACGGCGACGGAACCGATTCGGCTTTTGGCGAGTGCGGGTCGGCACTCGCATGAGATCAAAGAGGCGGCGCGTAAGGCAGGAATGATGACTCTTCGAGAAAATGGCTGGCGAAAGGTCGTCAATGGCATCACCTCGGTCGATGAAGTCATCCGCATGGCAAAGGAGGATTAGCCCGGATATTTCATACGATTATGAAAACACTAACGGATGATTTGATGTAATCTGTTGCGTCACATGTATTTAGGTTAATATTTTAGGCATATTTTGAGAGTCATCACAAAAACAGTGTGTTTTTATGACAACCATTAGTGTTTAGTAAAACCACTGTAAGTTATTATGTATCAAGGAGTTATGCAAAGCACCTTGCTCACGTTCTCATCAAGTGAATTATCCGGGTTAGGTATGTTGGAGCAAGCCAGTGCGACCGTAGCGGAGCGCAGGGAGCAGAGGCGCAGCCCGACATACCAATCGGGCAGGTATAAAAACTTTGTCTATCTTTCGGTCGGGACTGACACCCACTTTCGGAAACGAAAGAACGAAAATGTGCCAAGAAAAAGCCAGAAAGGGGAGCAGAGGGAAAAAACTTGTTAGCCGACTGACTGACGATATGAAAGTACGCCGAAAGTGATTGACTCTCGCTACACCATCGGGGAAAATGAAGTTATTAGAGGTTTCCTATAAGTTAAAGGAGGTTGTCGATGATCCGCCTGTTTTCGTTGATCGGTGCTGTGTGTGTCCTCATTTTTGCAACGCAAATCTACGTTTGCGCTGTTGACTCCACTTTAGATACGTCCGAAGTCCGGCAACAGTTGGGACTCTATGGATTTTTTAATTTCGGTGTGATTCCGACCGACCCAGCCCAATGGGACGACAAAACGCGGAAAGAATTCTTCGGCAATCTGCCGCCGGAATTGCACCAACGCTATATCGAAACCTTCACAAAACTACACAAGGCAAACGCCGAATATTGGAAAACGCGTGCCGAACTCTTCAAGGTCATTCATCCGCTTTTCGAGCGGGATGAACTCGAAACGGCATTGAAACAAAAGAACGAAATTCTGGCACGAGACAAAAGAGAATATGATTCAGCCGTCAAAATAGACCGTCCGAGCGTATGGGCTCTCAAACAGTACGAAAAAACTATTGAGGAATACAAGGCATTGGAAGCAATGCTTGAAGGAAATTACAGCCTTTATGCCGCACAACAGGCACACAAAAACGTGATTCATTATTTGTGGAACAACCATCACGACTTTGACCACTATCCCGATGTTCTTGATCCCAATAAAGAAGCAGAATTTTGGAATGCACTCGCCGAAGAGACTCAGTATCTGTACGATCTCATGATCGAAAGTTGCCGACAGAGAACCGAAGCACACAAGAACCAGATTGTGGACTTCAAAAACCGCCTCGATGAGATGACCATAAAGGATTTACCTAACGATATGAAGGGAATGCTCTATCTCCATACGGGCGGTTACGGTACAATTGCCCCACCGACCGACGAACAGAAATCCCGGTTACTTAACGATGAACCGCTTTTTGTCGGAACGAAACGGTTTTTTCACGATTATCTCCGATTGGATGAGTACAACATCCTAAAAGCAGCACGCGATGCGGAGCGGGAAGCGTGGAAAATAGAGACAACGCCGGAACTGTCGAAACTCGGTATTGACCAAGAAGAAGTCGCTCGTTGGGATGGTTCGCTCAGTTTGCATCCCTTCATCCGCGCCATTGCCGAACGATGCAAAGGAATTGACCTTACGTTACTACAAACGACCATCGATCACAGTGTGATGATGCAACTTCATGTTGCGGTTTTTCCAACCGACAAAACAACGTTATCGAACACGCATCCGGCACTGATGGCACTGATTCAAGGCAAAAAGGATGCTGTCTTTTCGACGCGTCGGCTTTCAAAAATGGAAATTGCGGAAGCCAAAAATCGGGGTGTGGAACTCGTTCAAGTCCCTTTTGTGAAGGATGCGTTTGTCTTTTTGCAGAATCGGCACAATCCGGTTCGGAACTTGTCGTTGGAACAGTATCAGGACGTTTTCAGCGGCAAGTATAATTCGTGGAAGGAAGTCGGCGGTTTCGGCGGAGACATAAAACCGTTGGTTCGGAATGAGAATTCCGGCAGTGAAGAACTGATGCAAACGCTCGTGATGCGGAACATTCCTGTCCATGAAAATTTCAAACCGAAAAAATTGGATTCCATGAGCGTCGTTTTTGAGGTATTGGAAAATTTTCCCGGCGGCATTGCGTATTCGATTTACCATTATGACCGGTATATGGTATTCAATGTCTATACACGGGTGATGGGGGTCAATGGCGTGTTTCCCAATGCGGAAACGATAGCGTCGGAAGAATATCCGCTGGTGTATGAGTGTGTGTTGGTTCATCGCAAGAATCCGGGCAAAAAAGTGGAGCGTCTTGTTCGTTGGTTGCTTTCCGACGAGGGACAAAAACTCGTGCGTTACGTTGGATACGTGCCGGTGCGGGAATAAATTGCACTGGTTGCCAATATCAATGGACCGAGCAATGATTAGTGCGTATCCCGAATTGGTCTGGAGTGATGTTATCCCTAAAGCCCTCACCCGTCCTCTCTCCCAGAGGGAGTGGGGACGGGCGAAAGGTTTCTCACAGAGCATATCTTCATATCTCATATCTTCATATCTTGGGTGCGTCCAAATTTTGTGGGTGGTGGCAAGTGCCCCTCCGATTGACACAGGATTCTGCCCCACTGGAAGCCGCAAAGGTCAAGCCCCAAAACCCAGTAAATGTAGTGCTTCGCAAAAAACTACCCATTTTAACGTCAAGGCACCCACAAACTTTGGATGCACCCTCATATCTTCATATCTTGCCCCCGCAGACCATCCCCTTGCTCATTGCGGTTTTTAGGGTAGCATGGCGGGGTTTTGTACCCAATTTACCCTTAGAGATTTGAAAGAAATGAATAAAGATATTGACCTCTCCTCATACGGAATCAAAGTCGGCACGGTTATGAGAAATCCCTCCCCTGCGAAACTTTACGAGGAAGCCATCGTTCGGGAACACGCCGTCGTAACCTCAAAAGGAGCCCTTGTGAGCAGTTCCTTTGAAAAGACAGGACGGAGTCCCAAAGATAAACGCGTCGTCAAAGAAAGTACCACCGAATCCGATATTTGGTGGGGTGCCGTCAATATGCCTATGACCCCTGATGATTTTGAGGACCATAAAGATCGTGCCATCGACTACCTTAACACCCGCGACCTACTCTACGTCATAGACGGTTTCGCTGGTTGGGACCCCAAGCACCGGATTAAAATCCGTATCATCTGCTGTCGTCCCTATCATGCTCTGTTCATGAACAACATGTTGATTCGTCCGACCACGGAAGAGTTGAAAAATTTCGGCACTCCCGATTTCGTCGTTTACAATGCAGGACAGTTTCCCTCCAATGCGCATCAACAATCAATAAAGAGCAAAACGTGTGTTGCACTCTCCTTTGAAAAACAGGAATTCGTCATTCTTGGAACGCAGTATGCGGGAGAAATGAAGAAAGGAGTGTTCACCATCATGAACTACCTGATGCCAAAGAAAGGATTCCTATCGATGCACTGTTCCGCCAACGAAGGAAAAGACGGCGATATATCGCTCTTCTTTGGACTTTCCGGGACGGGCAAGACTACGCTTTCTGCCGAGCCGAATCGAAGATTGATCGGCGATGACGAACATTGTTGGACTCCCGATGGTATTTCCAATATCGAAGGAGGCTGCTATGCCAAGTGCATTAACCTCTCTCAAGAAAGTGAACCGGAGATTTATCATGCTATCCGATTCGGGACGGTACTGGAAAATGTCGTGTACGATAAAGAGACGCGGGAAGTCGATTACGCCGACGGTTCCATTACGGAAAATACCCGGGCATCCTACCCGATTGAATTCATCGACAATATCAAGATGCCTTGCATTGGCGGTCATCCGAAGAACATCATTTTCCTTTCGTGCGATGCGTTTGGAGTGTTGCCGCCGGTGAGCGAACTGACTCCCGAACAGGCGATGTACCATTTCATCAGCGGTTACACGGCAAAGGTTGCCGGTACGGAAGTGGGTGTCGTGGAGCCGCAGGCTACGTTTTCGGCATGTTTCGGAGCAGCATTTCTCGTTTGGCATCCGACGAAGTACGCCGAAATTCTTGCGGACTTTATGAAAAAATACGGCTCGAAGGCTTGGTTGGTCAACACGGGTTGGAGCGGTGGAAAGTATGGTGTCGGTAAGCGTCTTTCGATCAAACATACGCGGGCAATTATTGATGGTATCCACAGCAGCGAACTAGCAAAGAGTAAGAAGGAAAACGATCCGATCTTCGGACTTGCCATGCCGACGGCATGTGCGAACGTTCCGCAGGAGATTCTCAATCCTAAGAATGTGTGGGCGGACAAGAAGGAATATGACCGCTTGGCAATGTATCTTGCCGGTCTATTCAAACTGAACTTTGCGAAGTACGAAGAGGGGGCATCAGAGGCGATTCTCAAAGCCGGTCCGTTGCTGTTTGAAGACCTTTCGAAAAAGGGAATCAAACTTGACGATCTCGGCGGGTAACAAAGGAGCAACATTACCGAAAAGTAATAGACCTGTTCTCTAACTCGTTGAGAGCTTTATTTCAGGACAACACCTTATTGGGACTCCAACCGAGGAAATCCTGTTCGCTTACTCCGCTCCTGCCGATACTGTTCGGGAATCGGATCGCCCGGTCGCCACGAATTCGGACCGGGTGTCCAGTCTTCAGATTTGTTGTCGGCGTTTTTTTCTCTTTCTTTGCGCGGACCGAGTATCTTCTTGACATGTTCAGGCGGATTGTCGATCAAATCCTGCAAATATGTCCACTGCTCGTCCGTCAATACGGCGAGCACTTTCGTCTTAAATTGTGTGGCAAACTGCTCACTTGCGGATTGGGCTTTGTTCAAAACTTTTTTATATTCCGGGGATTCTGCTAATATCTTTCTCACCGCTGACATTTCTTTCATCATGCCATCAATGTCTTTGACTCCCAATTTTTCAAGTTCGTCATACACCATGTTCACCAAAAACAGTTGGTCATTCACAAAATCTTCGAGATTCCTTTCAAATTCGGGTTCCAGTTCCTTTTTGATTTCCATCATCTGTTGTTTTTGGGCATCGGTCAAACCGAGGGCTTCGAATATGTATGGCGGAACAATCGGAAAGTTCTCCATACTTGCCAAGTGAACTTCCTGTATTTTTTGTTTTTGTTCCGGGGTCAGGATACTTCTGATGCCGTCGGAATAATAGTTCGTCATCCAAGCGGTACCTCTTTCTTCTATCTCCATCCACTTGTTTTTTGTTTTCTCATCGGCATGCAATGGAAAAGGATCGTCCGGGTTTATCATCGCTTGCATTTCTTTCCTGCGTATCTGATATTCGGGATCATTCTGTCTGGCATCGTCGATATTCTCTTCACAATCCTTGAGTTGTTGATGCTGTTTGTCGGAAAGATTCCACACAGCACGAAGATCAGGATCACGCATTACCGTAAAAGCCAAAAGGTCTGCTCCTTGACCGTTCCAGTACATACGGATATCCGTTTTCCAGTTATTTTTCATGGGTATCTGCGTCATGTATGATCTCTGTGCTTGTATAAAATCAATGTCGGGCGGCGGGATATTGATGACCGATAGGTTTATCGATGGATCAGATTGAGCATGACTCGTTACTGCCAAGAGCAACAGACACGATAACGTGAGAAATAGTGTTGTCGTTTGCATGAAATATCGTGTAGGTAAAACTAGACGATGCAATTGTAACAGAGCCCGAAGCGTAATCAAGGGTTATGACGTTTCGATCCTTGCTTACGCAGCAGTCCTTTGCGAGTGCGCAATTTGATAGGCAGCCCTTAGTTTTTCGAGACTGACGGCAATGGCATCGACGTGGTTTTCTTCATCATTTTCAGGGGACTTATGTCTCCTGCTCTTTAAGGTATAGTCGAAATGACAGCCCATGTTGAAACTTGCAGTCGATCTGCATACCATAGTCCCCTCCGCCAGAAAATACTGTATAATGATTTGTGGTCTGAATGGGACACGTTCATGTCACGCCCCTGAAAACGGAAAATGCGAATCACGAGGCGGGATTGAAGTCATCCTTTTCGGATACAGAAAAATCGCAATAGCGACAACCTAACCTTTAACCCAAAC
>Ga0082212_10010415_pt1 | contig 11890 bp, 8 predicted proteins | sample TergutNt197P3_FD_71548 | JGI IMG/M metagenome (GOLD analysis project Ga0082212, IMG submission 71548) | Neocapritermes taracua P3 segment gut microbial communities from Petit-Saut dam, French Guiana - Nt197 P3 | ecosystem: Host-associated > Arthropoda: Insects > Digestive system > Gut ... | reverse complement strand
TCTTCCCCTACACGACGCTCTTCCGATCTCAGGGCTTCCGCCCTGCATCGTGTCTAACGGCTCGCGGGGACGCTCGCCCTCCATCGTGCACTCTGTGTTTTACAGGACACTGGAAAACACCCTGCGTCCCTTGTGCCCCCGCCAGCTTTAGCACGCCCGCGCGTGAGAACGTTAGACAAGGCCGGGTTCTGCGTTTTGAAGCTTGTTCTGCACGCTACAATAGGCTATACTCTCATTTTTATTCGCTTAACAGGAAAGCTATGGCAGACGACGCACAGAACGTAGGGGAGAGTCCGGCTGCGCCGGAGGGGCCGAACGGGAACTACACGGCCGCGAACATCACGGTGCTGGAGGGCATGGAGGCGGTGCGCAAACGCCCGGCCATGTATATCGGCGACACGGCGGAGCGCGGCTATCACCACCTCGTCTATGAGGTCGTGGACAACTCCATCGACGAGGCGCTGGCCGGGTACTGCACGCAGATCGACGTGACCATCAACCCCGACGGGTCGCTCTCCGTGACGGACAACGGGCGCGGCATCCCCGTGGATATGCACCCGACGGAGGGGCGGCCGGCGGTGGAGGTGGTGCTCACGACGCTCCACGCGGGGGGTAAGTTCGACGGCTCGAATTACAAGGTCTCGGGCGGCCTGCACGGGGTGGGCGTCTCGTGCGTGAACGCGCTGAGCGAGTGGCTGGAGGTGGATATCCGCCGCGACAGCAAGATTTACCGCCAGCGTTACGAGAGGGGGAACCCGGTGTCGCTGCTGGAGGTCATCGGCGAGACGCAGGGGACCGGCACGAAGGTGACGTTCTACCCCGACCACACGATTTTCTCGTGCCATGCGTTCAAGTGGGACATCCTGGCGAACCGCCTGCGCGAGCTGGCGTTCCTGAACCGAGGTGTGTGCATCCGTTTCCAGGACCTGGAGCATGAGCCGTCGCGCGAGGAGTCGTTCCTGTTCGAGGGGGGCATCGAGGAGTATGTGCGCTACCTGAACACGAACAAGGCGCCCGTGCATGACGAGGTGATTTATTTCACGGGGCGCAAGGAGGCCATCGAGTGCGAGATCGCGATGCAGTACACCGAGGCCTACAATGAGCTTGAGTACAGCTACTGCAACAACATCAACACCATCGAGGGCGGCACGCACCTGTCGGGCTTCCGCTCGGCGCTGACGCGCACGGTGAACAAGTACATCACGGACAACGGCCTGCAGAAGGCCAGCGAGGAGGCGCTCACGGGCGACGACATCCGCGAGGGCATCACGGTGGTCGTGTCGGTGAAGGTGCCGCAGCCGCAGTTCGAGGGGCAGACCAAGACCAAGCTGGGGAACAGCGAGGTGGAGGGCATCGTCGCGCAGATCGTGAACGACCAGCTCGGCACGTTCTTCGCGGAGCGTCCGCAGGTGGCGCGGAAGGTTGTGGAGAAGGCGGTGCTGGCGGCACGCGCGCGCATCGCGGCCCGCAAGGCGCGGGACCTCACGCGCCGCAAGGGCGCGCTCGACAGCATGGCCCTGCCGGGGAAGCTGGCGGACTGCTCGGAGCGCGATCCGGCGAAGTGCGAGCTCTACATCGTCGAGGGCGACTCCGCGGGCGGCTCCGCGAAGCAGGGCCGCAACCGCGAGACGCAGGCGATCCTGCCCTTGCGCGGCAAGGTGCTGAACGTCGAGAAGGCGCGCATCGACAAAATCCTGAACAACAATGAAATCAGGATGCTCATCACCGCCATCGGCGCGGGGTTCGGCGCGGACGAGTTCGACATCGCGAAGGTGCGCTACCACAAGATCATCATCATGACCGACGCGGACGTGGACGGTGCGCACATCCGCACGTTGCTGCTGACCTTCTTCTACCGCCAGATGCCGAAGCTGCTGGAGCACGGGTACATCTATTTGGCCCAGCCGCCGCTCTACAAAATCACGCGCAAACAGCGCGAGGAGTACATCGAGAGCGACGACCAGCTCACGCGCAAGCTGCTCCTCCTGGGTGCGGACGACATGAGCGTGCGTACGGCGGACGGGACCGCGCTGGAGCAAGACACGTTGCGTGACCTGCTAAAGCTGCTTGCGGAAATCGAGGCGACGATGAACGCCATCTCGCGCCGGGGCGCGGATGCGCTTGACCAGTTGAGGGCGTGGCGCCCGGAGTCGGGCGAGATGCCGCTCAAGTCCGCGCTGCTCAACCGGCAGCTTGAGTCGCTGGGGGGCTTCCGTTTTGATGTCGGGCACTATCTGGGCGGGGAGGATGCGGTCGTATTCCTGAGCGAGGACGGCGACGACGAGCCGGTGCGCTCGCTGGCGGCACTGCTGAACCTCGTGCGCGAGCGCGGGCGCAAGGGGCTGTCCATCCAGCGTTACAAAGGCCTCGGCGAGATGAACGCCGACCAGTTGTTTGAGACGACGATGAACCCCGAGAAGCGCAGCCTGTTGCGCGTGAACCTCGAGGACGCGGTCCGCGCGGACGCGATGTTCACGCTGCTCATGGGTGACGAGGTTGAGCCTCGCCGTAAGTTTATCGAGGATAACGCGCTGAACGTCCGCAACCTGGACATCTGACGCGCTGCCCGCTGTTGGGAACGAATCATGACGAAAGGAACAGAGAAAAAGATGAAAATACGACGCTTTCTTTTTGTGGCGGCGGTGCTGTGCGGCATCGGCCTTGTGCATTGGGCGCAAGAGCAAGCCGAGCCCGAAGCCGCCGCCGCGAAACGGCCATTCGGCCCGCAGCCGCACTATGCCGACATCGCGAAAAAAATCTCACGCATGTTGCCGAGCACGCACCTGCTGCAATTCCCGTTCGACGAGAACCTCTCGCGGCAAGCGTGGACGAACCTCCTCAATGCCTTCGACCACGACCGCAGTTATTTCTTGCAGTCGGACATCGAGAAGTTTGCGGAGATGGAGACGAAGCTCGCCGCCGCCGCGAGGATGGGCGACGTGTCGTTCGGGTACGAGGTACACCAAGTATTCCTGAGACATCTGGAGAACCGCTATACCTTTGCCACCAACCTGCTGGCGCAGCCGTTCACGTTCGAGAAGGACGAGTCCTACACGTGGAAGCGCAAGGACATGCCCTGGCCCGCGACGGAGGCGGAGCGCGACGAGATCTGGCGCAAGCGCATCAAGAACGAATTGCTGGCGCGCATCATCAGCCGCGAGCTGGCCGCGCAACGGAAGGTCGAGGCGCAAGCCACTAACGCTGCCGCGCCGGCGGCGGGCATCGAGGGCGCGAAAGATGAGGTGCCGAAGCTGCCGCCCGAAGCCGAGGACAAGGCGTTGAAGGACGCGCAGGATGAAGCCGACCCGCAAAAACTCAACCCCGACGCAACGGCCCCCGCCGCTGAAAACGCCGCCAAGCCGGATGCCGTATCCCTGATCGACCCGCCCGAAATCATAATCGGCAAGCACTACAAGCAGCTCCTCACCATCATGCAGGACATGGACACGGAATCCGTGCTGCAACGCTATCTCAATGCGTTCACCACCGCGTATGACCCGCACACGGAATATATGTCGCCGATGCGCAAGGAGGACTTCGACATCGACATGGGCCTCACGCTGGTCGGCATCGGCGCCCAGCTGCGCCCCGAAGACGGCATGGCCAAGGTCATGGAGCTGCTCCCCGGCGGCCCGGCCGAAAAGGACACGCGCGACATCCGCCTGACCCCGGGCGACCGGATCATCGGGGTCGGCCAAGGGGACGAGCCCATCGAGAACATCGTCCACTGGCCGCTGAACAAGGCCGTGCGCAAGATCCGCGGCAAGAAAGGGACCAAGGTCGTGCTGGAGGTCATCCCCGCCGCCGACCCCAGCGGCACGACCACCAAGCGCGTGGACCTGATCCGCGACGAGATTAAGATGGAGGAGCAGGCCGCCACCGGGCGCGTCACGCGCGTCACCATGCCCGACGGCTCCGCCCTGAATGTCGGGATCGTGCGCCTGCCCGCGTTTTACGGCAGCATGGACAAGCGCCCGGGGCAGGACGGCTACCGGAGCGCGACGGACGACGTGCGGGAAATCTTGGCGAATTTCAACAACGAGGACGTCGCGGGACTGATCCTCGACCTGCGCAACAACGGCGGCGGCGCACTGCGCGAGGCCGTCGCCCTCACGGGCCTCTTCATCCGCGGCGGCCCGGCCGTGCAGGTCAAGGAGCCCGCAAAAACGACCGCCCTGTCCGTCCCGAACTACAACCCCACGGCCGCGTTCCGCAGGCCGATGATCGTGATGATCAACCGCGCCTCCGCCTCTGCGGCGGAGATTGTGGCCGGGGCGTTGCAGGACTACGGCCGCGCCTTGATTGTCGGCGACACGCAGTCCCACGGCAAGGGGACCGTGCAGACCGTCCTGCCCCTGGGCGTGGAGGACATGGGCTCGCTGAAGGTGACGACCGCCAGCTTCTACCGCATCACGGGTTCCTCGACGCAGATTAAGGGCGTGGGCGCGGACATCGTGATCCCGTCCCTGCTGGACGGCCTGGACATCGGCGAGGACAAGCTGCCGGGCGCGTTGCCGTGGTCGCAGATTTCCCCGGCCGACTACATCCGCGTCGCGGACGTGGCCGCATTCGTCCCCAAACTGCGCGAGCAGTCCGCCGAGCGCCTCGCGGCCAACCCCAAGTACACGCGCTACTGCACGCTCGTGCGCCACGTCCAGGAGGTCAGCCAGCGCACCGAGGTCCCGCTCGAGATCAACGCCCGCCGCCAGATGATGAAAGCCGAGGAAGAGATGCGCAAGCTGGAGCATGACATGCCGGACGACGACGACGAGAACCTCGGCAGCGCCGCCCGCTCGAAACGGGCCCGCGAAGAGGATAACGTCGTGCTGGACGAGGCCGTCAACATCTTGGGCGACCTGATCCAGATGATGGGCAACAAAGAGCTGCCCATGGAGATGGACGGCGACATCCGCGCATGGCGCACACGCATCTTGCCCCTCGGCCTCTAGCCGCCGGCAAGGGTGACGAACAGGGACTCACCATGAAAATAACGTTCACCAAAATGCACGGCGCGGGCAACGACTTTGTCCTCATCGACGACCGTGACGGGAGCATCCCGTGGGAAGACCATTTCCTGATGGCCTCCCTTGCCACGCGCCGCATCGGCATCGGCTGCGAAGGCGTGATCCTCGTGCAGCGTTCCGACAAGGCCGACGCCCGGATGCGCTTCCTCAACCCCGACGGCACGGAGGTCGAGATGTGCGGCAACGGCGCGCGCTGCGCCGCCGCCTTCGCCCACGGCATCGGCGCCTGCGGCAAGGCGCTGACCATGGAGACCGTGTGCGGCCTCGTGGACGCGCAGGTCAACGGGAGCAACGTCTGCGTCTGGATGCCCGAGCCGCTCAACAAGAGCTACGCCGTTGACATCGAGATTGACGGCGAGCCCCTGCGCGGCCACTTCATCAGCGTCGGCGTGCCGCACTTCGTCGTGCCCGTCCCGAACGTCAGCGCGTTGGACGTGGAGACGCTCGGGCGCAAGGTGCGCCTCCACCCTGAGTTCGCGCCCGACGGCGTCAACGTGAATTTCGTCACCTTCCGCAAGCCCAACCGCATGACCATGCGCGCCTACGAGCGCGGCGTCGAGGCCGAGACCGGCGCGAGCGGCACGGGCGCGGTCGCGTGCAGCGTGGTGGGGGTCGAGACCGAAGGCCTCACCCTGCCCGCGAAAGTCAAGACCTCCCTCGGCTTTGAGCTTACCATCGACGGCGACTGGCGCCACCGCAAATGCACCGGCCTGACCCTCACCGGCCCCGTCAAATTCGTTTACACCGGGGAGATCGACCTCTCGGCACTCGACATGGGCTGCGAGGTCAGCTAGGGCGTTGTTATAGTCATTTAAATTGATGTTGCAGCAGATATAGCTGTTTACGGTGATGTTGCCGCACTCCATAACACAACGGCACGGCCCTCAATCTTTTGGGGCATTGTAAACTACTATGCCCCTTCCTCATCCGCACGGCTGAACTTGGGGTTGTTGCCGGCGAGGACGAGGGTGACTTCGCCTTTGACGGGCTTGCCGTCGAACTGGGGGATGAGGGCGGTGAGGTAGCCGCGGGTGACGCGCTCGTGGGCTTTGGTGAGCTCGATGCACACGGCGGCTTCGCGGTCGCCCAGAACGTCGTGCGCGGCTTTGAGGGCGGCGGCGATGCGGAAGGGGGATTCGAAGCAGATGAGGGTGTGGGGCATATCCTTCTCTTCCTCGAAGAAGCGGCGGAGGGCGCCGGGCTTGCGGGGGGGGAAGCCTTTGAAGGTGTAGCTGGAGGTGGGCAGGCCGGACATGAGCAGGGCGGTTTCGACGGCGGTGGCGCCGGGGAGGATGTCGTAGGGGACGTTCTCTTGGGCGGCGCGGCGGATGAGGCGGTAGCCGGGGTCGCTGATGCCGGGGTAGCCGCCGTCGGAGCAGAGGGCGACGTTGCGCCCGTCCTGCGCGGCGCGGAGGATGCGCTCGGCGGTGCGGTCTTCGTTGCCTTGGCGGTAGGAGATCATCTCGGGGCGCGGCACGTTGAAGGCGCTGAGCAGCGCCCATGTGCGGCGGGTGTCCTCGCACGCGATGAGGTCGGCGGTCTTGAGCGCGTCGAGGGCGCGGGGGCTCAGGTCCGCGAGGTTGCCGATGGGAGTCGCCACAATGTGCAGCATTTCTGTAGCTCCTGGGTGAGGGCTTGTTTGAGGACGCCGAGGCCGTAGCCGGTCTTGGCGGAGACGGGGATGGCGTGGGGGTATTTTTCGGTGACGTGCAGGAGGGCGGTGTCGGCGGTGCCGCGGTCGCATTTGTTGAGCACGAGGATGTGCGGCACGTCGTGCGCGCCGATCTCGCGGAGGGTGTCGTCGCAGATGCGGATGTGGTCGTCCACGCGGGGGTAGGCGGCATCCACGACGATCATGAGCAGGTCGGCCTGCACGGCGACGTCGAGGGTGGATTTGAAGGAGGCGACGAGGCCGTGCGGGAGGTGGCGGATGAAGCCGACGGTGTCGGTGAGCAGCAGCTGGCGGGCCTTGGAGAGCCACACGCGGCGGGTCTTGGTGTCGAGGGTGGCGAAGAGGCGGTCGTCCACGTATGCGTCGGCGCCGGCGAGGGCGTTGAGGAGGGTGGACTTGCCGGCGTTGGTGTAGCCGACCATGGAGACGACGGGCATCTCGCGCTTGTCGCGGCGGCTGGTGGCGGTGCGGCGGGCCTGGATGTCCGCGAGGCGTTTGCGGAGCTCGGAGATGCGGCGGCGGATGGGGGCGTTGCGAAGCTGGAGGTGGCTCTCGCCGGGGCCTTTCATGCCGATGCCGCCCTTGAAGCGCTGCTGCGCCTCCAGCACGGGGATGCGCGAGAGTTGGAATTCGAGTTGGGCGAGTTCGACCTGCACCTGCGCCTCGGCGGAGCGCGCGCGGCGGGCGAAGATTTGGAGGATGACCTCGGTGCGGTCCATGACGCGGACGCCCGGCAGGGCGCGCGTGAGGTTGTAGGCCTGTATGGCGTTGATGGGGTTGTCGAAGATGACGGTGTTGGCCTCGAATTCAGCGGCGAGGTTTTTCAAGTCCGTGACCTTGCCCGAGCCGAACATCGTGCCGCCGTCGGGCTTCTCGCGGTTCTGCGTGATCTGCCCCGCGACCTCCAGCCCGGCGGTGTCCGCAAGCCGCGCGAGCTCCAGTAGCGAATCAGCGGATTCGGCGGGGTCGTGCTTTGCGGTCACGAGCTGCGCGAGGACGGCGCGCTCGACGTGCTGTGTGTCGTGCAGCTCCATAACATATCATCAGGATGCCGATACGGGGCGACGCGAGTCGAAAATATGACGTGCGGCGGGTCTCCCCCTGCCTCGTAGCGCATCCCACTTGGACATTGGATATTCCGTGTTGGATATTGGATATTCACCCGCCCCCGCGCCTTTGCGCCTCTGCGCGAGACAATCCCGAAGCGCATCCCACTTGGACATTGGATATTCCCTGTTGGATATTGGACATTCCCTCCCCACCGCGCCTTTGCGCCTCTGCGCGAGACAATCCCGAAGCGCATCCCACTTGGACATTGGATATTCCCTGTTGGATATTGGATATTCATCACTCCTTCTTCGGCGCCCACGTCGCCAGCACCGTGTCAACGATGGCGCGGGCGAGCTCTTTGGCGATGCGCGGGTGGGCGTTCTGCATGCCCGTGAGCATATCGTCATAGGTGAGGAACGTTGTCGTGCCATGCACTTGGACGGCATCGAGCAGGAGCTGCCCCGTGGCGCGATCAACGAGCGTGATCTCCGCAATCAGCGTGTAGCGGTATTCCGAGGCGCGCGAGCCGTAGGAGCGGTCGAAGCGCACGGGGATCATCTCGCCGCGCTTCACCGTGCCGAGCAGTTTCAGCGACGCATTCTCCAGCGCCTTCACCTTCATCGTGCCCTCGCGCTGGAACTCGCGCAGCGCATATTGCGCGACGGTCGCGCCGACCTCCGGGTAGCCCGTCTCGTTCTCAAACACGGGCACAGCAATGGTGCGCAACTCCTCCGGCACATCCGACGTGACGCGGTACGACGCGCACCCTGCCAGCCACGCACACCCTGTCACCGCCAACCCCAACCTGAAAAGACTTCTCCGTTTCATCATACCCCTCCGTTTAAAAAACGTTAGCACTTTAGAACACTCGAACGTTAGAACTTATTTCCCCTGCTGCTTGCCTTCAAGCTCCGCCACGCGCGCGCGAACGCGATCCGCATATTTCGAGTCCCTGAACTCTTTCAGGAAACTGTTGTACGCCATCAAGGCCGCGGCGCGGTTGCGCTGGCGCGTGTCGTAGAACACCGCATTCTTGTAGCACTGCTCTTCGAGCTGGCCGCTCAGCTCGTCGAGCCAGCCGCGCATCTGCTCAATCTGCGGGTGGCGCGGCATACGCGCCACCATCGCCCTCAGGAACGAGACGGCATCGCGGCAATGCGCCTCGTTATACGAATGCCGGGTCGCGCGGTCGTAGCGCGTCCTCGCGGACAGGTACGCCGCATCCGTGGCCTGCTCGGTCTCGCCGTAGCGGTGGAGCAGGCCGTCATAGACCTTGATGGCCTCTTCCATCTCCTTCTGCGACGTGCGGATCCCGCCCACGATGAGCATCGCCTTGGGCGCGAGCGGCGCGTTGGGCGCGTTGCGCACGACCTGCTCGAAACGCTTGCGCGAGGCGTCCGCGTCGTTCACCAGCCAGCCGAACATCCCGCTCCTGTCGTGGAGCAGGAAGTTGGCGATCTTGAACTGGCGGTCCAGCACCTCGTCATACGGGCAGACGCCCGCGTAGAACGTCAGCAGGTACTGGTACTCCTCGAACGCCTGCGCATACTTCTTGCGCTGCTCGAACAGCCGCGCCAAATCCATCTGCGCCTCCACGGCCTCCGGCGCGGCGGGCCACTCGCGCACGAGCGCCTCGAAGCCCTTGCGCGCGTTGCGCAGGTGGCCCTTCCCCAGCGCCTCGCGGGCATACGCCAGCTGCTCCGCCGGCGTGCCTGCGCGGACACCGAACCAGAACGACTTCGGCTTCTGCTCGGGACGCTTGTCCAGGTCGAACGCCTCGAAGCCCTCGAACTGGTCGGTTGCATAGCCCTGATAGTAAGGGCTCGCGGAACGGTTCTGCGCCACGGCCACCGCCGCCGCCAACCCCATCACCGCAAAAACAATTTTTCTCATCTGCGCATTCTCCATTCGCCACATCGGGAGAGCGAGTCCCCCGCGTGTTTCAATACAGGATAGCAAATCCGCAGGAAGAGTTGAAGCATGAAAAAGCGTCTTGCGGATTTTCACGTGCCTTTGCTTGGGACTGGCGTAGGCGTGCCTCACCAGCTTCAGGACGGGGACGGCGGTTCCGGCCGCCCCGCTTGCCCTGAAGCCACAGGCACAATTTTTTTTCGATTAGGCGAAAATTTTTCTTGCTTATTTCGACAAAATAACATATTGTGTCATTTTGTAATTCACGCCGTATTAGCGACGGGATGGCGCAGGCGTGGAAAACCAATTGGAAAAGGACAAAATGACGATAAACAGATACAGTGCACTTTCGGTGAGCGTTGCGTCCGCGATGTTCGTGTTTATGGCGACAGACGCCCGTGCGGCAGGGTTCGCGCTTTATGAGACGAGCGCGAAGGGCAACGCGATGGGCGGCGCGGTGGTCGGCCGCACGGACGACGCCTCCGCGGTGCAGGCGAACCCCGCGAACATGAGCGACAGCCCCGGCTTCCGCTCCATGGTGGGCGTGACGGCCATCGGGCCGGCCGGCAAGATCAACACGCCCGAGGGCAACTACAAGATCAGCGACCAGTGGTTCCTGCCGCCCCATGCCTACGCGACGTGGGAGGTGCTGGAGAACCTCTGGCTCGGCGCGGGCCTCTACAGCGAGTACGGCATGGGCACGAGCTACTCGGCCGACTGGGCAGGGCGCTACAACTCCATCGAGACGAAGCTCGACACCTTCACCATCAGCCCGACCATCGCCTACAGGCTCTTCGACAAACTCTCGTTCGGCGCGGGCTTCCGCGCGCTGTATGCGGACTTCTTCAACGACCGCCTCCTCCGCACGCCGAACCAGCCGCTCACGCCGCTGCCGGGGATGCTCTCGGACCACTGGGGCCCGACGATGGGGCGCAGCGCCATGCAGGGCGACGGCTGGGGCTTCGGCTGGCTCGCGGGCATCAAATACGAGCTGCTGGACAACCTCGACATCGGTCTCGTCTATCGCTCGCGGATACGCCTGAACATTGACGGCGATGGCTGGTACGAGCCCCGCGCCAAGGACCCGTCCGGCCCGTACGCGCCATACCTCCCCACCGCGCCGCGCAGCCACGCGACGGACGCCGACGCGACGGTCACGCTGCCCTCCTCCGCCACCCTCGGCGCGAACTACCGCATGTTCGAGAACGCGCTCAACATCGGCTTCGCGGTGACGTGGACCGAGTGGAGCACCTACGACGCGCTGAACGTCAACTTCGCGAACCCGCTCATCCCGGGCGTCAAGGAAAGCGCGCGAAGCTACAGCGACAAGGACTGGGACGACGCGTGGCGCTTCGGCTTCGGCGCATGTTACAACATCACCCAGAACGTCTCCGCGATGCTGGGCTACGTCTATGACATCTGCCCCATCAACTCCCAGCACACGGATTTCATGATGCCGGCCGGCGACCGCCACATCTTTGGCGTGGGCCTCGGGTACGCGCTCGAAAACTGGTTTGTCAACGTCGGCTACAACTATTTGATTCTCGTTGAAAACACGCGGACGGTTGACAATGACGGTAAATCGTTGAGGTCCACGTTCTCGAACATGGACTCCCACATGTTTGCGATTTCAACAGGTGTGACGTTTTAAACACTAGCGGTCACAGGTGTGTGACAACGGCCGGCTTTTTTTCGTGTTGTTAGTTACCCGGCCATCGGTAGGAATCTAAATATATCCTTACCGGCTCCACCTTTGACCGCTAGCTTATTTTGGCCCGGCAGCCGCCGGGTCTTTTTTCTGCCGGTGCCCCGCCTTCCTGCGGGGCGTCAGTGGAGGAAAAAAGCGGATGCCCGGCAGCGCGCGCGTGAGTTATATCGTGTTTTTACTCAGCATTGGTACATTCTTCTTAGCCCCGAAGGGGCGGAAAGCAATAGCGTAGGGCGTAGCCCTACGTTTGGATGCAACATAAATGTTAAGCCCTCGTTACGTAGGGCTCTGCCCTACGCTACTGCTTGCGGGGCTTCGCCCCTTGTGTACTAATGTTGAGTAACGTCACTATATCATTCCGCAGCAAGCCCAATGAAGAGTCGGGGCGGAGGGGCGGCGGCAAAAAAATCCGCGCAACCCGCATGATTGCTGGACAAAAAACGGGGCGCGTGGTATGATGCGGAACGTTTTTTTTACGAACGGGGTAACAGCAAAGGAAAGGCATTATGGCAATGAGAAAAGAAT
>Ga0082212_10010414_pt1 | contig 11891 bp, 11 predicted proteins | sample TergutNt197P3_FD_71548 | JGI IMG/M metagenome (GOLD analysis project Ga0082212, IMG submission 71548) | Neocapritermes taracua P3 segment gut microbial communities from Petit-Saut dam, French Guiana - Nt197 P3 | ecosystem: Host-associated > Arthropoda: Insects > Digestive system > Gut ... | reverse complement strand
CACGGATCGGCCTCAAAGGTCAGTTAGAGGCGCTTAGTGACTTCTGAGGGCGACTCGACCGGCGATAATGGTGTGAGACTTGGTTGTACGCACAAATGGTGTACACTCAAAAAGTGGAAACCGTTGTTAAGGACTCCCGGCTCGCGTTGAGGCTGACGGCAGAAGAGAAAGCGACCATCGCGGCGGCATCAGCGGCACAAGGTCGGTCACTCTCGGACTTCACCACCCAGTGCGCGCTGGAGAAGGCTGCGGAGATACTCGCAGATCAACGGACGTTTCACGTGCCGGACACCCGGTGGGCAGAGTTTGAGGCGTTGCTTGACGGGCCGATCGCACCGCACCCAGGAGTGCGCGATCTGTTCGCAAGGCCATCGGTTTTCCAGGCCCGCACTTGAACTCGACAATTTGGCTCGCGCCCGAACCCCTAAACCACGAGCACGATCTGCTACACTTTCACAGCGGCAAGCCAGCCATTGACAACTGGCTCCGAAACCGAGCCTTGGGCAACTCCAATAGCGGTGCGTCTCGGACTTTTGTGGTCACAGACGATTCCGGGCGAGTTGTCGCCTATTACTCGTTGTCGGCAGGTTCCGTGGTGCGTGGTGAAATCCCCCGCACTTTTCGCCACGGAAGTCCCGAACCGGTGCCCGTAATGCTGATCGGAAGGTTCGGAGTTGATCAGGCCGTTCAAGGAAAGGGCATCGGCTATTCCATGTTGCAAGACGCCCTAATTCGGTGCTCCCGGCTGCGCGCTGAGGTCGGCTTCATGTTTGTCATGGTTCACCCCATCGACGACGACGCCGCTCGTTTCTGGATAAAGTTCGGTTTTCGCCCGGCGCCGACCGTGGAACCAATGCTGCTGCTGCCGCTTTCTGAGTTGCCCAAATAACTCGGTTTCGATCACCCGTCATCGTGCAAAACTCTCGCTCGATCAGGTACTTACGCTTACTTTAGGGCCCAAAGTGAGAGCCACGGCCTGACGATGTGAGAGGTAGCCAAGACAACCACCGAAAGCAGTCAGGAAATCAACTTGGGGATTACCTCGGCATGGCTTTCTTGAGTCGAACCCGCCCAGTGACGGGCCGCACTGGCCACCGCGAGCAGCACGCCATGTAATAGATTCAGGCCGCCGTGGGTAATACTCAGATGATCCAGCGATGCGAACGCCGTGCCTTGTGCGGCCAACTCAATGATTTCAGCAGCGACCCCACGGCCTTTCGCTTTCGTTACCAGCACGGGAACCTCCCCGGCGAAACGCCTCGGCGCATCCGGGTTCCGGCCAGTAAGGGCGAGGTCCAACAGGGTCAGGCCCATCCCGATAACGCTAGAAACCTCGGCCTGGGAATCATCTATGGATTCGGGAACGATTTGCGATTCGACAAACCGGCTAAACCTGGGCAAATCTGGCGTCAACAGCAACGAAGTCACCTCTCGCATCGCATCCACTGCCCGTTCCCGCGCAATGCCGCGCGGCGTGAACAGGTCCAGGTTATATCGATCGGTGGCACGGGCCATGACGTGATTCATGGCGTCGATATCCCAACCTTCGAGGTTGTCGAGGTCCAAACCCTCCTCAAGCAAGTATGGGCGCATGGTTTCCATGTGCCGCGCGGTCATACCGGGAACATGGCGAACACGCTGGCCGGGGTTGGCTTGGTTCCACTCCTTAATGGCCGCGCCAAGCGCGGCCCCGGGTACATGCGATTCCGGCTCGGCGTCGTCATCGTCGTCGTTGTCATAGGCGTGCGGGACGAAATCATCACCATAGTAGTGGCCACCGCCGTCGTCATCGTGCCAGTCATGATCGCAACTACCCAGATCGCGGAACTGCCCGCGGAACATCGCCTCGAACGAGTCCGACTCAATGCGGGCCTGGAACATGTCAATGTGCGTTCGGGTTGCGCCCGTCAGCAGGCCAGGAGTGGCGAGAAAAATATCACCGTCCACTCGTTCACCGCCGATTGCCTCGATTAAGGTCTGGCCGCGCTGAATGGGCACCGCATTTATGCCAAACCACTCGGCCAGATCCTTTGCGGAAAGCACGCGGAGTTCAAAGGCGTCGTTGGCCTTGAGTACCGCCCAGGCGATCGCGCAGGCGGTATTGGTCACCGATGCTCGGCGCCGCAACACCTTTTGCCCTACCGTGGCGAGCCGCGCCAGGAAGCGACGGAAGGCGGTCCGAAATTCGACGCGCTCCTCAAGGCCAGGCAACTCATCCGCGCACTGATCCAACAGGTCCAATAGTTCCGTTACGATCTCCCGCAAATCCTCTGGAACGCCAGCCCAGGCAAAGGCCTCATCGGGCAGCGGCTCTTGGTCAAGGTTCTCCAGTTCATCAAACCCACCTACACGAGCGGCATTCATCTCGGACACTTCTTCGACAAAATCATCATATGCATCCGCATCCGAAGTCGGCTCGAACCAAGAATCGTCCACCTCGCCGCCCTCAGGAAGTAGGTAGGTGGCCACCCAGCGGGTGAAAGGAAGCCAGTCCGGCCAAGCCGACTCCGGGTCGTTGAATCGCGGCGCCTGAACTGCCAAGCCATGTTCGATGACGGCTCGGGCATCTGCAGGCTTAATGTCTTGTACGGGAAGGGCTTCGCCTACTACATCACTGAACATATCAAGGGTCTCAGAAACCGACTCCTGGAATATGGCACCATCCCGAATTCCACCGTCGAAATCACCGTCCAAGTAAAGAAACAGGGTCAGATAATCACCACCCACAAAACTCACTCCGAGCAGCAGGTAGACTAAACCACTCTCCGGAATCGGTAGCAGCGTGGGGTCATCCGCCACCTTTGCCTCTCGCAGGTCTTGCAGCCAGATGGGAAGACGCTGACGGCGTTTCACCAACTCCTTACGGGCAATCTCTTGCGCGGCGGCGTTGCTGCCGAAATAGGCGATGGCGGTGAGCAGAGCGGTGGTCTCAGTGAAGGAGTGGGCCGCCAAAGCACGGGCCAACTCCGGCAACCCACCTGGCACCGCGAACCCGTGCTCAATGGCATCGGGGAAGTCGTCGGGAAACTCGTCAATCGCCACGGCCATGGAGAGGATATGCAGTAAAACCGTGAAATCCTCATCCCGCAATGCTCGCCTGACGTTTTCTATTAGCGCGTTTGGGAGTTTCAGAACCCCAGAACCTGCGCTTTTAGGTCCGCCTGTATTGCCCGATGACGATCCGTTTGGCTTCTTACGTTTCTGGGGCGTACCTCGGTTCTTGGGCATCCGGTTACGGTACCGCTCGACGACGACGCGCCAACGCCGGGCGTCGCGGTTGAGTATGGCGCCGACCGTGGAACCAATGCTGCTGCTAATGCCGATCGAGGCTCCATGCAAAGCAGCAAACCCAGACCAGTATGATACTATGCTATCAACGGTGACGCCACGATTGGCGCAACCCAAAGCCAGGAAGGTAGAAGAAATGCCAGACGTGTTAGTTCGCGGGCTCTCCCGCCAGGCCCTCGATCATTGGACTGAAAAAGCCAAAGACGCCGGGATTTCCCGGAACACCGCGATGCAGCAGGTCCTAGAGGCGCCTGTTGCCGCTCAACCCGAGCGACGAGCAGCAACTGCTGAGGACTGGGCCCGTACCGGACGGGTGTTTGCCGATCTCGGCAACGAGGAGATAATGGCGCAAGCATGGCGGTAACCGAATGGCTGCTCGACAAGTCAGCGTATGTCCGCCTCTATGACCAGCTCGCCGTCCAGAACTCTATTTGGGGCGAGCGTGTCAACAGGGGATTGGTTCGGATCCCTGCGATTGCGCGGTTAGAGCTTGCCTTTTCGGCGCGCAACGGGAAAGAAGGCCGCCAGGACTTCATCACGCCGCCCCTATCTTTGATGCCCGTGGAATACCTCACTCCCAAGGATGAGGATCGCGCCCTGGAGGTCCAGCTCCTGCTCGCCGATAAGGGACAGCACCGCGCTGCCTCTATTCCAGATCTCCTGACCGCCGCAATCGCTGAACGTCGTCGCCTCACGGTGCTCTGCGCCGACAAAGACTACGATCTAATCGGGGAAGTCACCGGCCAGCCAGTGGAGAACCTGAGCGCGGGATAAGCAGACCCCAAACACATTATTCGGCGGCCTGGATCATCGTCGTCGTTCAAAATCACCGGTCGAATCGCCCTCAAAGGTCAGTTAAGGCGCCTAAGTGAACTTTGAGGGCGTTTCGTCCGGACTTTTGGGTGTGGGTATCTCTGGAGCGGATCGGCGTCGTGGGAAAATCGCTTATGGAGCGGGTTCGCAGAGCCAGGGGCAAGGACGAGGCGGTACTACTTGGCGGTGACGCAAAGAGGCGCCTGGCAATCGGAACCTTTTGCGGTGTGGCGTTGGTGTTGTCGGCCTGCACTGGGGGTGGCGAGTCCGTCATCGTCGATATTTCGCACGACGACGATGACGCGACGACGGCGAACGAGAACCCCACGCCACTGCTCACGCCTGTGAATGGAGAAGCAACAGCGCAAGGCTCGGCCACCGGCTCGACCGTTGCAATAGATCAGGGCGCGCTGGATGTGTTTTGGCTGCGGATCATGGGTGTTCCAAGCGACAACGAGACGACTGCGGAGGCCAACATCCGGGTAAATCGCCAAGCCCGCGAACCACAGGTCGGCCGGGGTTACCTCAGGGCCGGGCGGCCAGCCGCTGTCGATCATGCACGACGCCCATTCCGCGTTCAGTTCGGCAACTCGGGGATCGGCGTCAACGATGTGCCGGAAGCGAAACATTTCCTCCTCAAGCGCGGCGAACTCGTCCGGGGTTTCGCCACCGAGTTGTGCGTCTCACGCCGCCCCAACACACCCGAAATCTTGCGGGTCTAAGAACTCGCCTTCAGCGGAGAACCACGGATCACCGTTTAAGGCCTGCTCATACGCGGCCAGAACTACAGGCCGCATTCGTGGAGCGCCACTGGGCCGAGCTGGAGGCGTGGGCGGAGCACGCCGAAGCCGTCAGGGTGGGGTTAGCGGGCTAGCGCTCCCACGGATACACGACGCCAATCTGGGCCCGCACTTGGTCCAGAATCTCAACTATCGCCACCGTTTCCGCCACGGGAAGCAACGGTGATTCCAAGGCGCCGGAGTTGACCACCCTGGCGAACTCGGCGATTTCGTACGCCATCCCCAGGTGGCCACTGGGCCCAGATTCTGGCTCAAACAACTCTGCGCCCGAACGATCCACCAACCGCACCGAACCGGGGGTGTAGAAATCCCCAGCCAACTCCACGCGGGCTTCCTGACCGGAAAGAACTGCCGTCGTCGCCGTTTTTGCCGCGATGGTCGCCTGCAGGACTGCCTGAGCGTCTGGATGAGCCCCGAACTGATCCAGGATAACTGCCTCCGCGCTGTCAACACCGGACTCCAGTAACTCACCAACCGCGGTGACGCGCCCTGGCAATCCGAGCGCGAACACCGCCCAGGAAATCGGATAAATGCCGAGGTCAAGCAGCGCTCCGCCAGCCAACGCAGGCTCCACTAGGCGCGGAATGTGCAACAGCGCCTGCCCGTGATCCGCAATCAAAACCTCCAACTCCCCCAAAACGCCATCTTCCAGCAATTGCCGCACAATATCTGTGCGGGGCAAGAATCTGGTCCACATCGCCTCCATCAGCGCGACCCCTTGGGCAGCGGCGAGATCGGCAAGTTGCTGGGCCTGCGCGGCGTCGGTGGTGAACGACTTCTCCACGAGCACGGGCTTACCAGCCTCCAACGCCAGTTTCGCGTGCTCAAAGTGGAATGTGTGCGGCGATGCCACATACACCGCGTTCACCTGCGGGTCTGCCGCCAGAGCCTCGTATGAATCATGAACATTCGGAATCCCATACTTACCGGCGAACTCCCGCGCCCTCTCCGCCGATCGCGACCCCACCGCCACCAGGTTCTGCCGCGTCAACTCCCGCGCGGCATACGCAAAAGCCCCGGCGATACCACCTGGCGCAATAATTCCCCAATTCAGCGGCGGCGCCGCCTTCGGATCGGGAGTACGCGGAGAAGGCAACGAAGTTGGGAAAGCCATGAGCCCAGCCTATGTGATACACGACGATGACGATGGCACTACGTAACCGGTGGTTGAGCATGTCGAAACTACCGAGCCCAACGGCTAACCGGTGGTGGTACCCCCGGTTGAACCGGGGGTAGCGCCTGTCGAAACTACCGACAACCACCACGGCTCTTACGCTGTAACTACTTAATTGAGCCGGAATCGCACCTAAGTAGCGGGCGAACCCGCTTACCCTGGTTGCGGGTAAGTGTTGGAATTGGCGCGCTGTGATTTGGAGGTCAAGGTGTTCGTTCTCGCAAAGCCTTCCTCGCTGAAGCACAAATTACAGGAAAAGGGTCTGGCCAAACTAGTTTTGCCCAAGGCCACCAAGGTATTGATCAATGCCGTGCAACTCGGCCCGCGGGTGGTTATGCGCTCGGCGTTGCATTTGCTGAGGGCCAACCCCATTACCCGTCTTTTCAGCGTTTTAAGCCTAGTGGTAATTGACGCTTTCTCCTATGTTCGGAAAAAGATTTCTGGCCCGCAATTTCTTATCAATTTAACTTACAGCGCAACCATGCTGGTCGGTTCCACTGCTGGTTGGTACACCGGGCAACACATTGCCGAGCAACTCGCATTCGACTTTGTACTCGGGCTGGCAGTGAGCCTGGTATGCACCATGATTGCCATGCAAATCTTCTCCAAGGCCACCTCCCTTGTTGTGGCACGGGTGGCAAAAACTGATTGCCAAAAGGGTCTGGATATCGCCAATGAGTATGCGCTACACCTGGAACCTGAGTTTCGCGACACCAATATCGAGATGACTAAAGAACAAGCCATTGAGGTGTTCCGGCTTTACCCCACCAAGCATGTGGATTATGTCCAAGAATTAATGCACCCGGACGAGATACTGGAACCCGGTCTCAGCCCGGCTAAGTGCCAGCACGCCAAGCCCAAGTCCGGGGCAACCCTAACAACCTGCTGTGCCTAAGAGCATAACAGTATTCTTTACCACTGAGTGTATCGATTACCACCGTCATACCCGGCTATCGCGCGGGTAATTTATAAGGTCGGCGGAGGTGGTCTTAGCAGTTCTTCGCAACCAGCTTTCAGCGGCTTGGGGGTTGCCCAGGCGGACTACGCGCTGATCCAGCTTCGCTAACTCGGCGTACCGTTGCCGGTAGGAATCAAAGTGGGTCCAAGCCCACACAATGATGTTCTTTTCTGGATCACGCGAATATAGATTGGAAAACCTTTCCCGGTTTCCGTTCCATAATTCCTGCCGCGTGATCATCCGCTTTAAAGTTCGCGTGATTATTCGCCACATCACAACCGACCGCGAGTAATCGAGCCAAACAATTGCGTCGACGTCGTCAAACATCCCAGCGGTATACTTCGGCCAATTGCCATCAATTACCCAACCATTAGCGCCTGATTCCCCCAACCAGTCCTGCACGATTTCCCGGCCCTCATCCATCTCCCGCATTTGCCAATTCGGAGCCCAGAATGCCGCGTCCAATTCCAAGTCGGGTACCCGCAGTACCACCGCGAGTTCGCGCGCAAAAGTGGATTTCCCGGAGCCAGGACTGCCAATTACCCGCACGCGCTTTAGCCGCTGCGGAATCTCCGAACGTTGCGGCGCCACCCCCGAAGATTCGCAATCGTCATCGTGCAAGAAAAATCGAGTCAAAAGTGGTGCGAGGAATGCGGAATCGATCACATAATTGCCGTGGTCGGCGCCGTCCAATATCGTCAATCGCGCGCCCGGTATCGCATCAGCAATCGCCTGGGTATGACGACGGCGAATCAGATCCATGCTTCCGGCGATAACAAGAACCGGGATATTGATTCGCGCCAGGCGTCGCCTAGTAATAAACGGGCCGGTGAGCAATAACTTGGTAAACGCATTGGGGCGGCGCATATACGCCATAACCGTGCGTGCGAACTCCCCGGCGCTTATGCCGAAAGGATGAATGTTCGCCCCACCAATCGCCAATGCGCCCAACAATCCCGGATGTCGCAACGCCACCAACAACCCAATTATCCCGCCGTCGGAAAACCCAAACAACACGGGCCGTTTCAACCCTAAAGCCATGATAAATGCCGCGACATCGTCGGCCATTCTCGAATATCCCAAGGGCGCCGCACTTGATCGTCCGTGTCCCCGGCTATCCAATGCGTAAACGGTGAACCGCGAGCGCAAAGCCGCAACCAACGCACAGAAAATCCGCGAATCCTCGCCGTTGCCGTGGAGCAAGATCAAGGGTGGCCCACTACCCGCCACGGAGTAGGCCAAGTGAATGGTAGAACGGCGTGTTTCCCGCATTGCCAACCTCCAGTCAAATCGTGTAAGGGTTAGTCAAGTTACGGCGCCCATAACCTAACTAAACCTGACACGATTCGCAGCGCGGGCATTTCTCCGTCCCGACTCCTACGCACTCCAGTCACCCAGGGCGCCCTCCAATGCGCCCAGCGCGGCCTCCAACAATGGCCAGCGCCCATCGGCTGGGAAACCCACGTCAACCCAATGCAGACACGCGGCGTCCAGGAAACCGAAGTAGCCCCACAGCGCGTACTCATGCCGGGGCTCGGCGGAGCGGTGCAAAATCGCCCCCAAGGTGGCCACATACTCGGCCCGAGACTGCTCCCGAATCTCCGTCACCGACGCCGGCTCCGCACCCGGATTGCGCAGCGGGATGGCCCATGCAGCGGGGTCAGCGGCGATGTGGTCGAGATAAACCTCAGTAACCACGCGCACTTTCTCCCGCCGTGCCGTGTTACCCGGCAACGCCGCGAGCGCCGCTTGCTGGCGCGCGGCCAACTCACGAGCGGTTAGTTGCACGACGGCGGCATACAACGCCTCCTTGCCGTCAAAGTACCGATAAATCAACGCGTCGCTGACCCCGGCGGCCTTGGCAATCGCCGAAATCTTGACCTCGGAATAGGGCTGCCGGGCGAACGCCAACGCGGCCGCGGCCAGTATGGATTGCTCGCGCTCACCCGGATCCCACCGCTGCCAGCCCGTGACCTGCGCTTCTGCCATGGCAACCACCCTACCCGACGCGGCACGGCTGGGATGACCAGGATGTTTGACACCACGCCTTTGGTGAACTAGATTCATTTAGACAAATTAAATCGTATTTAATAACGACGATGACGGAGGCCCCACATGTGCATTGACAACCTGGACCAGCAATCGGGAGGGCCAACAGGCGGGTGGCACCGCGACACCATTTGGTGGCACGTTTACCCCCTAGGCTTCACGGGCGCGCCCATCCGCCCCGGCGAGGTGTGGCTGGATCATACCGGCAAAGCCACCGTCGTCGAACCGAATGACGAACCCGCGCCCCGGGGCCTGCGCCACCTGAGCAACTGGCTGGATTACGCGCAAAACCTGGGCTGCAACGGATTGCTGCTCGGCCCGATTTTCACCTCGCAAAGCCACGGATATGACACCGTGGATTACTTCCAAATTGATCCGCGTTTGGGCACCATGGAGGATTTTGAGGCGTTGGTGACTGCTGCTTCGGAACGCGGTATCCGAATCATGCTGGATGGCGTGTTCTCGCACGTCGGCCACCACCACCCTTGGCTTCAGGCCGATTTGTCCAGTGGGGACCGGAACAAGGACCTGTTCGACATCGATTGGGATGCCCATGGTGGCCCGCGCCCGCGCGTGTGGGAGGGCCACGGGGGACTCGCCCGGCTCAATCACGCCTCGGGAACGGCGCGCGATCTGGTGAAGAACGTCATGACTTTCTGGCTCGACAAGGGCATTGCGGGCTGGCGCCTGGATGCCGCGTACTCGGTGCCAGCCGACTTCTGGGCCGAGGTGGTACCGGCCGTGCGGGAGCAATTCCCGGACGCCTATTTCTTGGGCGAGGTGATCCACGGCGACTACACGGGATTCGTGAAAAACGCCCGCATTGACACCGTGACCCAGTATGAGTTGTGGAAGTCCATCTGGAGCGCCCTGAAAGACGCCAACTTCTTTGAGCTGGACTGGACGCTGAAACGGCACAATGACCTGCTCGGCAACTTCATTCCGCAAACTTTTGTCGGCAACCACGACGTCACGCGGATTGCCACCCAGATTGGCCATAGCGGCGCCCTGGCAGCCGCGACGGTTCTCGCCACGGTAGGCGGCTCGCCGTCGATATATTATGGCGACGAACAAGGCATGACGGGCACCAAGGAAAATCGTCTGGGCGGCGACGATGCCGTGCGCCCCGCCTTCCCGCCCGCTCCCCAGGAGCTGAATGATCTCGCGGGCTGGATGTACCACGCCCACCAGGGGTTACTAAATCTGCGCCGCCGCCATCCGTGGCTCGTAGACGCGACGACGACGCCGCTCTCCCTGGAAAATGCCCGGTACACCTTTCGGGTCACCTCCCGCGATGGCCAGAACTGGCTGGACGTTACCCTGGACGCCGCTGGCGAGCCGGGGAACTTCTCCGCCCAGGTGCATTGTCAAGACGGAGGTCAAATCTTCAGTAGTTGACAACGGCTAGGAGACTGCTGATTAATTGCAAATCACCAGTCTCCGTCGTAATGCTCATTGGCGCCGCGATAATCCGCGGCGCACGGAGAGTGCTTTAATCAGCACTCTCCTATTGGCCGGTTTCGGGCCGACGCCGGTTCGAACAAGCTTTTTGTCCCGGCGATCTTTTAGGTTTATCCCATGGCGTTTCGGCGGACTACCCCCGAAGCCGGTGCCGGGGAACCAGCGGCGGCGGCTGGCGTCATCGTGCCCGAAAGTGACTCGCTTACAGCGCCGCCCGCCCCGTTGATTCCCACGCCGCCCAGGGGGCTAACCGCCGCCGAGGTGCAGGAGCGCGTTGCCACTGGGCGCTCGAACGCCTCTGACGAGCGCGATACCCGCTCGCTGGGCCAAATCGTCCGGGCCAACGTCATCACGCCTTTCAATGGGCTGCTCACCACGCTGTTCATCCTGATCATGATCACGGGCCGGTGGCAAAATGCTCTGTTCGGATTTGTGGTGATCTTCAACTCGCTGATCGGCATCATCCAGGAAATCCGCTCCCGTGCCGTGCTGGACAAACTCGCGGTCATTAATGCGCCCCAAGCTCGCGTGGTGCGCGATGGCTCCGCGAACGAAATCGGGGTGGCCGGGGTGGTCAACGATGATCTGATCCAGGTTCGCGCCGGGGATCAAATCGTGGCCGATGGCGTGCTGCTGGCCACTGCTGGGTTGGAGGTGGATGAGTCGTTGCTCACGGGCGAGTCCGACCCGGTGGCGAAAACCCGGGATGACGAGGTGCGGTCGGGTGCCTTTGTGGTAGCAGGCTCGGGGCTGTATCAGGCCACCGGCGTGGGGCCAGAGGCGTATGCGGCTCGGCTGGCGGCAGAGGCCCGGCGGTACTCGCTCACCAAATCGGAACTGAGGGCGGCAACCAACCAACTACTGCGCTGGATTTCTTTGATAATGGCCGTTACCGCGCCGTTCATTTTCTGGCGGCAACTCACCTCGCCCGATAATCATGGCTGGCGCGATGCCCTGACGGGTTCGGTGGCCGCGCTGGTGGGAATGGTGCCCGATGGCTTGGTGCTTCTTACCTCAATGGCGTTCATGCTTGGGGTAATCACCTTGGCGCGGCGGCACACCTTGGTTCAGGAGCTCCCCGCGGTTGAGGGGCTGGCTCGGGTGGATGTGGTGTGCCTGGACAAAACCGGAACCCTCACCTATGGCGATATCTCACTCAGCCATGTTGAGGTACTGGGGCCGGAAATATCGCACCCACGAACTTCTGAGTTTCCGGCCCTGGAAGGGGCGACACCGGGACGCCGTCGCCTCTGGGGATCGGGGCGTGGCACCACTGGTGCCATACCTGCGGTGCCACCCAGTGTGGCACCTGCCAGCATGGTGCTGCCGGCTGGCGCTGTGGTCAGCG
>Ga0082212_10010413_pt1 | contig 11892 bp, 10 predicted proteins | sample TergutNt197P3_FD_71548 | JGI IMG/M metagenome (GOLD analysis project Ga0082212, IMG submission 71548) | Neocapritermes taracua P3 segment gut microbial communities from Petit-Saut dam, French Guiana - Nt197 P3 | ecosystem: Host-associated > Arthropoda: Insects > Digestive system > Gut ... | reverse complement strand
TTCGCCTTCTTATACTTCTGCGCAAAAGTCTATCACTCAACAACTTAACGAAGGTATGGAGTTTCACGCCATTCGTTACAAAACCAATCAATATTTCGCTTATTTTCAAAGTTTTTCCAATACCTACGCACCTTTGGAACGGTTAAAAACGGTGTTTGAGGAGGCGTTGTCGGTGGAAAATGTGGTGGGGATTGTTGTTGGAACGCGTCCTGATTGTATCGACGAGGAGAAGTTGAACTATCTGTCGGAGTTGGCAAAAAAATATTACGTTTTGATAGAATACGGCATCGAAACGTGCTACGATAAAACGTTGAAAACGCTCAATCGCGGACATGATTTTGCCGCTTCGCAAAACGCCGTCCTTCAAACTCATGCCAAAGGTATCTATTGCGGCGCGCATTTTATGTTTGGTTTTCCCACCGAAACAAAAGATGAAATGTTGGATATGGTAAACTGTATCAACGAGTTACCACTCAACACCATTAAATTTCATCAACTGCAAATCATCAAAGGAACGCCGTTGGCGCAGACTTTTCACGAAAATCCGGAGAAATTTTCTCATTTCCCCGATATGGAATCTTACATTGATTTTATCGTTTCATTTCTTGAACGTCTTAATCCGAATATCATGATAGAGCGCATTGCAAGCGAGGTAAAACCCGAAATCCTCCTCTATCCGCAATGGAAAAACATGCGCTACGACCAAGTTTTACAAGTTGTTGAAAAAGAGATGGAACGGAGAAATACGTGGCAAGGGAAAAAAGAATAGCGAAAAAATTGTATCTTTGCAACAATAAAATAAGTCACAAATTATTGCGTTATTTGTGACAGAAATAAAAATTAAAATAATATGCAAAATATTAGTAACGAAATAGTTGAGTGTATTAAACGAAATCGGCGTGGAAAAATATTTTTTGCAGATGAATTTCGCAAATTCGGAAACAATGACGCCGTCAGACAGACATTGTCTCGCTTGTGCAAAAGAGATTTTTTGATACGCCTTTCGGCAGGAATTTATTTATACCCGCAACACGACAAACTTATAGGAATTGTATATCCGTCAATCGAAACCATCGCAAAAATTGTAGCCAAGAGAGAAAAAACACGGCTTATTCCAACCGGCGCTTATGCGCTTAACGCTTTGGGACTTTCTACACAAGTGCCTGCCAAAGTTGTTTTTCTCACAGACGGCACAGCAAGAGTTGTAAAAGTGGGCAAACGAGCAACCGTAAAATTCAAAAGAACAGTTGCTAAAAATCTATCTTATAAGGGGAAAATATCGTTGTTGGCAATTTCTGCATTAAAAGAAATTGGAAAAGACAATGCAACCGACGAACAAAAACAAAAGATAAAAGAGGCATTACAGCACGAAAAACGGGAAAATATCATACACGATGCAAATCTTGCGCCTTTGTGGATTTCAAAAATAATTCTACAACTAATTGAAAATGAATAAATTCACAGGTTTAAAAGAAGTTGAACAGGTAAAGTACATAGACGGTTTAACGCTCGAATACAATTTATCTACCGTTGCCATTGAAAAAGATTGGTGGATTACTGCTATTTTGCGTGCGCTGTTTGCTTTGCCATATTCTGAAAACTTATCATTCAAAGGCGGTACTTCTTTGAGTAAATGCTACAAGTTGATTGAGCGATTTTCGGAAGATATTGACATTGCAGTATATAGAGAATTTTTGGGTTTTGGCGGAACGCTATCTAAATCCCAAATCAATGATAAATTGCGCCGTGCCGCTTGTTCTTTTGTACGAGAAAAATTGCAGTTTGACGTGGCAAAGGAACTTGAAAATCAGGGGATAAATACAAATTTATTTTCTGTAAAAGTAAATATTACACCTGTTTCAACTACCGATCCTGAAATTGTTGAGATACATTATAAATCGCTTTTCCCCGAAAGTAACTATCTGAAACCGGTTGTAAAATTGGAAGTTAGCGGACGTTCAATGAACGAATCATTAAGAAAAGTTGCTTTGCAATCGTTTATTGACGAGACGTATTCAGATAAAATATTTGCAGAAAAGCCATTTGAAGTAAACGCAGTTGTACCGGAACGTACATTTTTGGAAAAAATATGTCTTTTGCACGAAGAATTTGCCAAACCACAAGAATTTATACGCACAGAGAGAATGAGCCGTCATTTGTACGATTTGGTGCGAATGTGTGATGCCGGAATTGCAGAAAAAGCATTATTAAACAAAGAATTATACAAAAATATTATTAAACACCGTCGCATTTTCATTGGTTTGAAAGGTTTTGATTATGATACTTTATTGCCCGAAAAAATCCGTATTATTCCGCCTGAAAGTGTAATTTCCCAATGGCAAAAAGATTACGAAACCATGCAAGAAACAATGATTTATGGGAAATCATTATCTTTTAACAAACTGATAGACAAAATAAAACAGTTGAACAAAAAAACAAATAAGATTGAGTGGTAATAAAAAACTGTCCATAACAAGCCTATTGACAAAAGCAGGGCAGTCTCCCCGTAAGAAAAAAAGGCTGTCCGTTGCCGAACAGCCTTATCATTAATCTTTTTATAGTGGCTCACTAAAATAAGAATGACAGGAACGCTCCAAAGAAAGTCAATAAAACAATCCACCAGATACCGGAGATGATTAAACCTGCAATAGATGCGCCTTTCGGTTTCTTAAATACGCCTATGAGTGAAAAGACAAATCCTAACACCCATAAAATAAAATTAAAAATTGGTAACCAACAAAAAACGAATCCTACGATTGATAACACAAGACCCGCAATCCCAATTCCATTTTTACGTTTTACATCTGACATAATAAATATATTTTAATTGTTATCCTGCTCTTACGGCTTTACAGGTCTTGCCCGTTTCTAAGAGTTTCATCTCTCCCGTTGGTTTTAGACAGTTCAACGTTCTGTTGTATCTTTTGTTACGCTTTCACTTTCAATTTTTTACAGCGTTGTTTTTGTTGCACTCGCTTTGTTTATTTACAAATTCACGTACCATTTTGTAAAACAACGGTGCAAAGTTAAAAAGATTTTTCAAATAAAAAAGCAATGCCGTCAATTTTTTTTATTATTGACGGCATTACATATTTGAAGTTAGATTTTATCGGGTTGTGTTTGTGGGTGTATTTTTGGGATCGGGTTGAGGCGTCGGTTTAGGTTGAGGTGCGGGGGCTGGCGCTGGCGCTGGCGCTGGTGCGGGTGTCGGCGTCGGCGCTTCTCTCAGTTGGTTTGCATTGACATAGCCTTCGGAAATTTGTATAAACACATCGCCGTTGCTCAATGTAAATTGATTTCTTGCGGTTACTTTTGTGTCTTTGGCGATGGTTTTTACGGTTTTTCTGGTTGCAGGATCCCAACTGTCGTAAACATTAACGCTGGCAGTTGTCCATCTGTCGGCGTTGAGGGCTTTCGATGTGGCGGTAACTTTGTTCGATGCCGGAGTTGTTCCATTCACATCTGCGGATTCTGTTTTAGGGTTTATTTGGACAACAATCTCGTTGGAAAAAACTTTTTCTCTTGTGTTTTCCGCAACAATTTTAATCCACTTTTTTCCCCAGTTATCTGCAAGGACTACATAGTGTTCTTCGTTTGATGTTTGGGTCATCGCTTTTCTGTCGGTAGCGTTGGTGGTGTTAATAGCGGTTTTTTCATCATCACAGATAGAATACCATACTTTAATGGGAGCGTCTTTTTCAATGTTGGAAACGTTAACAATGAGTTTGTCGCCAGCGGTATAAGATCTTTTTCCCACAGAGATAACCGGTTCTTTTCCGGCTGCACCTTTATTTGTCGTCGCAGCGGTTTGACCATTCAGTGTTAATGCCATCATCGGCACCATCATTAGCGCTACAAGCGCAATTCTAAAACTTTTTTTTGTCATTTTTTTTTGTGTCTGTTATTAACCATCGACCCGTCGGCGTTAAATTATTATTTTTATAAATTTCATTGCGCTGTGCAAAAAGTGTGCCAACTCTGTAACTTTTGTCTTTCTGTGCAACATCTTTTTTTTATTCAGCATAGCGACACGGTGTTCATAAAAAAATTACGCAGGATTTTCGTTTTTAGGTTTTGTGATTGCTGCTACAATTTTGTCTTCAAATAATAATGAGCCTGCAACGAGAATTTCAAGGATTAAACCAAATCCTACACCTGCAAACGGAGTGTAAAGAATAACCATCAGTACTGTTACTCCGCCTGCTAACGCTGCAAGTTTTGCCACAAACGATAAGGTGAGTTTAGGACCTAAGGCGATGTCTTTTGTAAAATCAACAAAAACCAGTGCGCCGGCGCCTGATAGAATCATCAACATAGAGATTACGCCAAAAAAGCCCATCTGAAAAAGGTGAAATCCGTTTCCACTTACAGCAAACCCCCAAATACCAAGTCTGATAAAGGGTAATAGACAACAGAGGGTAATTAACGCTCCGCCAATAAGTTTGAATTTTTTAATTAATTGTTCCATTGTTTAAGAATTTTAATTTATACTTTGATTGTTAAAAATATTTCGGCAAAGATAGAAATATTATGCAAAAAAAATATAGATGAAAATAGATTTTTTTCAACAGAGGGAAAAATACAAGGTAAACGCATTAAAACCTAATTTTTTAACAAAATAACCTCAGTAGCAACATAATACGGCGAAAATTCAACCTCATTACCTCATTGAAAATCCACATTGAAAAAATGCGGTAATGAGGTTAGATTGCATTATAACCTATTGCTACTGAGGTTGTTTTGTTGTTTTGAATGAGGTAAAAATGAGGTTTATTTTTTTAATGCGTTTACCCTGATATAAATCTATTGTATGGGAGAACGGCAGAGAGTTCACGAAGTTTTACAAACTATTATAACTTTAATGCATTTGTCCTATGGAAAAATATTACACAAGTAAATAAAACGAAAATTTTACTCCTCGACATGTATCAAATTTCCTTTTCCGGTGTTGGTGTAGTTTATTATTTTGGGGTCGCCGTAGTAATAGATGTTGCCGTAGTTGGTGATGGTGGGTTCTAAAATTTCCGAGGCGGAGATGAAACAGTTTTGGATGCCGATGTGGGTGATTTTTGCTTTTTTTGTCTGTAAATTTCTGCAATCGCAGGGGGCGTAGTCGGAATAATAGAGTTCGAAGGTTTCACATTTGCCTTTCAATATCACGTCGGTGATGCTGCCTGCCGGACCGTGCAGGTCGATGTCATCGTAAACAAGTTCCAAATCTATTTTTCCGTTTCCATATCGGAGGTCTATCCGTAACTTATCGCCTGTCAATGGTGTTTCGCAACTCATCACGCCAACGGATTCATGGCGAATTTCGGTAATGCCGGTGCAAGGGAGATATACGCGAATGTCGGGGTTGAGGTCGCGCGTCCATTTATATTTGTTTTTGTTTTTGATAGTTAAGGTGTTATCGCGATATTCCGTGCTGATGTTGCGGATAATTTTTTCTCCGGCGGACACTCTGATGACGCCGCTGTCGAGGTGGTTGGTGAAAATGACGTTAATATTGTCAAACACCGAGACTTTTGTGAGCGTTCCTATTTCCCGATTTTCGGTGGTTATCGCACCTGTTGAATCCAAAAATTGTCCTTTGTCGCATCCGAAAAGCGACAGCAGCGCAATCCATAAACCGACGAAAATTATTTTATGTTCCATACCTTAAAACCTAATCCAAAACCAATATAATCAGCAAAAAAAGCCCCTGCGTGTAACAACATTCCTGCCGTCAGTTTATCGTTGACGTCATAGCCTACCGTTAAATTGAGAAACATATTACTATCTTTATCTGCCTTATGATAAATCATATAGCCCAACTCTGTGCCGATGCAAATTCGGCTGACATGAAATTGATGAATAACTCTGACACTCGGAATCATGTAGGAAAGGGCGCTGCCGGTAAATTTTCCTTCGTTTTTCAACATTTTCACTGCGGCATAGTCCATACTCACTCCGAGACCTGCGCCCCACGAACGGGCAAACCGATACTGTTTCAACAAGTTAAAATTCAAATCGCCTACAAAATAGAGTGGCGTTCCGGTCAGCCAGTCCGTATCTTTGCCGCCGCCATAGAGCGCTATTTGAAACGTGTAAGGATATTTTGGGCGCGTTTCTTCTTGATTGACAATCTTTTGACCGGACGCATCGTTGATTTGATAATTCACTCCCAAAAAGACATTCGACGTGTTTAACCCAAAATTGGGTTCTTTGGTCGTTCCGTTGGAGATGTGTGTAAAATTAACCCCGCCCGAAAGGTCGCATTTGGGAAAAATCCGAACATTGCCCTTCAATCCAAAATGTACCAAAGCGTTAAAATGAGAGCCGTAAGCGAGATTTTTATAGTTGTCAAAACGGTGGTAAGGCTTTGTGCCACAGGCAATTCCAAGTCCAATATTAAAACAGATTTTGTTGTTATTTTTCCATGAAACGAGAGGGACGTCCAAATAGGGATAGAGTCCGAACATGCGCCCTAAATATTTCGGATTTGCCAACTCGCTGTACATAAAAGTAACGCCGTAGGCTGGGTAAGCGCACTTTTGTTCCCAATATGCCGCACCGGTGGTTTGCCGTTGTAACGAAAGTTCATACGTTGAAAAATGTTTGGTGTGCAAAGCCGCCACAGCGGGATTGTGGTTCATCGTAAAACCATATTGATAACTAAAACCTACGGAAAGCGGGTAACGATTCGACAAACTATCGCCTTCCGTTTCACGAAAACCATAAACATTTCGTATTACAAAAAACTGTAATACAATGATAATAAAATATTTATAAAACTTTAACCTTTGCGTCATAAGTGATGGCAAAAGTAATGTTTTTTTCAAAACCGACTGTATTAAAATAGGGTGTCTTAAAAGTGCTTTTTGCTCCATTCGTCATTGCAGGATTGACCCGCAATCCTCTGATAAACAGTATCGTTCTTTCAGGAGGTTCCGGCTTTCTCCGGAATGACGCATGGCTTTTGCCGGAATGACGGGGCTTTTGAGACAGCCTCCAGCCTTTAATTCGTAAATTTACTTAATCACATGTATCCATCCGAATTTATCGGGGATATCTCCGTATTGCATACCTTGCAAGGTTTGGTATAATTTTGTAGAAACTGTTCCGGGTTCTTTTCCGAAGGTATATTTTTCGCCTGTTTCGCGGTCGGTGATTTCGCCTATCGGGGTGATGACGGCGGCTGTTCCGCAGGCTCCGGCTTCTTCCAACGTGTGCAGTTCTTCAACGGGAACGGGGCGCATTTCCACTTTCAAACCCATGTCCGCAGCCAACTGTCTCAAACTCATGTTGGTGATGGAAGGTAGAATGGAGGAGGAATCGGGTGTGATGTAGGTATTGTTTTTGATGCCGAAGAAGTTGGCAGGACCGGCTTCGTCGATATATTTTTTCTCTTTGGCGTCTAAATACAGCACAGTGCCGTAGCCTTCGGCGTGCGCTCTTACTACCGACGAGAGGCTGGCAGCGTAGTTACCTCCGACCTTAAAACGTCCGGTACCATGCGGCGCTGCTCTGTCCACATCTCTGACAATCTGTACTTTAACAGGCTTAAATCCATCTTTGAAATAGGGTCCCACAGGACCAACAAAAATCAAAAACAGATATTCTTTGGCTGGACTTACTCCGACTTGCGGACCTGTTCCTATCAACATCGGACGCACATACAACGAAGCGCCCGTCCCGTAAGGCGGTACAAAATCTTTGTTCAGATGAACTACTTTTTCCAACATTTTCAAAAAAAGTTCCATCGGCGGCTCTGCCATCACCACGCCTTTTGCCGAATTTATCATCCGTTTTGCGTTTTCATCCCAACGAAAAACGCGCAATGTGCCATCTTTTCCTGTAAAAACTTTCAACCCTTCAAAGGCTTCCTGCCCGTAATGTAAACAGGTGGCTGCCATGTGAATGTTAATGTATTCGTCGGAAGATACTTCTATCTCTCCCCATTTGCCGTCGCGGTAGTAGCAGCGGACGTTATAATGCGTTTTTACATAACCAAAAGGAAGTTTACTCCATTCAATATTATTCATAACTTTATATTTTTGGCAAAAATAAAAATAAAATAAAAGCAAACGTGTTTTTACGTGCAAAATAGGTGATATACGGAGTTACAAAAGTTAGACTATTCCATCCTCCAATGGTTACTGAGGTTGCCGAAGTATCAATTCCTCACCACCTTTCCCGTCTGCACTCCACCGTCTCTCAACAACGCCCGCACAAGATAAACCCCTTTTGTCAAAATGCCCGTATCGAAAACCACCTCTTTGCTTGCCGGTGTTTGGCTGTGTACTAATCTGCCGACGATATCGAAGATTTGGAGTTGTTCTATCTCGGAAGCGGCGGAGATGGTTATGGCGCCGGAGGCGGGGTTGGGGTAAACCCGTAATTCGTAATTCGTAATTCGTAATTCATCAATGCCCACTTCTGCCTCAAAATGTGCCACCAACTCCACATCTTCCATTACCAAAAAACTATACAACGCCTCGTTGAAAACCTCTACGCCGTTTATTGTCCACTTTACAAATTTATAGCCGTCGTAGGCGACTGCCATCACACTTGCCGTCTCGCCCTCTTGATAAAGGTCATCGCCGGTGGTATAGCCATATTTGCCGTTGTTAGCAATCGGATTTACTAAAATTCCACCGCCTACAATATTAAATTCTTTCCACACATCAGCGCCTTGATAGGCTGATACTGCGCTGGTGGGGACGGTTAAGGTGCAGGCGCTTTGGTTTACCCAATTGAAAACGTCGGGTTGTATAGTAACAGGCGTCGGATTAAGATTGGTTATTGAAGTCAAACCTGCGCAATACCAAAAAGCGGCATATTTAATGGTTTTTACGCTTTTCGGAAGGGTAATCGAAGTTAGGCTTGTACAAAAAACAAAAGCCTCTTTGCCAATATTTGTTACGCCGTTAGGAATGGTAACCGAAGCTAAACTGCTGCAACCGGCAAAAGCATAATCATCAATATTTGTTACACTGTTAGGGATAATATACGAACTTATTGTTTTTCCTGCGGGACAACAAATTACAGTGGTTTTATTTTTATTAAATAAAACTCCGGCTTCCGAAGAGAAATAATTATTTTTATCTTCAACATCAATGTCGGTCATATTTACACAATATCCAAAAGCCCAAGTTCCAATACTTTTCACGCTGTTAGGAATATTGATGGAAGGCAGACTTCTACAACCTAAAAAAACATAATTTCCAATCTTTGTTACTTTATCGGGAATGGTAATCGAAGACAAACTTTCGCAACTATCAAAAGCGCTCTTTCCAATGGTTGTTACACCATCGGGGATATTAATTGAAGTCAATCTTGTGCAACCATCAAAAGTCAGCTCTTCAATAGATGTTATATTGTTGGAAAGTGTAACCGAAATTAGATTTTCACAACACCAAAAAGCCCATTTTCCAAGTGTGGTTACGCTGTTTGGAATGGTGATTGACGTCAAATTTGTGCATAATGCAAAAGCTAAATCTTCGATGGTGGTTACATTATTAGGAATGGCTATCGAAGACAGGCTTGTGCAGTCTGAAAAAGCTGCTTCTCCAATAATTGTGACACTGTTTGGAATAGTAATTGAAATCAGGCTTCTGCAACGTGAAAAAGTCATTGTTTCAATGCTTGTTACGCCATCAGGGATGACCATCGAAGTTAGGTTTTCGCAACCGGCAAAAGCTGAATATCCAATCATTGTTACACCATCGGGAATGGTAATTGAAGAGAGGTTTGTGCAATCACAAAAAGCACAATTTCCAATAGATGTTACATCGTTATGAATGGTAATTGAAGCCAGACTTGAACAAGTTCCAAAAGCGCCGTTTCCGATAGTTGTAACGCTGTTAGGAATAATATACGATGTACCTGTTTTTCCGGAAGGATAACAAACAATAGTGTTTTTACTTTTATTAAATAAAATTCCATCTTCCGAAACGTAACTGCTGTTTCCATTTTCAACATCAATTGCAGTCAGATTATGGCAATATATAAAAGGAAAATCTCTAATAAATATTACGCTATTAGGAATGGTTATCGAAGGCAGATTTATACAGTTGCGAAAAGCATACTCTCCAATAGTTATAATGCTGTTTGAAAAGGTAACAGAAGTCAGATTTGTGCAATCGCGAAAAGCGCTATTTCCAACATGTGTAACTCCTGTTTCTATAACAATAATATAAATGGATGTACGGTAGTTATGCCATGGCGCAAATATACCGGCATGCCAATCATAGTCCGGCATTTCACCCTCGCCGCTAATAGTGAGGGTGTTATCTTCTAAAACCCAAATAAGCGGTCCTGTTGTTCCGCTTTGCGCAAAGGCGTTTGAAGCTAAAAGCAACATCATTGCGAAAAAGTATGTCCGAAGCAATCTATTTGTATTTCTTTTTCTCATAACAATACTTTTTATATTAATTTTTGTAAAAAACATGCAGGCAAGCATATTGCCTGCATGTTGCAAAGATTTTTTTATGCATTAATAAGGATTGATAGTTCCATCATCTTCATCCCAGTCGCCTGGCGGCGGCGGCGGCTGATAATCAACGAGTTAGGTATTTTTTTGGCAAAAACAGCAATTACCCTGTTAATGAACAAGGTAAAAAATAAGCCTTTTTTTGTCCAAAACTGTTTCATGGCTCTACGATTTTAGAGTGCAAAGATAAAGTATTTTTATTACAAAACCACTTTTATTGAAAAAAAATCAAATACTCTTAAAATGTAATTTTTGGAGGGAGAGAGATTCCGGCTTTCGCCGGAATGACGAGAGTCTGTCCCCCCCCCTACCCCCGCCAGCGGGGGATATCTCCCCTCGTTCCCCCCGAAGGAGGGAGGGTTGGCAAACGCCTGTTGAGACAGAGGCTCTGCCTCGTCTCAATTATGCCAACAGGTTCAACCTGTTATGATAGAAAGGACGAGGCAGAGCCTCGCCCTAACGGGGGATTCCGGCTTTCGCCGGAATGACGGGGCTTTCGCCGGAATGACGGGACTTTCGCCGGAATGACGGCGGAAAAGTCTAATAAACGACTAATCACACAGCAGTTTTCTCGTAATAACAGATTGTCCGCCGGTGAAACGGATGATATAGACTCCTTGTTTTAAGTCGGGCAGGGCGATGTTGGTTTCGCCTTCGCAGGTGGCGAGTTTTCCGGTTTTCAATACTTTTCCCGTCATGTCGGAGAGGCTCCATTCGGCTTTTTCGGGTAAACGGAATTTCACGCTGACAAAATTTTTGAACGGATTGGGAAAAACGGTTAAAAAGTAGTCGTTTTCTACCTCGTCGATGCCCACAAACAACGATTGATATTTGCACGTCAGCCATCTTTCGGGGTCAAAAGTAACGGTTTTTATGGTGAAGCCGGGCGAAAATGAGAAATTTTGCTCTAACGCATTGTTATCGAATACGATGAGTGTGTCCCGTTCGGCTCCTGTAAATAAAATGGGAATAGGCATCTTAAAACACGCAACAGATTCATGGGAAGGCAGTTGCGATAAAATTAGCGTAGCATGTTGCGGGTCGGTCTGTTCCACGTCGAAGGTGTAGGTGGGATAACCTTCGCCATATACCCACGCATCGAAAAACTCCTTCAAATCTTTGCCGGATGCCTCTTCGGCGTGTTTGATAAAATCGGCTGTAACCGCCGATCCGTAGCGTAAATTGTCATCGTGAGCATAATTCCACATTGTTTCAAAAAAAGCCTCGTCGCCAATAACATGACGCAGAGAGTGCAATACCAACGCGCCTTTATTGTAAACCAACCGCGAGCTGTACAGTGAATTAACATTGGCGGTATCTTGGCAATATACCGAACCTTTTGTGTTTGAGGTAACGTTGGAAATGGTACTTTTTTTCCACGATTCCCATTTTGTCGGATAAAATTCTTCCTGATACAA
>Ga0082212_10010412_pt1 | contig 11893 bp, 5 predicted proteins | sample TergutNt197P3_FD_71548 | JGI IMG/M metagenome (GOLD analysis project Ga0082212, IMG submission 71548) | Neocapritermes taracua P3 segment gut microbial communities from Petit-Saut dam, French Guiana - Nt197 P3 | ecosystem: Host-associated > Arthropoda: Insects > Digestive system > Gut ... | reverse complement strand
AAAATTTGTCTTGACAAAGGGGACACTTTATTCTTTTGGGTTTATTGGTATAATGGTTATTAGATGACTAGCAATTATAAGGAGAATGGCAAATGGGTGAAAAAGAAAAATTTATGAATGACTTATTTGAAACAAAATCTGATAGCCTTGCGCAGTATGCATACCGCCTGATAGGTGATTGGGGATTAGCTGAAGATTTGGTTCAGAGAACCTTCGCCGTGCTTTTTTTGAGGATCTACGACGTTTTTTATAATCCAGAACCCGTTAAATGGCTTTATAAGACGTTATTTAACATATATAGAAACGAGTTAACTCGAAAACATTTTCTTTCCGAAGTACCATTTGAAGGAGAGGATTTAATTTCATCCTTTTTTGTTCAGGAGCTAGAAAACAAAGACTCGCTTTTTGAAATCCTGCCTGCCGGATTATCCAAAGAGGAAACACAGATATTACAATGGCATTTTGGTGATAGGTTGTCATATCGTGAGATAGCTGAGCGTTTAGGGGTGGGGGAAGTCGCCGCAAGAAAAAGATTGTCCAGGGCTTTAAGGCTTTGCAGAAAAAAAATTGAAGAAATTTAAATTTCTGGTCACAAAACAGCCTTCTGGCCAAATATATATTATAAGGGGATGTATCAAATGAAAAAAAATAAGTACGGTGAAAATAGGATAAAATTATTAGAAAGTAAAGGAACCGTCGAGTTAATAGATGAACTCAATAAACGAATTGAGGATGATGATTTTGATGAAGCTTTGGTTGAGGATTACCTTGCAGTATTGCAAGAGAAGGCCCCCATAGATACTGAGTGCTTTGATGCAAAAGATTCCTATCGGCGTTTTAAGGAAAAATATGCATATGAATATGAGGCTGCCTTCTCACCTAAGCCTATGCCGCGGAAAATAAAAAGGCATTTCCGCGCTGCTGGCACAATAGCAGCTGCAGCCTGCTTGATTTTTATCTTACTCCTTGTTCCAAAAGACGCCTATGGCAACAGCTTCTTGGATAGAATAATTAATTGGGGCGAGGAAGTACTGTCAATCAGGAGGTTGCCGCCAGGTGGCCATATGATATTGCCAGCCGATAGCGAATCAGAGTATCGTTCAATATCAGAGGCACTGGAAAAAAACGGTATACCTTCCAACAATTGCCCAACCTGGATTCCCGCTGGTTTTTCACTGACAGAAGTTTTTACAACAAATAGCAAATCAAGCAAGAATTTTTTAGCTGTTTTTCAAAACAACGATAAAATGATACAGTTTATTGTTCAATATGATCTGAGCCAATCAGTAGTGAGCCTATTTGAGAAAGATTCTGCCACCAGCATTTACTTATCAAAAGGGCGCGAATACTATATTATGACAAATGTTGGAATACCCAAAGCTATCTGGATAGACGACTATGCTACCTATCAAATTAGCGGTGATATATCAGTAGAAGATTTGCAATTAATAATTGATTCTATAACAGAAAGGCGTTGAAAAAAAATGAAAAAAACCATATTTACAACAATAACGTATGCATTCCCAGTAGGCTTTTTTAAGAAAAACAATATAATTCACCACAGTCTTAAGCTGGCAAGAATTATATTTGACGCTTGTTTGAGTTTGTGATATTATCAATACAACAACATAACCTTCAGCCATCAGCGATCAGTGGTCAGCTATACGAGGAGGACGGAAAATGAAAAAATTACCGCTCGGCATACAGAACTTCCGCAAAATAATAGAAGGTGATTATGTCTATGTTGATAAAACGCGCTTTGTTTACGATATCATCAACAATGAGAGCTATTATTTCCTTTCACGTCCCCGCAGATTTGGCAAATCCCTCTTACTTGATACGATAAGTGAGGTTTTTTCCGGCGAGAAGGAATTGTTCAATGGACTCTATATTCACGATACGGATTACACTTTTGTAAAGCATCCGGTGATTAGGATAGACATGAGCAGAATTTCGAACAAAACCCCTGAAATTTTAGAAAAATCTCTAAGATCATATTTGCAAAAGCGCATAATAAAAGAGGGCTTAGATATTGATGATGAAATACCTGCGGATATGTTTCAATATCTGATTGAGAGTCTATATAATAAATATAACAAAACCGTAGTGATTTTAATTGACGAATACGACAAACCTATCTTAGACCACCTAACCAACCTGGAAACCGCTGAAGCCAACCGGCAGGTATTGCGGGGTTTTTATGGTATATTGAAATCCATGGATCCCTATCTTAGGCTCACCTTCATCACAGGTGTATCCAAATTCACCAAAACATCCATTTTCTCCGAGCTAAATAACTTATTCGATATAACATTGACAGAGAAATACGCTAATATTTGCGGGATTACCCTTGAAGATCTGGATAATTATTTTGGCGAACATATTGGCTATTTGGCCTCCCTAGCCCGTTTTAAATACTATAACGATTTGCGCGGTGAAATACTGGCCTGGTACGACGGTTATTCTTGGGACGGTTGTAGTAAAGTTATCAACCCTTTTTCACTGCTCAGCTTTTTTAGTCAGGAAAGGTTTGCCAGCTTTTGGTATATGAGCGGCACTCCCAAGTTTCTCGTGGATTTAATAAAGAAAAAACCGCAAGGTTATGCCCAACTGGAAAACCTGGAAATTAGTGAATGGGCAATGGATATCTTTGATATTCATAAGATAGCAATAGCACCCTTGCTGTTGCAAACCGGTTATCTTACAATAAAGGAAGTACAGAATGAATTAGCACCCCCCATCTACCTATTGGATATGCCGAACCATGAAGTAAGGCTGGCTTTCAATCTGCATATATTGGCCGAATTTACGGAAACAGAAGGCCAATTTGCGGAGGCTTCCTATAGACGGCTGAAGGAGGCTCTGGCCAAGGGCGAGCTGTCAAGCATGCTTAGCACTATGAAAGCCTTATTTGCCTCCATACCCTATCAGCTACATATAAGCCATGAATATTATTACCATTCGATTTTCTATTGCCTTATGAACTTGCTCGGCTTTGATATTGACTCTGAGGTATCAGTCGCAGGGGGTAGGGTGGACGCGGTTTTGGAACTTGCCGATAAGGTATATGTGATGGAATTCAAATATAGAAACTGCAAACCGGATGCGTCTGACGAAATAAAGAATAAGCTATTTGAAACTGCTTTGCGGGAGGGTATGCAACAAATTGAAGAAAGAGGCTATCATAAGAAATATCTGGGTAGTGGCAAAACGATATACCAGGCTGCTTTTGCTTTCTTGGGTAGAGATGATATTGAGATGAATGTTGAGATGCACACATAACAAAGAGCTGCTATGCAGCTCTTTGTTATGTGTGCTCCAAAAACAGCATAAATATCAAGAGTTTTTGGAAATGTTTCCAAAAACTCTTTAGCATTTTAATCTGAGCGGGCAAATTCCCTGTTGTCTTGCCGCGAATCCTTTTGGAAAACGGGGTTTGAGGTTCATTTTAGCAATAGATCTAGCATCACGGCTGCTTGAGCTCTGCTAGCTTGATTTTGCCCCTGTATGCTAATGCCAGTGACATCCTCAAGTGAGATATGCCCCCGCTCCAATAAATTATGGCTTTCCGCCGTTTCCACAAAGGGTTTGGCCCACCCGCTAACACCGCTTACTTCAATAGTTTTAGCAGGCGATAAGCCGCTTGCCCGCACGGCCATTACAATCATTTCTTCTATTGTTAAGGGATTCATGGGCTTAAAGGCGCCGTCTGGGTAACCGCTTACTATACCTTGATCAACAGCCCACTGTACATAGGAGCCGTACCAGGAACTGTAATCCGCATCAGAAAAGTGCATTGCCGAAGTTGATGGATTTATGTTTGCCTTATCGCTTAAGGCACGGCCTAGCATGGTAATAAACATGGCTCTTGTTAGATTGCCTGAAGGGTCAAAGCGGTTGTCGCCAATACCGCTAACGACCCCTTTAGCGGCCAGTGACTCTATAGCCGCTTTGGCCCAATCATAAGTGTCTAAATCGCTAAAGAGCGTGTCATCAAAGGAGATCATAATTTGTGAAATAGCGCTGTCTTCCTTGCCTGCGCCGATGGCCACCGCCTGTACCACGGTGGTCTTATTCAATAGCAGGGGCTGGTTTAGCTGCGGTTGATAATAACTGGCGCTGATATTATACATCTTGCTTTGAGTGCTGGGCGCAGAACCGTCTGTGGTGTAGTATATTTTTACGGAATCGATGTTTTCATGTAGCAATTGCAAGGTCACGCCATCTGGCCCAGAAGCGCGGTTGAAGGTTACTTTAGGCCAGCGGGCTGGTTTTTCGCAGCTTACCTCAATGGTGGATAGGTTTTTTACGAACCAGGGGTTGGTTTGTTCCCCAGGCGAGCGTTGACCCATTATCAGTTTAAGTTCAATTGGCTCGAGGCTGCTTAAGCCGCTGGCGCTGCTTTGTAAGCTTACCATAGCTGGGACAGGCTTTTTATCCCCGCTTGAGGGGTAGTAGTAACGGGGTGCATACAATAATTCCTGTACTGTAAATTCCCGTTTGTAGCCGTCTGTTGCGATACAGGTAATCGTTTGCGCAATATCTTTAAGCCCAGCTTGTTGCAGCAGGTACAGTAGAGGCAAGCCGGCGGCGTATTCGGTTTTTTCGGTGGGGAAGTTGTTGGATAGGGAATAGGCGTGCTGTTCTAGGGCTGCCTTCAAGGACTCAAGTTCGGCGCGGGTATAGACTATTTCTTTCTCCACGCCATCTCCGCGTATTGTAAGTGTTTCCTCTGCCGCAACCGCCGGAAACGCTATGATAAGCAGTGCCGCCAATATTGTGAAAATGTGATGCCACAGTTTTATTTTTTTCATATTGATACCGTCCTAATTTATTATTAGAATAGGGTAGGGGAGAGGTGGGGAAGCGCTCTATAGAGGTTCCCCGGCTATTATAACATACTTATTCTAGTACAGCTTCGATGAAAGTTTTTATTACCTTAGCTGCTTCGGCGCGGGTAGCTGTGCCCTGGGGGTTAAAATTGCCGTCCGGGTTCCCGTTTATTATACCGTATTGCTGCATGGAGCGGATAGCGCCGCTGGCATAGGAGCTGATTTGCTCTTGGTCGCCAAATTCTTGTACGGTTTGTGTAATTTTTATGTCAAATTTCAAAGCCTTAATAAAGCGCTCTGTTAAGGCGGCCATCTGCTCGCGGGTTATCAAGCCATGGGGGCGGAAGGTACCGTCTGTATTGCCTTGCGCTATTCCTAAACCAGCCGCCCAGTTTACGTAATTAATAAACCAAGCACTATCAGCTACATCGGAAAAACCGGCTTGGGCAGCGCCCATAATATCTAATTCGTCCACCGTTTCCGCCAGCATTTTTAGGAATTCGGCACGGCTTACTTTGCCTTCCGGGTCAAAGGTATCATTGGTACGTCCATTGACAATATTTCTGGAAGCTAGGAATTCTATGCAGCTCTGCCCCAAATGACCCTGGATATCCGGGAAGGTGATGGGGTTATAGCCAATGGCATATGTGCTGAGATGTTTTACGCCCAGGCGCATAATACTGTTAGCAGTGTCATAGGAAGACAGTTTGACTAAGGTTTTTTCTCCGTTATCGAGGATATGGTAGATTACCAGCCCTTCCGTTTGCATTGATGTTGTGGGACTTAAAGGGATATTCGCTTTAAGTAGTATGTTATTAAAACTGTTGATGAGGGTGTCGCCCCTTTGAATACTGATTTCAACTGTTGCCAGATTTTCGGTTTCTGTGGTTATTTCTGTTCCGATCTCGGTAATTAATGATTCTTCACCATGTTCGCCAAGATGTTTTAGCAATTTGGCACTAAAGTGGATACTGCCTTGACTGGTAGCAAGTTCCATGCTGGTTTGGGCATCCTCTGTCAACAGGTCTAATGCTTCACAGGGTAGGGTATAGGTAGTTTTATTGGTTTGCTCATCTGTGGTGGCATCTATTAGCAACAGTTTTGACTGGCCATTGGCGTTTTCACCAAGAGCTTTCAGCGCCTTTTGTACTTCCTCTAGTGTATTTGTAGCGCTGGCTATGCCATCTATTACGGTAACGGTGGCTTTTAGTTCTAGGGATATTGTTGCTGTATCTTCTTCAGCCGGCACAGGGGGTAGGGGAGAGCCAGAGCCGACTAGTCGGTTATTTACTGTAATGCTTTTGATATTGTTTACCCACATAGGGTTGTTGATATGATTCGGGTCAATTTGCCCAACTACCAACCGCAAAGAGGAAAGAGAGCTACCATTATCTTCCCATGCCAACATCAATTTGTTGCCATTCATATCGGTAGCATACACACCCGGAACCCTTGCTTTAAAATTACCTGCATAACTTGTGTAAGCATCCATTTCAGAAATTTTGGCATCTAGGTTGAATTCAAAGTAATAGCCATCGCTAGCGGTAACGGTTATGCTTTTAGCAGTTGATTTAAGCCGTAATACATTGTTTAATAGATCTTCAAGATAAACGCCGCTCATAGTTCTGCTGCCTTTATTTCCGGCATTATTTAATGTTGAATATGTTTTGGTACGCTGGGTAAGGCCGGGCCAAGTTTTTAAGCCGCTGATGGTGAAATAGCCTGGCAGTTCCACGGCACCGCTAATGGTAAGCTGGGCGGTGCTAGGGGTAGCGTCGCCCACGCTTTGCTCTCCTGAGGGGTTTGTTGTAGTTGGGTCATTAATAATGCTAATGGTTAAGCCGCTGATATTCTTGATCTCATTGTTTTTTTGGCCAACGGCGCCACTATCGAAGTTACGGTATATACGTAGAGAAGCTTGTACCTTGTTAGCGTCCACATCTTCGATCTTGTCCCAGGCGGCTGTGCTTGTATTATACACATCATATGCGAGGAAGTACTTTTTGGCGCTGATATCGGCAAATATAATATCCCCGAAAGAAAAACCGCTAGTTGTGGTGATGTTCACTAAGATATTATTACCGCTTACGCTGGAGGCTGCAAGTATGTCGCTAAGATATGCTCCGCGTACCAAGCATTCTTGACCATCATTGCGATAGCTGGCTTCTACTTTGCCGCCTTGGCCGCTGACTAGGTTTTTTATCGAATTGCCACTGCCGCCAACAACCCAGGAAACATCTGGTTTGCTTCCTTGTTTGATGGTGAAGGGTGGCTCCAGGACGGTTATGCCTGGTTTTAATAATACATCCGTCCAGGCTACGCCGCCGTTGCTGCCGAAAACCGCTTTTCCGCTGGGTGATACATGAATCGACCAAACATCATCGAAGGGCCCTGCCGGCCAACTGCCTTGCGCAGAGGAGAAATGATCAAGGACGGTTATGGTATTGCCGGAAACAGAACATCTGTAAACGCCCAAACCATTGGTGCTAAGCCAGATATCACCGCCATTGTCTACGAATACTGTGCGTATTTCAGGAGAAAAACCTGGTTGTTTAGTATTTTTGATAGCAGTAATCAAATCATTTCCTTTATAACTTTGCGTTTTGCCGTCAGGCGCAAGATAGTCCAGCCAGCCGCCGTCATTGGCAGGGTCGTGCGCCCCGGACATGCGAGTGATGTAGGCGCCGCCTTCGGAATCAATGGCAATGGAGCGCGACCAGGTATAATCATTGCCTGCCGGTATGGTATAGGATGTCATGAAATTGTCTGCGCCAACATGGGCATAGCTTTTGTCCGGCCAAGTATAAGCGTCAAAGGGTGGGTTGGAGGTACGGTAGGTAGTCACCCAAGCGCCGCCCTGGTTGTCGCTTTTGACAGCCCAGGCGGAAACAGTTGGCAGCCCATCCGTCATTTTCCAGGTTTGCCAGGTATTACTGGAGGGGTTAAATTTTGTCAGGCTGCCCTCCATGCCGCCTTCAAGTAGTGTATGCTGGGAAGCAAGCCATACGTTTCCATCCTTATCGGCATCTATGCCGTATATGCAGTCACTGGTTAGGGTGGATTTTGCGCTGTTTCTGTCGTAGAAGGTAAAGACCCCATTTTTATAGCGCGCGAAGCCATAGTGGGCTGAGGGCGGGGCAGTTTGGCTGCCCACACTCCCGCCTTGGCATAGCCACAGGCTGTTATCTGGCGCTATGGCTAAGCCTGTGACATAATCTGTTTTTAGCGCGGGTAGCGATGTCGTTGAATAATCAGTTATTATTCCTCCCGGTGAGATATAGGCCATGCCCGCTCCGTTTGAACCAGCCCAGATGCCTCCTGACTGGTCAATTGTTATAGCGCGTATGGAGGCTTGGGGCATGCCGTTTTCTCCGCCGGAGTAGAGGGTAAAGCTATTATCCAGTTCTTCTGTGCCACCAGCCGCCCCCACTACGATACTATTTAAATACTTGACGCACCAGCCGGTATTATCATGCACCACTAAGCGCAAAGGGCCATAAGCGTTGCCAACATTGGGGTCATAACCGGGCGAACTGATTTCCGGTACCAGGGGCAGACCATTGCTTGAGTTAGTGCCTTGGCCAAAGGCAATCAGAATAGGTTTGCCGTTCACACCATTTTTAAGGTCACTGGCATTAAACGATATAGGGTAGTTATCTACAGAATTTGCCGTGAAAGCGGAGCTGTCTAAATCTCCGGCAAACCCTATATTTTGTAGCAATTTATATAGATCGATGCCTTGTATCCAAGTGGAACCACCCATTTGGTAGGCGTCGGATACAATGATGTTGTCCATGGCTTCCAGCTCTGCTACGCTGAAAATCATATTATGCGCCAGGTTTTGTCCTGAGATAGCTAGCTCAAAAGTAGCATACTGCAAGAAATTGCCGCTAGTATGTTTCCAGGCGTTTAAGGTAGATGCCTTGATTTCGATTTCACTGACATTACTAATGCACTGCGCTTCTGTGCCGCCTGCGAAGATCAGGCGCAGAGGTCCGCCGCTATTGAGGTAAGCCGCCGCGTATCCGCTGCTGGCGCTAGTGGGAACTAAAGGTTTGCCATCAGCAGGATCATCCGTCTTTGCTATGCCATAAGCCAAAATGGCTTTTTTTGTGGTCAGGTCAGCCAGTGTTAATGTAGTTTGCTCGCCCAAACTATTTTTTACTGTAATTTCTTCCATCAACACACTGGCGCCAATGTCTTTGTCATTTAATAAAGCGGCTAAATCCAGTCCACGATAGATATAGGAGAGGCCGTCAATGGTGTAACTGTCGGTTATTATATATTTTTGCTTTGTCTCCAGGTTGCCCACAGTGATGTTTTTGCCTTCCAGCTGAGCTATCGCACCCTTGAACAATATATTCTGATTAGCGTATGCCCCATATTCAGTGCCGATATGGGCGAATATATCCGGGTCGAGCTTTACGACTATTTTGCTTAGGTTCTCCACTAAAGTTTTGGCCTCTCCCACCAGGGAATTTACAGTACCGGCAGCCCGTTCCGCGGCGGTTTGCGCCCGGATAAAATGCAGCGGCCCCAAGCCGTTTCGGATACCTTTGCTGTTGTCCAAGGGGTCATTATGCACATAACCGGGGTTGGTATTATCAGTAGCATTGTTTGGCCCGTCAACCAGCGGAAAAGCATTTTTAGCAAAAGCCACCATCATGCCCAGGCCTGCGGTGCCTTTAGCGGAGTTATAGCCTTTTTCGCTAATGTCAGCCAGGTTATATACACCGTCGGGAACCGTGCCGCTGCCGCTATATATCTCTACGGTACCTAAGGCGCCGGGCAGACCAACATGCTCGGTTAGCAGATATTCAAGGTTCACACCCTCGTATAGCTCCTGAATGGGGTTAGTGCCGGCAACGCGGGTTATATAATAGCCTTTTTCCTGGCGGTTTTCGCTATCCCGTTCACGTTTGCCAACACTTAGGCCATAGAGTATGTTTTCCAGCTCGGCTAAAGTGAATACATGCGTTTGGGTGCTGCCCCCGCTAACTATTTCCACTGTTAGAGCCTGCCGATCTTTCATTTCCTGATAAGCTGTGGCTGGATTTTGTAGATGGGTAGAGTAGCGGAGGGGTTCGCCTACATATACTTCCTGTACCCGCTGAAGTTGCTGGGAGCCGTTATTAAAAAAGTAGGCGTAATTCTCTAACGCGTCGGGGTTATCTCGGTTTAGGCCATCAGTTTTTCCATAAATGACGCGCAAGGGGCCGCCATGATTGCCCAAGCCGCTTTTATAGCCGGGCAGGTTGGAATCTCGCACATAGGGGTAGCCGTTTACTCCATAAGCCAGCATGACCGGGTATCCCTTTTTTACCGGATAGCTGTTGGTGTCCGTTAACCAAACCCCGATTTGATTGTCCGGCTGAAACTCTGGGGTGGCTAACTGTGCCTTGGTGGGGCGGTTGGCGCCGATATCCAACGGTGATTTTTCATAGAAGTAAAATAAGTCGGGATGGGCAAGCTGTTTCATGGAAAATTGGGCGGTGATCTGATAATTGTCCCAGGCGGAAAAGCTGACCAGCGTTTCGTCATCGTCTTGGTATTCCTGCGCGTTCAGGCCGAGTCTGTTTAGCAAATCCCACACTTTGATGCCTTCGTATTCATTGACATACCAATAGGTGGTATTGGAGAGGCTATATTCGTCGCGGTGGCCTAAGCCGCCAGCTTGTGGCGCATCGTTTTCATATTCTACCATTTTTTCCAGTTCTTCCACGGTGAAGTTGATTTCCCTGCCTAGAGCCGACCCGGTCAAGGTGACCAGGTATTCGGTATTTACTTTATTGCTATAGGCGGGGTCGCTGGCTGTTATATGCTTGAAACCGGGGGGTGGCGTACCCTCTTCCAGGTAGAGATAAGCCACACTGGTGAACTTGGGGCTTGCGCTTGCTAAACCCGAAAACTCGCTTTGGTCGTAGACCAGTTTCAGCGGCCCGTCGTCATTGCCCAGGCCGGGAACAGTACCGGCGGCAAGATTGAATACGAAAGGAACGGGCGGTATGGTAGTTTCATCGGGGCTGGCAGTGCCGTAGGCAAGGATAATAGGTGTGGCCGCGTTTTTAATTTCAATATAGGCAGCGCGCCCAATTTCCTGCCGCCAACGGTTTTTGAAGACCACCACCACATTGTCGTCTAAGCGTTCGACCTGTGAGTTTATTAAGCCATCCAATATCGGCAACAGCTTAACGCCTTCATAGCTGAAATTCACATTACCGCTACCCCTGGTATCGCTATAGGCGCCGCGATAGATGTTGCCGTTTGCGGATCCTTCCAGTTCCCTAAGTGAGATGGGGACGCAGTTATAAACTCCCGGGCCTTCTACCGTAAGCGTAGCGCTGGTGATGGCGTCTATATTGTAAGGCGCGCCGCCATAGGAGATATGTTTATACGGGCTATCCGTATTAGCAATAGGTTCTTCAGATTCGAAAAAAGCTGTAATAACATCAGTTACAATATCTGTACCTGTCACCAGCAGCACCGGTTGCTCTATCACAAGATTGTCAGGGCTGCTTTGCCCCCAAACATCAGTGGAAGGTATAAGCATAGCAATTGCCAAACAGAGCAAAAAGCCCAGTGTCCATAAAGCAGTTTTTACTATACTAAAGCATTTTGTCAACATTTATTTTCCTCCTAAATATCCAAATTTATAAATACTGAAACAAAAAAATACTGTTTTCCTGTAGGAAAGCAGCACAAAATAAAAGTTACTCCTTTCCTAACACGGGAGGCAGGGGTGTTTCCACCCATACCCATTGGCCGCGCCCCCTGGCGATCGCTGTAGGGGCTTTGGCTCGGAAGGCATATTCTTTTCAGATATTATTATAAAGTACTTTAGTTCTAAAATCAACCAGTATTTTTTTTGAGTTTCACAATAGATATAGAGCTACGCGACAGCACCGATGCCCTCGTCGCCGAGGCGCTAACTGATATCTAAGAAAAAAGGGAAATAGATAAAAAAGGAGAACAACATAATAAAATATATAAATAAGGCATAATACAAGGAGAATGCTTATGACACAAAAAACGAAAAAACACACTTTCTGTCTATACCCCAT
>Ga0082212_10010411_pt1 | contig 11893 bp, 12 predicted proteins | sample TergutNt197P3_FD_71548 | JGI IMG/M metagenome (GOLD analysis project Ga0082212, IMG submission 71548) | Neocapritermes taracua P3 segment gut microbial communities from Petit-Saut dam, French Guiana - Nt197 P3 | ecosystem: Host-associated > Arthropoda: Insects > Digestive system > Gut ... | reverse complement strand
ATCGGTCATCGTCTTCTTGAGTTCGACCGGATCGATCCAGTGGTTGGTAGGACCGGCGTCGTCTTCGGTTTTGCTGGCAATGTAGGTACGGTTTTCCACCCGCGCCACGTCCGACGGGTCAGAATGGAACAGGTAGCTATTCGGCCTAGCCTTGAGCGGTGTGCCAAGCCCGGAATCAACCAGGACCTTTATCATCCGGTCGTATTCGGCCTTGCTGCCGTCGCAGATTTCCACCGAATCCGGGGTCATAAGGCTGACCGCATCCTCAATCCATTTTTTCAATCCCGCATGTTTCAGTTCATTTAGATTCATGATTCCTCCTGTTTAGGCCGCCTGATACCGACGGTATTTATCTTTCTACAATAATAATGTATATTGTTTCAATGGACAATAGGGAATTAACCGAAGACGAGGTACTAAAAATCATGGAGGGCTACGGGAACGACCCCCAGCAGCTCATCGCCGTGCTTTTGGACATTCAGGCAGCTTCGGGCAGGAATTATGTTGACCGGCAATGGGCGGAACTGGTGTCCTCCGCCCTGGAACTGCCGCTTTCCAAGGTTTTCGACGTGCTGACTTTTTACTCAATGTTCAGCATCACTCCCAGGGGCGAATACCTTATCGAAATATGCGAAAGCGCCCCCTGCCATTTTGACAGGGCGGAGCAGGTATTGGGCTGGTTTGAGGGGGCAGCGGGGATAAAAGTCGGGCAGACGAGCGCCGACGGAAAAATAACCCTTGCCCGAACAAGCTGCGTGGGGGCCTGCGACATCGGCCCCGTGGCAAAGATCGGCGACGACGTTTTCGGCAGCCTGGACGAGGAAAAAGTGCGAACCCTGGTTCAGCGCTGCCGCGATGGGAATTTGCAGGAGGCGGCACCATGTCAAAATTGAACAAGCTGATCTCCAAAGAAGCCGGTAATAATGATCCCGTTTCTGTTGACGAGTATGTAAAAAACGGCGGTTATGACGCGCTGAAAAAGGCCGTTTCCATGAGCAGCGAGGAAATAATTGCCGAGGTAAAAAAGGCGAAGCTGCTGGGGCGCGGCGGCGCGGCGTATCCGTCGGGCAGCAAGTGGGAACATCTGCTGCACATCCCCGAAACGCCCAAGTACATCGTCTGCAATGCCGACGAAGGCGAGCCTGGCACTTTCAAGGACAGGCTGATAATGGACAAGCTGCCCCTGAAACTGCTGGAAGGCATTACCATCGCCGGTTTTACATTCCGGGCAAAGGCCGGGTATATCTATGTGCGCGGGGAATACCGGAACATCCAAAAACGGCTCCTTGCCGCCATCGAAAACGCCAAAGCCGCCCGGTTCCTCGGGACGAACATCCTCGGCACGGGCTTTAATTTTGACATTCACATTATCTCCGGTGCAGGGGCTTATGTCTGCGGCGAAAATTCGGCGCTTCTGAATTCCACCGAGGGCAAGGTCGGCAGGCCCCGTATCAAGCCGCCCCATCTTGCCGAGGTAGGGCTGTTCCTCCAGCCGACACTGGTCAACAACGTCGAATCGCTTGCCAACATTCCCGCCATTGTTAACATGGGCGGAGACAGCTATCTGCAAATCGGCCATCCCGACTCGGGCGGCACCAAACTGATCTGCCTTTCCGGCCATGTCCAAAACCGGGGCGTTTTTGAAGTTCCGCTGGGCGGCGTCACCCTGCGCGAGGCGATCTTCGATCCCGAACTGGGCGGCGGAATCGCCGGCGGCAAAAAGCTCAAATTCTTTCACCTTGGCGGGCAGAGCGGCTCCATTGGCGGCGCCGATTTGCTGGACACGGTGTACAGTTATACCGACCTGCGAAAAGCCGGCCTGAGCGTCGGCTCCGGGGCGATAGTGGTCATGGACGAAACGGTTTCCGTCATTGAGTATCTGCGGCGCGTCACCGAATTTTTCATCCACGAATCCTGCGGCAAGTGCGTCCCCTGCAGAGAGGGCAACCGGCAGGTTCTGAAACTGCTCAAAAAACTCGCTGTTCAGGACGCGGCCTCCGCCCAGGATTTAGATACGCTGCGCCGCCTCATCCGCACCATGACCGACGCGTCGTTCTGCGGACTGGGACAAACCGCTGCATCGGCGATGAACAGCGCATGGAAGCACTTCAAAAATGAATTCGAGGCAAACGTGAGGGCAAAATCATGAGTCACCATAAACCCGACCCCAGCAAGAACGTAAACCTGACCATCGACGGCCTGCCGGTTACCGTGCCGGAAGGAACGCGGATACTGGAAGCCGCCCGAAAAGTAAACATCCACATTCCCACCCTCTGCGATCATCCCGATCTGGGAAAGCGTGCAGTTTGCCGCGTCTGCGTGGTGGAATGTGACGGGCGGGGCAAACTGATGGCGGCCTGCGCCAACGATGTTGCCGAAGGGATAAACATTGTAACGCATAACGCTCGTCTTGCCGCCATCCGCAAAACAATCGTCGAGCTGATCTTGGCGGACCATCCCCAGGAATGTCTGACCTGCATACGCAGCAAAAAATGCGAACTGCAATCACTCGCCGAACAGCTTGGCATCCGCGAATCGGCTTTCCGCCACGAGGCGCAGCGCAACGGACAGCCCGTGACGGAAAGTCTTACCCTGACACGCGACATGGGCAAGTGCGTCAAATGCGGACGCTGCGTGGAAGCCTGCCAGGAAGTGCAAAACGTCCGCGCCATCAACAGTTCCTGCCGGAGCCTCCGCTACGAAATAAGCGCCCCCTACGGCCAGTCCCTTACCGACGGCGATTGCGTTTTCTGCGGACAGTGCGCCCGCGTTTGCCCGGTGGGGGCGATTTACGAGCACGACCAGAGCGGGGCGGCATGGGCGGCCCTTGCCGGCGCAGGGGACACGGCGGCGCGTGTCGACCCCGCAATCGGCGCGGCATTTAACGAAGCGCTCGACCTTCCATCCGGGACGGTCAGCGCGGGAAAGCTGGTAACCGCGCTCAAACGGCTGGGCTTTGGTAAGGTTTATGACGCAAATATTTCGGCTAGCACGGCAGCGGCGGCAATATGCGAAGAGCTTCTGCGCCGAATCGAAAAAGACGGCCGATCAGAAAAACCGAAACTCCCCCTAATAACCGGATGCTGGGGAGGAATAACAAAATTTGTCGAAAATTGCGGCGGCGATCTTACCGCCCTCGTCTATCAATGTGACATTCAGGCGCAAGGCCATGAAAAAACCGTCGCCGTTTCGCCGTGCCTGGCGAAAAAGTTCAATGCCCCTGAAATGACGCTGACGATTCGGGAAATTGCGAGGATGTTCACCCTGGCAGGCATAGAACTATCATCCCTGAGCGAAAGCCCCTTCGACGAAGCAGAGGGAAAAAACGACGAAGCCCCAAAACTGACAGATCTTCATCCGGTAGATGGGATGGACGGCGTAGAAGAAGCCCAGGTATCCTTTAAGGGATCGACAATACAACTGCTTACCGTGCACGGCCTTGCAAATGCCCACAAAATCATGGATTTCATTCGAAAGGGAGAATGCAAGGCGGCGTTCGTCGAAATTCTGTGCTGCCCGGATAATGATGCGGGATGCGGCTCAATAAGTTCGTATCTGCCGGAAATCCTACACCTTTGCGGAAAGCAGACCGACAAATAATATGATGGCCCCGCGCATGAGAAACATGCTTTGCATATTTGCCTTTTTTTTCCTTTTACCGGCGGTGACGGAAGCCCAAACACCGCCCACGCCGATGACTGCGATGCAACTATACCGCAGGGGCAGGGATTTTGAGGCGATGAGCCGCACAAGCGAGGCCAACAGCAACTACAATGAGGCCATCCGCGTATGCCTTGACGAAGTTTCACGCAACGTTGCTACCCGCGATACCTATACGGCAATGACCATGACCCTGCAGCGGCAGAGAAGGTACGCCGACGTTATTTCCTGGGGCGAGCGCGGGCTGCGGTCATTTCCCGACGAGTACCGGATTATGGAGATGATGGGCGAGGCTTTTTTCTATCTTGATGATTATGAACGCTCCCTTTCATTTATGCAGCGGTATACAAACGCCATGCCCGAAGGGGAGCGAGTATCGGTCGCCTATTTTTTTATCGGGGAGATTTTTCGCATAACGGAACGGTTTCTCCATGCCGACATTGCCTACACCACCGCCGTTCGCATGGACCCGACCCTTTCACTCTGGTGGTACCGGCTTGGCTCGGTGCGTGAGGCAGCCGGCGACCGCAGACCGGCGATTGAAGCCTACCAGCAGGCCCTGCGCCTCAACCCCAACTACCGCGAGGCCCGCAGCGGCTTGAACCGCCTGCAATAGGGGCTACCCGAATAACAACCCCGCCTTGTTTTTTACAATGTTTCATGTTATATTTTTTTTATGGACGAATATATAATAACCATAGCATTTGACGATGAGGCGCAAAGATGGTATGCCCAAAATGACGATATTCCAATTCTACTTGAGGACGATTCCATTGATATTCTCATCAGCAGGGTAAAACTCGCAGTACCGGAAATGCTGGAAATTAACAATATGCTGCATACTGGAATTCATTTGGTTTTCAAAATGGAATCTGAGGCGGTTTTGGCGTAAAAGGTGCGCCAGGTTTTACGCCCCCCGCAAATACCCGTTGGGGAGGGGGGCGCGGGGCGCGCGCGGCCTGGCAAAAATCTGGGAGAGTCCGCCTATGGAGCCACCCGACCACTTAATTCTTCTAGTTGAGAGTAACTACGCAAAACCAGATTCTTAAGTGGTCAGGCATTTTTTCTATCCTATTTATAGATTTTTCTGGCTCGTCTCCTCCGGCGGGGAGGCCCAGAAATTTTTTGCCAGGCCGCGCGCCCCCCGCGCCCCCCTCCCCAACGGGCCTTAGACGAGTTTATATATAAAAAACGCTTTCCGGTTTTCTCTATAAATAACAAGTAACAATTCAGCTATCAAATATCAGTTAACAGATATCAGTTATCAATGAATTAGTTTTCTCTGTTCACTGTTACCTGATAACTGTTCCCTGTTAACTGTTAACTGTCATTCGCTCAGGGGCGCACCAAACGAAAACCTAAGTTGTTGTTCCGGTGGCTCGGGTTGTAGTAGCCCCGATAGGCCGAACGCGCGCTCAGACCGATGCTGTTCCATGACCCGCCGCGTGCCACACGGGCGCCGGCAACCGCTCCCGTGGGATCAGTAGCTGCTGTACCTGCTTCACCACCGTAATTTGCATCGTACCAGTCCCAGCACCACTCCCACACATTACCGTGCATGTCATATAATCCCCACGCATTGGGAGCATAACTCCCCACCTCGGTAGTCCTTCCCAAGAATGTCCCTGCAACCAAGTTACAAGCGTCTACAGAACTCGCATTATAATTCGCCTGTGTTGAACTAATTATATTTGTATTCCAGTTAAATACTGATGTCGTTTCCGCACGGCAGGCGTACTCCCACTGTGCCTCGGTTGGCAAACGATAGCCGGTGGAACCCGCAACAATTTCCACGGCATTCCATGTCGTATCGCTGCTTGTCGGTATAGTTCCCCATGCCGCCGGATCGGTACTGCCCGAAATACGGTATGCTGGTGTCAATCCTTCCATCAAGCTCAATTTGTTGCAGAACACTAAAGCGTCATACCAGTACACATTATAAATCGGGTAGTCATCCCCTTTACCGCATTCTGCTATTGTCCTGTCTTCCCCCGCTCTCATCACCGCAACCCACTGTTCCTGTGTAACCTGATACCTGCCAATGTAAAAATCTTTGGTCAGTGTTACTGTATGTTGGGTTTCCCTGCTGGCAATTCTGCCCGGCTCGTCCGCCGGGCTGCCCATCGTGAAGGTTCCGGCAGGTATCCATACCATTTCTGATGGCGTATAACAGTAGTATAAAGTAGCGGTTTTGGGACTGCCGGTAATGTCATACCCGCTCTTGCTTACACCAATGGTAACCGTTCCTTCCATTAAGATTCCGTGCAGAGCAAGTTCATAAATACCCGCACCAATTCCGGTCAACGCACCTTTATACGCCCCGGTGGATCCATTGGCAAGGGTTATGTCCGCTGCCGTTAAACCGGATATATCCTTATCGAAACCCAATGTCAGCTTGGTGGTGGTGGCTGTTGGAGAACCATTGGCAGATAAAGTACTGAAAGTAACTGATTTTGTCCCGCCGGAATTGCCGTCCGGACAGGCAGTAAAAACAAGCACCACCATACACAGCGCGGCACAGAGCCGCAGTGCTCGCAGAATCAATCTGTCCGTTTTCATTGAGTATCCTCCTTGGGAAATAATATGAGAGAAATTATAAAAATAGTGGAAATATTTCCGCTGTTAGTTAGTTGACACGATCTTAGTGGTATGAAAAATATAATGGGGCAGTCGGCAGTCGGCAGTCGGCAGTCGGCAGTCGGCAGTCGGCAGTCGGCAGTCGGCAATGGAGGAATCTCGGTTCATTAGTTAACATTATGTCGCTATAGGGTTAATAAAGTCAAGGAAAAACGTATGGCATTCCCTATTTGCCACAAAAGCTAAACTTGACCCGCACAGTACCGGAACAGGCCAACTAGGGGTGGGGCGGCGGGCGCCAAAAAAAATTCTGGAACTCCCCGCCGTAATAGACCTGTGAAAAAAATCAAAAACTAGGGCTAAAATTATGGCCTGACCACTTAATGATGGTAGCTATGGATAGTTACTCTTAACTATAAACATTAAGTGGCCAGGGGGCTGTGGAGGCGGACTCCTCCAGTTTTTTTGGTGCCCGCCGCCCCACCCCTGGTTGGATTTTTCATACTAATTGTGGGTCAAGTTTAGCGCAAGCGGACAGGGATTGTTGTTCGGAAAGCCGAGGCAGCCAGCGCTTTTCTGAAAATCCTCATACAGAGGAACATTGTATTGGCCATATTTCGAACACATCGTGCATTTCTCTGTGCCACGGCGTCATGGTGCCTTGGCGCCTTTGTGAGGGTAAATAGTGAAAAAATTAGTTGCCTCCCTGGGTGCGGTACCTGCCGGGGCTGAGGCCGGTAAATGATTTGAACATTTTTGAAAACCAGCTTTGATCGTCAAAACAACATTCGCATGCAATGTCGCTAAGGGAACGGTCGGTTTCCAACAGCAATCTGCATGCCCTTTCCACCCTGAGCCGGTTGATGTACCGTGACAGGTTCTCTCCCATTTCTTCCTTGAAAATAGTGCTGAAATACGGCGCGGAAAGACCGGCCTCTCCGGCGATTTCGTGCAGACTGATCTTCCGCGAAAGATTTTTTCGGATAAAGCGATCCGCCCTCCGCATTGCCGAAGCGTGGGGTATGCCCTGGAACATCGCGATGGAAGCGGTTATATTATCCGCCATGCGGTGCAGTATGCCGGAAAGATCCTTAATGGTTTTTGCATCCTGTATTTGCTTTACGAAACGGGTATTTTCTTCGGTAACAATGCCGCCGCCGTTTGTTTCCGCGCGGGCAAGCAGCACCGAAAGTTCAAGCGCCCCCAACTGAATGAGCTTGTAGTTTTCCGCCCTGTAAAATACCAGCGCCGCAAGCAGTTCGTTAAGGAATTTTTCCGTCTCCTGTTTGTCTCCCCGCTGAAGCGCGGCGATAAGCCGGTTTTCCTTTTCCAGGGGATAGGCAGGCGGCCCCAATTCTTCATTGTGGTTTACCTTGAGTTCTTCTATCAGGGCGGAAATATTGTCCATCTGATCGCTGCGGAGCCTGAGGGTTTCCCGGTGGTTTTCGCTGCCGACGGAAAGGGATTCGGCGCACAGTAGCAGCAGTTCGGCAAGGGATTTTACTTTTTCTTCATCAAGGCGCGGCAGGGCGCAGACACGGCGTGAAAATTCCTCCAGGCTGACTGCGCTGCCCGCTGCAGAAGCGCCGCCTTCTTCGGAATTGTATTTTTCGGCAAGTGCAGACACATCAACAGAGCCGGTTACGCAGCCCGCGCCCCGCAAAGAGCCGCTCATGGTTTTCCCGTCGTATATCGGGCTGGTCCAGAAAGCAAGCCCCAGCGCACACTGGTAAATACGCGGGCATCCCTGGAGACCCGCCTCTATCATCATTTCGCGGTGCAACGTATGGCACATCGCTCCGCCTCCGGCAGCGGCATTATCGCCCTCCCCGTTCACAACGTTGGAACCGAGGCAGTGGCGGCAGATGCTCTGCTCAACGCCCGTTATCCCCGGATCGGCAATGGGCAAAAAATTCTGGTCGAACATTACCGCCTCTGTACCCGTCGCCTGCATATATACAGCCAACACACTCCGCCAGTCGGGGCATTCGCCCCTCTCGTTGTTATAATTCGATTTCATCACAGCAGCCCATCTTCCGGTATTTGTAGGGACTAAGACCGGTATAATTTTTAAAAGTTTTTGAAAACCAGCTCTGATCGTCAAAACCGCAGGCGGCGGAAATTTCGCTTATGGAATTTTCGGTTTCCTTCAGCATCGCGCAGGCTTTTTCTACTCTTAGCCGGTTAAGATAACAAGAAAGATTCTCCTCCATTTCGTTTTTGAAAATCGTGCTGAAATACGGCGCGGAAAGACCGGAAGCCGCGGAAATTTCCTTCAGGCTGATCTTCCTTCCGAAATTTTCACGGATGAACCGTTCCGCCTTCCGCAGCGCAGACGAGTGGCGCATTCCCTGAAAGGAAAAGATCTTGTGCGACATCCGTTCAACGACCATGCAAAGGTATCCGCTGATTTCCTCGGCTGTTTTCAGCTCATCGATCCGTTTCAGGTTGCGGCTGTTTGCTTCGATTAGCTCCATGTTGTTCTGCGAATTCGATCCTGCCCTGGAAAGCGTTACCAGCAGTTCAACCGCCCTCAGTTTAAAGTAGTCGATATTGCCGCCGCTAACTGCGTTGATGCTTGCAAGTATCTCCTGCATAATGCTGTTCGCCTCGGCATTGTCGCCCCGGCGCAGGCTTGCCAAAAGCATGCGTTCCTGATCCATCGCATTGCTGTCCTCGTATTCCGGCGGATTGCCACGAGGCAGGGCGCTGCGGGATATTTGCTGCGCGCACAGCAGATTCAGGCCGGCAAGCGCCTGAATCTCGTCGCCGGTTTTCGCGGGAACATTTTCGATATAACCGGCAATTTCCGCACGCGAAACTTCCCCCTTGCAAACGCTGAACAGCTTGTCTATTGTTTCCTGTTTGCCAACGGCGGGAATTGCGCAGGAAATAAAAGCACCGGCAAACAATTCGCCCGCGAAAAACGGACTGGTCCAGAATGAAAAGCCCACCGGACATGTGTAAATGTACGAACCTCCGTGCCGGCGGGCTTTTTTTGCAGCGCTGCGGTGCATGGAAGAACATGGTATTTCATACGGAAGCATTTTTGAGGCGCATTGGCTGTAACGCTTGCAAAGCGAGCAAAAAACGCCAGATGCGGGATGCCTGGAATTTTCCACGGCAATGCAGTCCGCGCCCATTACGGCTGTAATGCAATCCGCAGCCTTTTCATAATGACGTACAAGTTCGTTGGCCCTCTGCCACAACGGCTCCAAATCCCTTCGTTGAATAATGTTTGGTTTTTCCATAATTTTTTCTGTTTCCCTAATGAAAACATAACAAGAGGATTTGTCACAAAATACACCCCGACAGCAGAAAGTATAATATTGTCATTGGTAATTAAAAGATACTACAATAAAATGTTGTTAATATTTTTTTATTTGTTTTATGAGGGATGAAATGTCGCGTGACAGCGGAGCATTGAGCGTAAATTTGCTGTCGCCTTCAGGCAGTGAAAGTTCCGCTGCGTGAAGGCCGAGCCGCGCAAGCAGCGGTTTTTCTTCATGGGGATCGCCGCGCCAATTTTTTTTAATATCGGAAAGCATCACGGGCATTCCGCCCGACCTTTGATTCGGACCGTACAGCGAATCGCAGACAATCGGAAAACCCAGCGCCGCCGCATGAACGCGTATCTGGTGGGTTCTGCCCGTTTGCGGCAGCGCCTCAAGAACGCTGTAATTGCCCGCGCCGTGCAGCATTACGAATCGGGTAAGGGACTTTTTTCCCCGGTACTTGTCGATGATGGTCATGTGCTGCTTGTTGCCGTTGGGAATCAGCGGCAGATCGCAGGCTTCCTCTTTCCAGGGCGGGCGGCCGTGAACGACGGCAACGTATCGTTTGTCAACATCGCGGCTTTCAAATGCAAGTGAAAAACGGCGGTGGGCATCTTCGTTTTTGGCAAATACCACCAATCCCGAAGTTTCGCGGTCTATCCGGTGGATGGTAAATATCTTTTGCACAGAAAGAAAAGCCGCGATCAGCAGGTCCAGCCGCTGGCGGGAATCGTCCCATCGATCGCCGCCAACCGAAATGCCGGAAGCCTTGTTGACGGCAATGATGTCTTCACTTTCATATATAACCGTAAACGGCGGAATCGCTTTCAGTTAATTCTCCGGGAGCCGGGTTTTACGGCGGGGATTCCCTGCCGGCACAGATCGCAGCCGCCGACTTCCCAGTTATTCGCCTCTACCCGGCAGGCGGGGAAGAACGGCCATGGAACCTCGACGCCCGCCGCCCGGCGATCCACGATGCAGGCAAGGGCGGCGATTACCGCCCCCCGGCTTTCCAGCGCGGCGGCACATTCGCCGAAGGATTTGCCGGTGGTTACCACGTCCTCGGTGATGAGGATTTTTTGCCCCGGCTGCACTTCCAATCCCCGGCGCAGAACCATGGTCCCGGTCTCGTCGCGCTCGGTAAAAAAGGCGGGAAGCCCCAACTGCCTGCCCAATTCGTAAGCAACGACAATGCCCCCCATGGCCGGGCCGACGACGACATCAATTTCCAGCCTGCCGGCCTGCATTTCCTGCCGGATCAAGTCTGCCGCGCCGGAAAGCGCCGCCTGCGCCCGGTCTGGGTATTGCAGCAGCTTCGCACACTGGAAATAGCGGTCGGAATGGCGTCCCGAGCTGAGCAGAAAATGCCCCTCGAGCATCGCCCCGGATTCCCTCAATAAGGTTAGTACCTGTTCCATATTATCCCTCAATATCAATGAGTGTCGCGGCGCTGTGGCGCAGGGAACGCCGTGCGGCCGCAGCCAGCGGATTGTTCCGCAGGGCGGCAATGTCCGCTCCCAGTTCCGCCATGCGGGCAGAGAGCAGTTCCCTGTTGCGCCCGGACTGTGCCGCCACCCGGTTTTTCAGGTCTTCCAGCGCGGTTTTCAGGCCGGCAATATCGGCGGCAGAGCTGCCGGCTGCTCCGGCTTCATTATACATGGATTCCAGGGGATCGATCACGTTTTGCACGGAAATAATGCCGGCCGCGAGGCCTTCTTCGATTTCGACATACGCAAGGACATTTTCCCCGCTGCCCGATTCGATGGCCGCCTGCTGTTTTTCCAGTACGGCGAGATAATAACGAAATTGTTCGATTTGCCGGAGGTAGAGGTCTTTCAGCCGCCCGGGAATGGCCGCATTCTGGTCAGGCCGGTCCCCGCTCATCCTGCTATGTTTACGCCCAAAACCTCGTGGTTTGCGGTTTCGACGGCGGCGGACGCCGCTATTTCCTGCCAGGCGGCACGGAGGTCTTCCATCAGGTTCCGCACGACGGATATGCGCCGCCTGTCCTGGTTGATGTTTGCCTCCATCAGCTCGCGGTTAAACCATGTGTACAGGGAAAAGAGGTTTGACGCAATTTCGCCGCCTTTTTCGAAATCCAGCGAAACCATCAGTTCGGAGACGATTTCCTGCGCCTTTACCACGGCCTTGCCGATTTTTTCGATTCTGCCCGGGTCTTTTTTGGCATCGTTCATCTGCAAAAGGCTCAGAGCCAGGTCAAGCTGCCGTACTGCCCCATCGTACAGCATGATAATAAGCTGCCCCTGACTGGCCGTATTTACACGGATTTCTTTGTAGGTGGATAACGCGGTTTTATATGCCAAAATAGCCTCCCAAAACAGTACTTCATTTGATTGTCGGCAGAATAAAATTTTACTTAA
>Ga0082212_10010410_pt1 | contig 11896 bp, 10 predicted proteins | sample TergutNt197P3_FD_71548 | JGI IMG/M metagenome (GOLD analysis project Ga0082212, IMG submission 71548) | Neocapritermes taracua P3 segment gut microbial communities from Petit-Saut dam, French Guiana - Nt197 P3 | ecosystem: Host-associated > Arthropoda: Insects > Digestive system > Gut ... | reverse complement strand
ATTCGGGAACTCACGGAGGCGGAGATCGAATCGCTTGCGGCGCAGCAGAACGAAGAGGCGGAATCGTGATGCGCGTTGTATTTATGGGTACACCCGCGTTTGCCGTCCCGTCACTCCGGGCGCTGCTGGACGCGGAGTTTGATGTTGCTGCGGTATGCACGCAGCCGGACCGGCCTTCCGGGCGCGGAAACCGAATGACGCCGTGTCCCGTTAAGGCATTGGCGGTCGAGCGGGATGTTCCCGTGCTGCAATTTGAACGCATTCGACGGCAAGAAGGGCTTGACGCGCTGTTCGCGCTCGCGCCCGACCTGCTTGTGACGGCGGCATTCGGGCAGATCTTATCGCAGCGCATACTGGACATCCCGAAGCATGGCACGGTTAACGTACACGCCTCTTTGTTACCGAAATACCGCGGCCCAGCGCCGATAAACTGGTGCATCATTAACGGGGAAACGATGACCGGCGTTACCACGATGATGACCGACGCGGGTATCGATACAGGAGATATCCTTATGCGGCGCGAGATAGAAATCGGCCCGGACGAGACGGCCGGCGAGTTGTCTCAAAGGCTTTCCGTGTTGGGCGCGGATCTGTTGCTGGAAACGCTGCATCGGATCGGTATGGGGAACTGTCCCCGCGTACCGCAGGATCACATGCGAGCAACCAGTCATTCGATACTATCCAAGGAGCTGGGCCGCGTCGACTGGACGCAACACGCCGCCCGCATTGAAAACCTTGTGCGCGGTGTCAACCCATGGCCTGGCGCATATGCCGAGATGACGGACGGGCGTACGCTGAAACTATGGAAGGCGCGCGCGGTAAACGGTCACGGTGTCCCGGGAAGCACGCTGTGCGCGGACGCAAAGCGGGGCTTGGTCATTGCCTGCGGCGACGGCGCGCTGGCCATAACGGAGCTGCAAGCGCCGGGCGCGCGCAGGATGGCGGCGTCCGATTATCTACTTGGCCACATGCCCGCATTTAAGGAGCCTTCATGAAGCATGAGATGGACAAACGACAGCGAATCAACCCGCGCATGGTTGCGGTTCACACGCTGCAGGATGTATCCCGGGAAGGCGCGTACGCGTCCATCGCGCTTGGACGGCGGCTGCGCGAAAGCGGCCTCGCGCAGCGCGACAAGGACCTGGTGACCGAAATCGTCTACGGTACGCTCGAGAAGAAACTGTCGCTGGACTATCTGCTGGAGCGGCGAATTGAAAAGCCCAACACGGACAATCTCGTTCGCGACATACTGCGGATGGGCGCGTACCAGATTGTTTACCTCGATCGCATTCCGGACAGGGCTTCCGTCGATGAGAGCGTAAAGCTGGCGCGCATCTTGGGCCGGGAAGCGTATGTCGGGTTTATCAACGGCGTGCTGCGAGGCATCGCCCGGGATAAGGATGCCGGAGCACTTGGCTGGCCGGACCGGACGGAAAACCCGGTACGGTATTTGTCAATCCTGCACAGCGTTCCGGAATGGTTGGTCCGGCGGTTGATCCATACATATGGGCTTGGTGAGGCGGAGCAAATCGTCAGCTTCAAGCCGGACGACCGGTATATAACCATTCGCCGCACGCCGGACAGGCAGTCCGCCGAAACGTTTGAAGCGATGATGACAAAGCGGGGCTGGCGTTACACGGCGGGGTATATCCCCGGCGTATATCATGTCACAGGCATAGGGGACGTTGGGCTGGACCGCGCATATCTGAACGGCGAGTACAGCGTGCAGTCCGAGAGCAGCATGCTGGCGGCGATGGCCGTGTCGCTCAAGCACGGCGGATCAGTGCTGGATGCCTGCGCCGCGCCGGGCGGTAAAACGGCGTGCCTGTCCGAGCAGATGGCAGGCACGGGTCGCGTATACGCGTGGGATATTCACGAGCACCGCGTCGAACTGATCCGGAACATGGTAAAAAGGCTCCGCCTGTATAACATACGACCCGCGATTCGTGACGCCACCGTTCTGCGTGAAGATCTCAGGCAGACGATGGACGCCGTATTGATCGACGCGCCATGCACGGGCTTTGGGGTAATGCTCAACAAACCGGACGTCAAGTACAGGCAAACGGAGGAAAGCGTTCTGTCCCTGGCGGCGTTGCAGCGCGCGATCCTAAACGCCTGCTGCACGTATGTGAAGCCGGGCGGTTTGCTCGTATATGCCACCTGTACCCTTTTACCGGAGGAAAATACCGGGCAGGTTCAATCATTTCTCGAAGCGCATCCCGAGTTTGAGCCGGATGGGGCCGGTTTGCGCGCTTCCCTTCCAGGCTTTATAGGGGATCGTATTGACGGCTGCATGCTGCAACTGCAAGCGTACCGGGACATGGGCGAAGGTTTCTTCATTGCCCGGATGAAAAGGCGAGTCGGATGAAGAACGCGCTCGATCTGACCCTCAACCAGTGGCGGGAAGCGCTCGAGTCGATCGGCGAGCCCGCATACCGCGCAAGCCAAATATTCGCGTGGTTACATAGGGGCATCAGTTTCACGGAGATGACAAACATCCCGGCGCCGCTTCGGAAAAAACTGTCCGAGACATACGCGGAAAACGGGATTCGGATCGCTGAAACGCTTGTCTCGAAACTGGACGGGACAGAAAAATACCTGTTTTACCTGCAAGACGGGCATCTGATCGAAGGCGTGCGGATGCGGTATAAGCACGGCGATACGCTATGTCTGTCAACGCAGGTCGGCTGCCGGATGGGCTGTGTATTTTGCGCGTCCGCATTGGACGGCCTTGCGCGAAATTTATCGCGAGGCGAAATGATCGGCCAGATCGTCGCTGTAAACAAACGTTCGCCAATTATACACAATCTTGTGTTGATGGGATCGGGAGAACCGTTGGATAACTACGATGAAACGATCGGATTCCTGCGGCTCCTTAAGGAACCGGGCGGCCTACAGACATCGCTGCGCTCCGTTTCGCTGTCAACATGCGGCATTGCGCCAAAGATCCGCCGGCTCGCGGAAGAGGGATTGCCGGTGACGCTATCGATATCGTTGCATGCGCCGGACGACGCGCTCCGCCGCACGCTGCTGCCGGTCACGACCGCGTATCCAATGGACGAATTGCTGTCCGCGTGCCGTTATTATCTACGCAAAACAGGCAGACGCGTCCTGTTTGAGTACGCGATGATCGACGGCGTGAACGATTCGGAAAGCCACGCGCAGGCTTTGTCTTCGCGCCTGCGCGGTATGCAATGCCATGTCAACCTCATTCCGCTAAACGAAGTCGAGGAATATGGCCTCCGCCGCTCGCCGAAAGAGCGCGTTGACGCCTTTCAGACAACATTGGAAGCCTTTCATATATCGGTCACGAAAAGACGGGTGATGGGTCTTGATCTATCCGGCGCATGCGGTCAGCTTCGGCGTCGCTATCTGAGAGAGGGGGACAACGATGAAAACGGTATGCCGTACTGATGTGGGGCGCGTCCGCAAGGTGAACGAGGACGCCACCCATATCCAAGACGGTTTCATCATACTCTGCGACGGCATGGGGGGACATAAAGCCGGCGATGTGGCGGCAATCATCGCCGTGGAAACGGTGCGTGAAGCGGTCTCCGGCAAAGCGCCCTGCGTTTCCACGCTCAGGTTCGCCGTGCAAAAGGCAAACGAGGATATTTACCGGCGCGCCGAATCCTGCAAGCATCTTCACGGCATGGGTACGACATTGACAGCGCTTTGGATGGATCGTGATGCGTGGATCGTCGCGCAAGTTGGGGACAGCCGTGCGTATCTGTATCGCGACGGTATTCTCCGGCAATGCACGCACGATCACTCGTATGTCGCGGAACTGGTACGCTCCGGCATGCTGACGCAGGAAGAAGCGCGCACGCATCCGCAGCGGAATATCATTACCCGGTCGCTGGGCACCGACCCCCAGGTCACAGTCGATCTATTTGAGATCAACCGTCAGCCGCTCGACCGCTGGCTGCTCAGCTCCGACGGACTGACGGACAATGTGGACGATTCCGAAATGGCAGCCATGCTCGGAGGCAAATCGCTGGACAGTGTCGCGGACGCGCTGATGAGCTTGGCGCTCTCTCGCGGCGGTATGGATAACATCACGCTGATTCTAGCCGAGGATGACGGAGGTGATCGCGTATGATCGGCCGGATTCTTGCGGAACGCTATAAAGTCGAAGCGGTCATCGGAGAAGGCGGCATGTCAAAGGTATGGCGTGCCACAGACTTAAACACGGGTAAAACAGTCGCGGTAAAGGTGCTTAAAGAGGAATATCAGGACGATGAAGCGTTTGTACGCCGGTTTGAACAGGAAGCGCTCGCCGCGTCGCGAATGTCGCATCCAAACATTGCCAACCTGCTGGATGTCGGCGCCGAAGAAGACGGAACGCGCTATCTCGTCATTGAATATGTGCCGGGAAAGACACTCAAGGAGTATATCCGGGAAAACGGCACGCTCCGGCCTGAGATGGCGTCGCAAATCATTATACGTGTGCTTGCGGCGGTGCAGCATGCGCATCAAAACGGCGTCATCCACAGAGATATCAAACCCCAGAACATTCTTATCGACAAAAACGGCGCGATCAAAGTATCGGATTTTGGCATAGCGCGCGTAGCGAACGCGCAAACTGCCAGCCACGAAGGCGACGCGGCGATGGGTTCGGTCTATTACTTCTCTCCCGAGCAGGCCAAAGGCGCCGAGACGGATGAAAAGAGCGATATTTACTCTGTGGGCGTCATGTTCTATGAGATGCTGACCGGGCGTGTACCGTTTACCGGCGATACCCCCGATGCAATCGCCATAAAACATATGCGCGAACCGCCGACGCCGCCGTCCGAGGTCAACGGCGCGGTCTCCACGGCGATGGATTTCGTCGTGCTGCATGCAATCGCCAAACGCCCCCGCAGCCGGTATCAGTCCGCTCAGGATATGCTGCGCGATGTCCGCACAGCTCTGGACCATCCGGATACAATCCTCACGGCACGCGCGGACATGCTGCGCCGTGAAAGGGACGAAAGACTGGCCGAAAAAAGAAAAAAACGAATTCGGCAACGTGTAAAATGGATGCGCGCTATTCTGGTGAGTTCCTTTTCGTTGGTACTTGTCATAATTATCGTGATAGCGGCGTCGACTATCATGAAAAGGATCCTTGTCGACAGCCGCAAAGACCGGATTGAAATGCCGAACCTGATCGGATTGTCCAAAGAGGATGCGATCTCGCGGTTAACCGAAAACGAACTCAATCCGGCCTTGGCCTATGGTCAGTCTCCGCTCGTGACCGAGAACCTCGTCGCCGATCAAAGCGTACCGCCGGGCACGCTGGTTGCAGCGGGGGAAACGGTCACAATAACCATCTCCCAGAGCGAGTTTGACATACGGCTGTCAAGCTACGTCGGCATGGCGGTTGATAAAGCGATCGTAGCATTGAGCGAGATCAGCATCGTCGGCGAAACCAACTATGTGTTAAGCGATGCCAGGCCGGACATCATCGTAAGTCAGAACCCGGTCGCCGGCACATTGATGAATCGTGGCGATTCCGTCATCCTTTCCGTCAGCACAGGTTCCGTAACGATGCCGATCCTGATTGACATGTCCCGCTTCGAAGTCGAGCAGGCGGTTCTGGCATGCGATATCGTCCTGAGCGAACTCGTGCAGGAAATCGTTGACGATCCGACCCAAATCGGTCGCGTAATCCGCCAAATGCCGGAACCGTTCACCAGGGTTCGTCCAAAATCGACGGTACAGGTAACCATCGGCGTCCCGTCGACCAGCTTGTTCAGCTCGGACGTGATACTCGACCTTTCCCAATTGCGCGACGGCGGAAACGTCTCCGTCACGATGGAGGATACTCACGGCGATGAACTTGTTCAATATGCAGAGGTATTCCCGGAGGGCGGACTGGCCGCATGGCCGATCATCCTTTACAGCCAAACGGCTCGACAAACGACGTACCACGTCTATTTCGATGACCAACGGCAGCTCTCCGCACCAATCGTTTTCAAACCATGACGGGGAAACAGCAGGTGCGGGGGCGCATTGTTCGCGGGGTTGGCGGGTATTATACCGTACGCGCCGCCGATGGCGCGGAGTACACACTTCGGGCGCGCGGGCGTTTTCGGAAGGATGGGGTCACGCCGCTCGTCGGCGACAACGTACTGTTTACGCCCGGAGACGGGAACGCACATGACTTCCTCGATGCAATCCTGCCGCGCAGTTCCGAACTGGTGCGGCCTCAGGCGGCGAACGTAACGCTGCTGGTTGTCGTCGTCGCGCCGGAGCCCGCGCCGGATCTTTTGCTTGTCGACCGGCTGCTCGTGCAGGCCGCCAGATCGGGTTTTTCAAGCATGCTGTGCGTGAACAAAAGCGATATGGACGGTACTCTTTTTCATACGATCCGGACACAATATTCCGGCTCAGGCGCACCCGTGCTTTCGGTCAGCGCGATGACGGGCGACGGACTCGACGCCGTTCGCGAGCGGATGGAAAACGAACTGTGCTGTATGGCGGGGCAGTCCGCCGTCGGCAAAAGTACGCTTTTGAACGCGCTGTGCGGACTTTCGTTAAGAACAGGCGCGGTCAGCGAGCGAAGCAGACGCGGGCGGCATACGACGCGCCATACGGAGCTTCTCTCATCGGGGGCGTTGTCGGTATTGGACACCCCCGGTTTTTCGCTGCTGCAGTTGCCGGAGGGAATAACGCCGGAAACACTGCGCGATTTCTATCCGGACTATTCGGCGCTGGACAGTGGCTGCCGATTCATGTCATGCCTGCACAACCGGGAACCGGGATGCGCGGTGCTGAGCGCTGTCACAACCGGGTTGTTGGACGCGCGGCGGCATCAACGGTATCAAACACTGCTTCAGGAAGCTCAAGAGACATGGAAGGGAAGATATGCATAATACCGAAAACAAGCGAATCCGGATCGCACCGTCCGTGTTGGCGGCGGATTTCACAGCTCTTGGAGCGGAAGCGCGGTCCCTGTCAACTGCCGGAGCGGACATGCTGCACATCGATGTGATGGACGGCATGTTTGTGTCAAACATAACATTCGGCGCATGCGTGATCAAGGCGCTAAAGCGTGTGACGCGTTTGCCTCTTGATGTCCACATGATGGTCGAAAAACCCGAACGGTACATTGATGACATGGCCGACGCGGGTGCGGACATTCTCACCGTGCACACGGAGGCGACGCCACACATATTCAACGCGATTCTGCAGATCGCCGGGAAGGGCATTACGCCCGGCGTCGCGATCAACCCCGGAACGCCGATATCCGCGGTCGAATGCGTGCTTCAGAATGTGGGGCTTGTGCTGGTCATGACAGTGAATCCTGGCCTTGGCGGGCAGCAAGTGATCCCGGCGGCGCTGGATAAAATAACCGTTGTGCGCGGGATGCTGGACCGTATCAAAAGCAAAGCGCTGCTGCAGGTGGACGGCGGCGTGACGGTTGAAAACGCAAACGAATTTATACGCCGAGGGGCTGATACCCTCGTCAGCGGAACGGCAATTTTATCAACACGCGATCGAAAGAAAACGATTGAGGATATGAGGAGAGGCAATCAACGCGAATAACCTTGACTGACCAATATATCCCCGGATGCACACAAGATAGAATACGTTCCTATCAGGACACCACGCTAAGGGCGGGAGAGCAATACGATGGTTGACCTTCGAACTGGTCTGATAGTTTTTTTTATATCGATGCTGCCGGTGTTTGAACTTCGTGGCGGTATGGTCTTTGCCGCGGCAAAAGGGCTTCCCCTTGTGACCGCATACCTGATTTGCGTAGCCGGCAGCATCTTGCCTGTACCGATTGTTCTGCTGTTTATCAGAAGGTTTCTGGTCTTTCTGGAACGAATCCCATACGCGGGAAAGTTTGTCAGATGGACCGAACGCAGGGCACGGAGCAAACAGCAGATCGTCTTAAAATACCAGTGGTGGGGATTGTTGCTGTGCGTTGCCGTTCCGCTTCCCGGTACAGGAGCCTGGATGGGGTCGCTGGTCGCGGCCCTGATGGATATGCAGATGAGGCGTTCATTCCCGGCAATTGCATTGGGCGTTATTCTGGCGGGGATCATCATGTCGGTGTTGTCATTCTGGATACCCGGTCTATTCTTTACGGTCAAATGAAAAAGAGTTTCCTGATTCGTTTGTGCGGCGCGTCGTTTGCGGCGTTCTTATCGGTCGCGGTGCTCGTCCTAACAGGAGCGATGGAGGCAACTGACGCGGACATAGGCGCACGGATCCGCGCGCTGGAGACGAATACGCTGTCACAGGTGATGCGCTTTGTTTCCGATGCCGGGCAATGGTATGTTTACGTGCCGGCAGCCATTCTGCTGATCATTCTCCCTGTTTCCCGCACGAAGGCAGGCGTCCCGGCGGCGATCGTTCTAGCCATATCTGCGGTTACAAATCATCTGCTCAAAATTGCGTTCGGCGTGCCGCGGCCGGATGTCCGCCGGCTGATTCTGGAGTCCGGATACGGTTTCCCGAGCGGGCATGCCATGAACGGAACGGCATTTTTAGGTTTCTGCACGCTAGTCTTTTTGCGGAGCACCTACAAACGCAGGCAAAAAATCGCGGTATGTACCGCTTGCGTCTGCTTTTTGCTGTTGACAGGGTTTGGTCGGGTATACCTCGGCGTACACAACACATCTGACGTGCTGGGTGGGTATGCGGCGGGAATCTTTTTATGCGTCATAACGCTTTTGATTCGTGAATCCCATTCATAAACCGCATAAGATTATCGATCGTCAGCGCAAGATCGCCGCGGCACCGGCGCTTCGCTTCGCCGAACGGCACGGCGACCCGATTGATGCTGAACACGCCGGTTACGCCCTCGGAGTACGCTTCCGCGATCCCGTCGCCGATATCGCCGACAATCGCGATGGTGGGTACATTTTTCTTTTTCGCACGCCTAGCGACGCCGATAACGGCTTTGCCCCGCAGGCTTTGCCTGTCCAGCTTTCCTTCGCCGGTAAGAACAAGATCAGCCTGATCCAAAAGTGCGTCGAAAGAAACGGCGTCCAACACAGCGTCAATACCCATCCGAAGCCGTGCGCCGAGAAATGCCACCATACCGCCGCCCATACCGCCCGCAGCGCCGGCTCCGGGCATCTGCGTCACGTCCACGCCAAGCTGCACACGGCACACGTCTGCCGCGGCGCGAAGCTGACCATCCAAAAAACACACGGTTTGGGGGCTGGCGCCCTTTTGGGGGCCAAACACGGCTGCCGCGCCGTGTTCTCCGACCAAAGGGTTATCAATGTCACACATCGCGACGATATCAATCCCGGAAAGCCGCTCTAGCATCCCGCCCGTCTCAATCCGGGATATGTTTGACAACGTTTCTCCGACAGGGATAAACGGTTGACCGGAGCCATCGAGGAACCGCACGCCCAACGCGGCCGCCGCGCCCGCGCCCATATCATTCGTGGCGCTGCCGCCCAGTCCGACAATGATCCTTTGAACGCCGCGCGCCATGGCATCCGACATCAATTGGCCAACTCCGTATGTCGTCCTCTTCTCGACATGCTTGTCATCGCCGGCAAGGGGAAGACCCGCGCATGCGGCCATCTCAATGACCGCGGTCCCCCCACCGTCCAACAACCCGTAGAATCCTCGCATATCATTCATATTCGGGCCCTTCACCGTTAGATACACCTTTTCACCGCCCACAGCCTGAAGAAACGCGTCTACGGTGCCCTCGCCGCCGTCGGCGACGGGAATGCAGATGATCTCGGCATCCGGATGATGCGTCCGCACACCCTTTTCGAGTATCGAGCATACCTCGGAAGAACTCATCGTTCCTTTGAATGAATCCGGGACAATTAAGTATGTCATCGGCCGATGCTCCTATAACCAGGCAATTGTAAAAACAACTGTAGCACAGTCAACGCCTTAGGGCAAGCGGGATGCGCAAATTTAGGATATACCCAGAAAACGGCTTGTCAAAATGTGCACATGGATATCACGGACGTGAAAAAACGATTGACAATCGCCATGAAAAATGGTAAAAATTATTTAACTGTTTTATGTCCTTAGCGGCATGGCCCATGCGTGCTCACCAAAGGCACACAACGGGGCATGCTTTTATGATAGCTCGGTGCAGCCGCTGACGCTGGCGGAAGGAGGAAATATGACCAGAAATCAAAAGTATGCGTCGCTCAAAGAGGACATGACATTCCGAAACCTCTTTGAGCTTGCCGTCTCGACACCTGAGGAGACGAACGCCGTCTGGCTGTCCGGAGACGAGATTCACAGCACAGACTGCGGATATTTAAAAGATCGGTCACTCGCGTGCGCCGAAAAGATCCGGACACTATCTTTTGGCGAGACAGGTCATTTTGTCGGTTTGGCCATGGATACCTGCAGGGAGTGGGCGCAGATTTTTTGGGGGATAATGGCATCGGGAAGGAAAGCCTTGCTGATTGATCCGTCGCTCGCGGACAGCGCGGTGCTTCATCTGCTCACGCAAGCCGGTGCGACAGCCCTAATCGCACGCAAAGAACGGGAGCTTCCATCCTCCATCGCACAGGCGCCTCCGGAATTGTTGCTGTATGGGGACAAGCCGTCCGACGGGTTTACGCCCGAGTGGGCGGATCACATCGCGCTGTGTACGTCGGGAACGACCGCTACGTCCCGCGTCTATCTGTTTAACGGAAAATCAATTTGCTCGCTGCTGCTCGGTCTCCTCGACGCTCAAAAAAAATACTACATCACCCGCGAATCGAACGGTCCGATGCCCACGCTCTGCTTTCTTCCTTCAAACCACATATTCGGATTTATAGGCAACATTATCTGGATGTTTATCCTGGGATATCCACAGGTATATCTGCAGGATAGAACGGCGGAGACGATTCTGAGAACATGCCGGCTGGCGCGCGTTCGGATCGTCCTGGCGGTACCGCTATTGGTAAACAACCTTTCCGCGACACTGAAAAAGCGCATCGCGAAGGAGCCCCGGTCGAGACGCGCGTTACTAGCCGTATTGTCAGCCGTCTCGCTGTGCATCCAACGCGCGGCCCCGAATAGAGGAGCGGCCGTATCCAGAAAGATATTCCATTCGGTAAACGAGAACCTGTTTGGCGATTCGCTTGAAATGATGATACTCGGCGGAAGCAGCGTACCCAAGGAGCACCTCCGCCGCATCAACGCGCTGGGCTATTCGACGCTGCTCGGGTTCGGTATGACGGAGGTGGGCGTTACATCCGTGGAGGTATCGACAAGCGTCAAAAGCAGGCTGACCGGCAGCGTCGGCTGGCCGCTGTCCAACTCGGAATACAAAGTAAAACCCAATGGAAGAGATAAAAACATAGGCGAACTCTTCATCCGGACGGGAGCAATCCATATCGGTAGAATGGAGAACGGCATTCAAGTCGCCCCGGACACGGACGCGGACGGCTGGTACGCAACCGGTGATATCGTCCGAATCGGCAGACATGGCCGCATGTACGTAAAGGGACGCACGAAAGACGTGATCATCGGAGAGTCCGGCGAGAATGTTTACCCGGACGAGCTGGAAAACCATTTTGCCGATCTGGAGGGCGTCGAACAGCTTTGCGCGCTGGCTACCCGGCAGCCGACAAGCCCCAATGACATCGCCACGCTCGTACTGTACGTCGGAGATAAGTTTCGCAACGAGGAATATCTCGCGTCACTCGCCGAAATCATCGCCCAGCGCAACACTCAGCTCAATCCGATCCGCCGTATACAGCGCGTGCTGGTAACCAGTGAAAAACTGCCCGTCGTCAACGCCATCAAGGTCAAGCGGAATGCGCTACAGGAATTAATCCATACGGAAGGCATCCCGTTGCGCACGCTAAACGCGAAGGGCGCCGCGACTGCCAGGGTTTCGGAACCTTCACCGGAACAGTCGCATAGCGTCGGTGAGATCCGCGACGCCATACGGCGGATATACGCCACCGTGCTGGAAATG
>Ga0082212_10010409_pt1 | contig 11897 bp, 14 predicted proteins | sample TergutNt197P3_FD_71548 | JGI IMG/M metagenome (GOLD analysis project Ga0082212, IMG submission 71548) | Neocapritermes taracua P3 segment gut microbial communities from Petit-Saut dam, French Guiana - Nt197 P3 | ecosystem: Host-associated > Arthropoda: Insects > Digestive system > Gut ... | reverse complement strand
CTCTATTTCAGCCTGCCCAAATATTGACCGCTGTTTTATTCAGGGCAATATTTACAAAGATAATCTTTTGGAAATCTGGGAAAATCGTTTTGAAGTTATGCGCAATCGAAACTGGTGTAAATCGGGTATTTGCAAAAACTGCAAAGATTTTAAATATTGCAACGGCGGCGCAATGCACCTTTGGAACGAAAAACAAGACGGTATTATGAATTGTGTGGCTGATGTGATTAAAAATACCTGATAAACTCTCTGAAAAACATAAAAGCCATTACTGCCGAAGCGGCAAGTTTTAGTCCGATGCCTGTTAAAAATCCGATAAAACTTCCGATTGCCGCTTTAAAGGCTTGATTAACATCGTTGTTAAAAATAAATTCGCCGATAAATGCGCCAATCAAGGGACCTATTATTAATCCCACCGGAACAAAAAATAATCCGGCAATAAGTCCCACCGCCGCTCCTGTTGTGCCATATTTCGAGCCGCCGATTTTTTTTGTCCATAAAACAGGGATAACAAAATCGAGAATCATTACGGCAACTGTTATTGCACCCAAAACAATTAATGTGGTGGCGTTAAATTGCCCAAACCGAGAAAGTTGAAGCAAAATAATAGCCGCATAACTCATTGGCGGACCTGGCAGTATGGGTAAAAAACAACCTGCCAAGCCAACAATAATTAATGCAATGCCTATTATAAAAAGAATATAATCAAGCATTTGATATGGTTTTAAAAACTATGAAAGTCAAGATTTGTTTTCGCCCAAATCTTCAAATTCAACGTTTGTGTATTCAACCGATGAGATAGAATCGGTTTCGGTTTTTTCATCTTCGGCATAGTAATTATTTGTAACTAAGTTGTCTGCTGCCTCAGAATCAATAAACGAAATTGCATCGTTCAATCCGTTCATAAATTTTTCAAAATCTTCTTTATAAAGAAAAATTTTGTGTTTTTCATAAAACGGATTGCCGTCTTTGCCAAATTTTTTTGTACTCTCGGTAATTGTTAAAAAATAATCGTCTTTACGCGTAGCCTTCACATCAATGAAGTAGGTTCTTTTTCCTGCTCTAACAACCTTAGTATAAAGTTCTTCCCTTGATACCTGTTCGTCGTAGCCGCCTTCAAATTTCTTTTCTTCTGTTTTCTCCATTTCCTTTTTTGATTAATTTCTTGTCGTTTCAAAAATAATAAAATTAATTAAAAAGATTATTTTTGCATCAGAAATTTGAGGTTCTTTTTAAAATGATAAGCAGAAGACTATTACGCATCAAAGCCTTAATGGGTTTTTATGCATTCAATTGCAGGGAAGATAACGATTTGCCGCGGGCAGAGTCGGAATTAATGTTCAGTATTGATAAAACATACGACCTTTACCATTTGCTGCTGTTGCTAATTATTGAGTTGGCAGATATTGCAAACGATAAGATTGACAGGGCATTACACAAAAAAATACCTACTCACGAGGATTTAAACCCAAAACGTAAATTTGTTGATAATCTTGTTGTTGAACAGTTGAGGAATACTTTGTCGTCTAATAATTATATGTATTCGAAAAAACTTTCGTGGGTAAACAATTCGCACATTCCGCGTCTTCTCTATGGAAAAATGCTTGAATGGGAAGTTTACAGCCGTTATATTAATTCGGAAGTCAGCGATTATCAGGAAGATAAAAAATTCATTATTAAACTTGTTACAAAGTTTTTTGCCTTTTCGGAAGATTTGAATTTAAATCTCGAAGAACAAAGCATTTACTGGAATGACGATATGGAGTACATAATTGCAATGGCTGAAAAAACGCTGAAAAAATTCAGTGAAACTCCAAAGAGCGATAATAAACTGATGCCATTGTTTAAAAACGATGATGATGCTCAATTTGTAAAAACTCTGTTCACGAAAGCAATACTCGGTTCCGAAAAATCGTCTGAACTTATTGACTGTAACACAACAAATTGGGAACTTGAACGAATTGCACTTATGGATATTCTGGTAATGAAACTTGCAATTACCGAAATAATTGAATTTCCCGAAATACCTGTAAAAGTTACCTTAAACGAGTATATTGAGATTGCAAAATACTATTGTACATCTAAAAGCAGTACATTTGTTAACGGAATACTTGATAAAATAGTTAAAGAAATGCGCGATAAAGAACTTTTCAAAAAATACGGCAGAGGTCTTATCGGCGAAGAATATAGTGAATAACATATAATTACAACAAAATGAAAACAACATTGTACACACTCTTTTTGGCGGCAGTTTTATTGGCATCTTGTTCAGGTTCAGGTAATAAAGCAAACCGCAATGCCGACAGTTCAACAGACGGCGGCGATGCTGTAATTGCATTCACCGAATACGAATACGATTTCGGTAAAGTTAAAGCAGGAACAAAAGTAAGACACACCTTTTCCTTTGAAAATCAAGGCTCAGGAAGTCTTGTAATACAGTCGGCATTAACCTCGTGCGGCTGCACCGTTCCAAAATTTGACAAGAAACCCATTGCTGCCGGAAAAGGCGGAAAACTTGACGTTGAGTTCGATACATCGGGCAGAGACGGAATGCAAACCAAAACAATAACCGTACACTCAAATGCAACGGTTCCTGTGGTTATTCTCAAAATAACGGCAGAGGTAGAAAGCAAAAATTAAAAACAATCTATTAATAACTTAACAAATTTATTATGACAAACTTACATTTTTTGTATCTTATGGCGCCATCTGCCACAGCACAAGGGCAGCCCAACCCAATGATGACACTCTTTCCACTTGTTGCAGTGTTTGTTATCTTCTACTTTTTTATGATAAGACCGCAGGCGAAAAAACAGAAAGAACTTAACAATTACAGAAATTCACTGAAAAGAGGCGATAAAATTGTAACCACCGGCGGAATTTATGGAAAAGTTTACGAAATAAAAGACAATTATGTAACTATGGAAGCAGGCGGCGATGTTAAACTGAAAGTTGATAAAAACGCCGTTCTGAAAGACCTTTCGCCTGACGCATAGCGTTTTATAAACCTGCTTAAAATTTCATAAAAACCGACTGAAAACGTGATTAAACTCGGAGTAACAGGAGGAATAGGCAGCGGAAAAACATCGGTTTGCAAAGTTTTCGGCATACTTGGGATACCTGTATTTTCGGCAGATGCAGAAGCAAAAGAGATTATGGAGGTTGACTCCGATATAATTTTGAAACTGAACGCAATTACAGGAAAAGACCTGTATATCAACGGAATGCTCGACAGGGCTGAACTTGCAAAACTGATTTTCAACAACCGCACCATACTCAATGAAGTTAATTCAATTGTGCACCCCGCTGTTTTCAGCAAATTTTGCGAGTGGGCGAAAAAACAGGAGTCGCCTTATATAATAATGGAGGCGGCAATACTTTTCGAAAGCGGCGGCTCGAAGATTGTCGATAGCGTGCTTACCGTAACGGCTCCGGTTGAAGAAAGAATTGCGAGGGTTGTAACCCGCAGCGGCATTACACGCGAAGAAGTTGTGGAAAGAATGAGAAATCAGATGAGCGACATAGAGAGAATAAAACAGTCGGACTATGTTATTGATAACTCTGAAAACGAGATGATTATACCCGCAATTCTGAACATTCACAACAATATTTTGAAATCTGTACAAACCATTAATTGAGTAAAATATGTTTGTAAAATGGCTTGGCGGAAGTCTCGGATTTGCAATGGGCGGACCAATGGGCGCACTGCTCGGTTTTATTGCAGGCGCTGTAATTGACTATACATCAGAGGCATCGAACAAACAAACCGCTCAAGCAGATTTCCGAGTTAGCCTCATTGTGCTTGTTGCCGCCGTTATGAAAGCAGACGGAAAAGTTGTGAAATCGGAATTAGACTATGTTAAACAATTTTTCATCAGGCAGTTTGGGAAAGAGTCTGCAAAACAGGCACTTAAATTATTAAAAGACGTTCTTAAACAGGATATTCTTGTTCGCGATATATGTTTGCAGATAAGCGATAATATGGATTATTCGTCTCGGTTGCAGCTTTTGCATCTTCTGCTCAACATCTCGTCAGCAGACGGAGCAGTAAATAAAGCCGAAATCGACCTCATAGGAAAGATGTCGGGCGCATTGGGAATTTCAAAAAACGATTTTATTTCCATCAGAAATATGTTTATTCCAGAAACCGATTCGTCATACAAAATACTTGAAATTGAGCGTTCTGTAACCGATGATGATGTAAAAAAAGCATATCGCAAAATGGCTATGAAATATCACCCCGATAAAGTTGCGCATCTTGGCGATGATTTCAGAAAAACCGCAGACGACAAATTTAAACAGGTTAACAACGCTTACAATAAAATTAAGAAAGAGAGAAATATTGCGTAACGAGGTGGTAAATGAGATAACAAAATTATATTTGCAAAAAAAAGAAAAATGGTTCTAAAAGATATTATAGCAATTGCGGGCGAAACAGGACTTTTTAAGTTCATTGCTCAGGGAAAAAACTCAATTATTGTTGAGCATCTTGAAACAAAAAAGCGAAGCAGTGCATTTGGCTCTGCCAAAGTCAATTCGCTTGAAGATATTGCAATTTTCACCGAAAAAGAAGAAATGCCGCTGTCGCAGGTTTTCAATCGTATTTTCGATAGCGCCGAAGGCAATTCTGTAATTGATGCCAAAGCCGATAACGCTCTGTTGAAAAAATGGTTTGAAGAGGTATTACCTGAATATGATAAAGATAGAGTTTACGTGAGCGACATTAAAAAAATAGCCCACTGGTATAATACCCTTCATAAACTCGATTTACTTGTAAAAGAAGAGCCTGAAGAAAATCAAGAGACAGAGGAAGAAAACACGACAGAAAAACAGGAAGAAAAACCTGCAAAAAAGAAACCGAAAACATCATCGCCTAAAACCAAATAACCAATGAATTTTGGAGGAAATGAAGTTGTTTATGGCTACGATGAGTCGGAAATAATCATCGTGCCTGTGCCTTATGACGAAACAAGCACTTGGCTGCGTGGAGCCGACAAAGGTCCCGATGCAATCTTCGAAGCCTCTGTAAATCTTGAGTTTTACGATATTGAAACCTCTTCGGAAGTTCATTTGCGAGGCATAAATACCCTGCAACCGATTTTAGAAAAAGAGTCGCCCGACAAACTTGTTGAAGCCGTATATAAAAAAATAAAAAAACTGCTTGGCGACAAAAAATTTCCTGTAATAGTCGGTGGAAATCACACTGTTCCGATAGGTGCGTTTAAAGCATTTGCCGAAACATACGGCGACATTACAATATTGCAGTTAGACGCTCACAGCGATTTGAGGCAGGAATACGAAGGCTCAAAGTTTAATCACGCCTGCGCTATGGCTCGGGCAAAGGAGTATGCCTCTGTTGTGCAGGTTGGAATACGCAGTATGTCGGCAGATGAATTGCCGTTTGCCGACAACGACAGAATTTTTTATGCCCATCAACTGTTTCGCGACAAAAGTCTTTATGTAAATGCGCTTGAAAAACTTGGAAAAAATGTGTATGTAACCATCGACCTCGATGTTTTCGACCCTTCGTTAATACCCTCAACGGGAACTCCGGAACCCGGTGGTCCCGATTATTTTGAACTGATGATGTTTTTGCGCAGTGTTGCCGAAAACAGAAACATTATAGGTTTCGATGTTGTAGAACTTTGTCCTTCGGCAGTTAATAAAGTCCCCGATTTTATAGCCGCAAAAATTATTTACCAACTTTTGAGTTATATATTTTATCTAAATCTAAGAAACTGTTAAAATGAAAAAAATATTTGTAATACTGTCGTTATCAGTTATTCTTTTGGCTTGCAACAATAAAAAAAACGGTTCAATAGTCGATAGTTTTAAAACAAAACAAATGCTTGCTCATAAAGTATTTGAAGTACAAAATGGTGCAAACGAATTGCTTAATCCTTATGCTATAGCAATATCAGGCAATACCATGACTACACATAATTTAATGACACCCGATGTTTTTACCACAATTGATATTGCAACAGGAAGAATTATAAAACATTGGGGAACCAGAGGACAAGGTCCTAATGAATTTTCTGGACGAGTAGATATGAATAGTAACTACTCCGAAACAGGATTAAACGTTTGGAACATTACTTTAAGCAAATTATATTTTTTTTCTACCAGCGATTTAGAGAGCGGCTTAATAAATTTTCAAAATATACCTGTTAAAATAGAAGACGATATAATGGATCGCTATAATTCAGTAATACAATTAGATACCTTTCTCTTTTTCGCTTCAGGCGGTAATCATGATAAATTATTTGCCTTATTCGATACTAAAAACAGCACGGTTAAAGAGATTGGCGATTTTCCGCCTGAAGATGACGAAAATAAAGATCTTTTATCTATATATAGAAAAATGGCTTATAACGGCAGACTCAAATATAATAATTCATTAAAAAAACTTGTTTATGTGTCTATTGCCAGCGAAATGTTTGAGATATATAATTTTAACGGCTCTGATGTAGAATTTGCAATGGGAAACTATTCCACAGTACCCAAATATGGAGAAGTTAATGTAGGAAATGCCAGAACTGTTGTAACTGACACTGAAACAAATGGTAAGGGTAGAAATATTGGGGTAACGTCATCAGATGAAAATATTTTTATACTGTATCAAGATTACAGGAAAATGGAAATTGGAAAAGGTAGTCCGTCTGGAAGTATAGCCGATATTATATTAGTTTTTGACTGGGATGGAAAACCTGTAAAAAAGTATGAATTAGATTGCATTGTTAAATCTATTAATTACGACAAAGCAAGAAACAGACTTTGGGCTATTCATGATAATCCCGACCCTGAGGTTATCTATTTTGAATTATAACAAAAAGCAAAAAATTAGAATGATAACGAACTAAAAAATAAAATTATAAACACATGAAAAAGATTTTTATTATCTCCTGTATGTTAGTTTTATCTTGCACCGTTTTTGGGCAACGGACTACGCCCAAATTTAATGGTGATGAAAACACAAAAACGTTAGGAGCATATTTAGGACAACTATGTAATCCGGAGATAATGGACAGCATTACAGGTACCTTCGTTGTGATGGTAAAGTTTTCTATTGATGTTGATGGCTCTGTCGTTGATGCAAAAATTTTAAAAAGCGCACATCCAATTTTAGATAAAGAAGCATTAAGGATGTTTAATTCAATGTCCAAAGACAAATGGACACCCGCCTTTAATAGGGGAAAACCGGTGAAGACAGAAATGGTATATCCAGTTATATTTACTGATAAGCCTGATGATATTAAAGTGACATCAGGTCCAACGCATCAAACGAGGTAACCACCTGATTATTACATTGTTACAATGATAAGTTTATTACAAAAACACCTTAAAAACTATTTGGTTATCAATGATTTATGGTTTATCTGCTCCGAAAAACCCGCATAATATTTTCATCAAAATCTAATTTTCTATTGATATAATTCTAAAAAACCGATAATTTATTTATTATAAGCGCATTATCAAATATTTTTAAGCATATAGGATTGCTGGTGCTGGTCATGCGGTTGTTTTTGTTTTCGTCTGTTGTATTTTTCATTTTTTGATTACCAAATATGTAATTATCAGTAAATACTAACTGTATTTCAATAATTTACATCAAATTGGTATTTTTTTTACCACAAAGTAATCATTTTTCTTTTACCAATTTACTATCAACCATTTTTGCTTTTTCCCAAATAACATTCATTTCGTCAAGCGTCAAGTCGTGGAGCGATTTACCTTTTGCAATGGTTTGTTGTTCAAGATAATTAAATCGTTTTATAAATTTTCTGTTGGTTTTTTCCAATGCGGCTTCGGGGTCTATGCCGTAAAGCCTTGCTGCATTGATTATTGAAAAAAGCGTATCGCCAAATTCCGCTTCCATCGCTTCCTTGTTATCGTTTTTTATTTCCTCTTTCAATTCCGCAATCTCTTCTTCCACTTTATCCCATATCTGCTCTGCTTTTTCCCAGTCAAACCCCACTCCCCTAACCTTTTCCTGTATTCTGTTTGCCTTGATAATTGCCGGCAACGAAGACGGAACTCCCGACAGCACAGGCTTATAATCGTTGTTTTCGCGAATTTTCAGTTTTTCCCAGTTCGATTCAACCTGACTTGCAGTCGAAACTTTAACATCGCCAAAGACGTGAGGGTGGCGAAATATAAGTTTTTCGTTTATTTTTTTGAAAACATCGGCAAGAGTAAAAGTTCCCTGCTCCTCCCCTATTTTTGCGTAAAAAACCAGATGAAGCGCAAGGTCGCCGAGTTCGTTTCGTATGTCTTCATCGCTGCCCGAAGTTATGGCATCGGCAAGTTCAAATGTCTCTTCAATAGTCAGTTTGCGAAGCGATTCGAATGTTTGTTTCCTGTCCCACGGACATTTTTCACGCAGTTCGTTGAGTATGTCAATAAGTTTTTCAAACTCTTCGAAAATTTGTTTTTTATCGGTCATAAAATAAAATTTTAAAATAACATATTTGGCGAAACAGGTTTGTTTGCCGAATCAATCCTTACCGTTGAACCGACCTCAATACTAAGTAGTTCCGATATGTTTGCGCCGTTAATGGCAATCTCAAGTAGGTCGAGTTGATTGAATTTTGCAAGTATTTCGCCCACAGGTGCATCGCTGTATTTTTTTGAAATATTGTCGGTGTAGTTTCTGTTGCTTTGTATAAGTATTCTGAACGCTCTGTTGTCGAATACTCGCGAAAAAACTTTTCTTGTGATATTCGATATTGCATTGCCGTAAGAGTCTATAAATATGATACTTCCAATTATTGTATCTTTATCTATGGTAGCCCTTAGCGGTGTCATTTCGCTGATTTTCGGCACGGGCGAGCCTAACTCCGAAGGTTTTTCGCCGGCAATAAGTGCGGAGGCAGTTTGCGAAAATATATCTATTTCATTCATAGTTTCCTGTCCCGATATTTTGATGGCTTCGTATGAGGCGAAGTTCGCTTCATCGGGATCATGGTTCAAGATAAGATTAAAAATGCCGTTGTCGGCTCCGATGAAAAAGTGATTTTTGGCTTTTATAATCAGATAGTCCTGATTTTTAGTCGCTTCGGAATGAACACATATAAGATGTACAGAGCCTTCGGGATAGTTTTCGAAAGTATTTCTTATTATAAATGCGGCTTTGGCAACATCGAAAACAGGGATATTTCCGGCATTATCAATGACCGCAGTGCCCGGCGATAAGCGAGATAATTTTCCTTTGATGATTCCATAATAGATATCATCTGGTTTCCATTCGGTTGTTAATGTTATTACCGGCATAATAAAAAACTTGCAGCAAAGATAAAAATTATAATTTACCAATATTTAATATCACACAATCTGAATAATAAAGTAGCCATAAGGCAATGCGCCGAATACGATGCGCAAAAAATACAGGATATAATTGCCGAGTTATATACCATCACCGGCGGACCCGATGTGAAAGGGAAAAAAGTTCTTGTAAAGCCCAATATTCTTAGCGATAACGACCCTGCAAAATGTGTTAGCACTCACCCTGCTGTTGCCGAAGCAATGATACGGTTTTTGCAAAATAATGGAGCCGAAGTGTTTATGGGCGATTCGCCGGCTGTTCATAACTCAAAATTCAGAGCCGATAAATGCGGACTTCTGAAAGTTTGCGAGACAACCGGAGCAAAATGGGTAAACTTTAATGAAAAAACTGTTGATAAAAAAATTGATGGTCGCAATATAAAAATTGCTGCCATAGTTGATGAGGTTGACCTTATTATTTCGCTTCCAAAATTCAAAAACCATGAATTAATGTATTTTACAGGCGCTTTAAAAAACACATACGGATTGATACCCGGATTTACAAAAGCCTTGTTGCATGGCATTTACAGAGATATGGACAGTTTCGGCAAACTGATTGTTGAACTGAATAAATCAATAACTCCTCATTATTTTCTGATGGACGCTATTATGGGTATGGAAGGTCAGGGACCAGGCACGCATGGCAAACCTGTTGATATAGGGTTATTAATTGGTTCCACAAATCCTCTTGCGCTTGACGTAATAGCCTGCCAAATAGCAGGTTACAACCCAAAATCATTACCGACAAACAAAATAGCGTTGAACGAAAAACTGTGGCTGCAATCGTTTGAAGATATAGAATACAACGGTCCGGCATTGGACACCATAAAAAAAGCGGGGTTCCGAAAAATACCTGTTTCGGCTAATCGCAATACAGCAATACGATTTCTTATCGGTCGCATAAATTTTCTAAGAAAATTAGAGAAACGCCCTGTATTTCTTTATGATAAATGCACCGGCTGCCAAAAATGCGTAAAAATTTGTCCTGTTCAGGCTATTCAACCAACTCTGTCGGATAACCGAAAAACAATCCTTGCCGACAACAAATGTATCAGATGCTTCTGCTGTTCAGAGGCTTGCCAAGATAACGCCGTTAATGTAAAGATAAAAATCTTTGGCGTTTAAGCGTCAATTTTGGCGTACTTGGCGTGAGTCTCAATAAATTCTCTGCGCGGTGGTACTTCATCGCCCATTAGCATTGAGAAAATATGGTCGGCTTCGGCTGCATTTTCAATTGTAACTTGCCTTAGCGTGCGCGTTTCGGGATTCATAGTTGTTGACCACAACTGTTCGGCGTTCATTTCGCCCAAACCTTTATATCGCTGAATGGTTACCGCCGATTCTTTTCCCTGCCCTAATTCATTGATTGCTACTTCCCTATCATCTTCACTCCAACAATAGCGTTCGGTTTTTCCTCTTTTTACCAGATACAGCGGCGGCGTTGCAATAAATATGTTTCCTCCTTTTATAAGGTCAACCATATATCTGAAAAAGAATGTCATAATCAGAGTCATAATATGCGAACCATCGACATCGGCATCGGTCATTATTATTATTTTTTTATAACGTAAACCCGATATATTCAATGCTTTACTGTCTTCACTTGTGCCTATGTTAACCCCAAGCGCAGTGAAAATATGTTTAATTTCCTCGCTGTCAAATATTTTATGCTGCATTGCTTTTTCAACATTGAGAATTTTACCCCGCAGCGGAAGTATTGCCTGAAACTTGCGGTCTCTGCCCTGCTTGGCGGTTCCTCCTGCCGAATCGCCCTCAACGAGATAAATTTCGCATTTTTCGGGGTCTCTATCGGCACAGTCGGCAAGTTTACCGGGCAATCCCGAGCCCGAAAATTCATTTTTGCGCTGAACCAGTTCCCGCGCTTTTCGTGCCGCATGACGAGCGGTTGCCGCCAAAATAACTTTCTGCACTATTATCTTAGCGTCTTTCGGATTTTCTTCAAGATAATTTGAGAGGGCTGCGCTAACTGCTTGGTCTACTGCTCCCATTACCTCGCTGTTGCCCAACTTTGTTTTTGTTTGCCCTTCGAATTGAGGTTCGGCAACTTTCACAGAGATGATGGCAGTAAGTCCTTCGCGGAAGTCATCGCCGCTAATGTCGAATTTCAGTTTTGATGTTGCTCCCGAATCTTCGGCATATTTTTTTAATGTACGGGTAAGTCCGCGCCTGAAACCCGCAAGGTGAGAGCCTCCTTCAATGGTGTTGATGTTGTTAACATACGAATAAACGTTCTCTGAAAATGAACTGTTATACTGCAGCGCTATCTCTACAGGAAACTCGGTTTTTTCGTAGGTAATGTGTATAATGTTGTCAATAATTTTTTCTCTGTTGGCATCAATATATTCAACAAATTCTTTGAGTCCTTCGTATGAATAAAATTCTTCGTACCTTGGCGCACCTCCATTACCGTCTTCAACAATCTCACGCATATCCTTAATAGTAAGCAATATGCCTTTATTGAGATACGACAGTTCGCGCAATCGGGCTGCAAGTATTTCAAAATTATATTCAGTGGTTTGGAAAATGGTATTATCGGGCAGGAAGGTAATTTT
>Ga0082212_10010408_pt1 | contig 11897 bp, 8 predicted proteins | sample TergutNt197P3_FD_71548 | JGI IMG/M metagenome (GOLD analysis project Ga0082212, IMG submission 71548) | Neocapritermes taracua P3 segment gut microbial communities from Petit-Saut dam, French Guiana - Nt197 P3 | ecosystem: Host-associated > Arthropoda: Insects > Digestive system > Gut ... | reverse complement strand
AGGTGCGGCATGGCGGACAATTTTGGTCTGAAAATAGGCGTCGAGGGTGAAAAAGCCTTCAAGCAGGCGTTATCGGAAATCAATCAGTCGTTTAAGGTTCTCGGCTCGGAAATGCAGCTCGTGACGAGCCAGTTTGATAAGAACGACAAATCCGCCGCCGCCCTCACCGCCCGTAATACTGTCCTCAACAAAGAAATCGACACGCAGAAGGATAAAATATCCACGCTGAAAGCCGCGCTGGATAATTCCTCCGCGTCTTTCGGCGAGAATGATAAACGGACGCAGAACTGGCAAATCCAGCTAAACAAGGCCCAAGCCGAGCTTAACGGCATGGAGCGGGAGCTTGGCGAAAATGAAAAGGCTCTCGACGGCATGGGCGACGAGATGCAGGACGCCGCCAAAGAAACCGACAAGCTGGGCGACGAACTGGACGATACCGGGAAAACCGCCGACGACGCCGGGGGCAAGTTTGAGAAGCTCGGCTCGGTGGTCAAGGGGATCGGCGTGGCTATCGGGGCGGCTATGGCAGCCATCGGCGCCGCCACCGTCGCGGCGGGCAAGGCGCTCTATGATATGGCGAACGAAGCGGCGGCTGCCGGGGACAGGGTGGATAAAGCGTCCCAAAAGTTAGGGTTGTCCGCCGAGGCGTATCAGGAGTGGGACTATGTGCTGTCCCAAAACGGCGCCAGTATCGACAGCCTCGGCGCGGGCATGAAGGCCCTGCAAAATACGATGGCGGGGCTGACCGAGGACGGCGATAAATCCTCCGAGGCGTTCAGACGGATCGGGATTGATTTTGACGACATCAAAAACAAATCCCCGGAGGAAGCCTTTGACATGACGGTCAAGGCTTTGCAGAATATGCCACCCGGCGCGGAAAAGACCGCCGCCGCTATGAAGCTGCTCGGCAAGCAGGGCATGGAGCTAATGCCGCTGCTGAACCAAACCGCCGAGGAAACCGACGCCCTACGGCAAAAGGCCCACGACCTCGGTATGGTCATGTCGGAGGAGGCCGTGGCCGCTTCGGTCAAATACACCGATTCGGTGGATACGTTAAAGCGCAGCTTCACCGGCATAAAGAACTCTATCGGTGCGGAATTGCTGCCCGGCATGACCATGATCGCCGACGCTTTCACCGGGCTTATCACCGGGCAGGAGGGCGCGGGCGAGGCGCTGAAAGCGGGCGCGGAGGAAATTGTCAAAACCATCGGGGATTTAGTCCCCCGGCTGCTCGGCCTCGTCAACTCCATCGTTTCCTCCGTGGCCGAGGTCGCGCCGGATATTATCAGTTCGCTTGTGACCGCCATTGTGGACAACCTGCCCGCCGTCATTGACGCGGCGGTGAGCATTATAACGACACTGCTCGGCGGTATTGTGGAGGCCCTGCCCCAGCTAACGGCGGGTGCGCTTCAACTTGTGCTTTCGCTGGTGGAGGGCATACTCAACAACCTGCCCGCGATACTGGAGGCCGCTATTCAGGTGGTGGTCACGCTGGTGCAGGGCATATCCGACGCGCTCCCGAAACTGATCCCGGCCATTGTTCAAGCGGTGGTCACAATGGTACAGGCGCTCATTGACAACCTGCCTATGATACTGGACGCCGCGCTCCAGCTTGTCCTCGGTTTGACGCAGGGTATCTTGGACGCGCTGCCGCAGCTTATCGCGGCGCTGCCCGCCATCATTCTCGGCATTGTGGACTTTATCATCGGCGCGATCCCGCAGATCATCGACGCGGGGATTCAGCTTCTTGTGTCGCTGGTGGAGGCGCTGCCGGAAATCATAACGGCGATTGTCGCGGCTATCCCGCAGATTATCGAAGGGCTGATTACGGCGATACTCGGCGCGATCCCCCAGCTTATTGACGCGGGTATCAAGCTGCTCATTTCGCTGGTGCAAAACCTGCCGCAGATCATTGTCGCGGTCGTCGCGGCGATTCCGCAAATCATCACGTCGCTCATAACGGCGATAATAGGCTCCATCCCGCAAATCATACAGGCGGGCATTGAACTGTTTATTTCTCTGATAAAGAACCTCCCGACCATTATCGTGGAAGTGGTCAAGGCCATCCCGCAGATCATCACGGCCATTGTAAAGGGTTTCACCGACAATATCGGGAAAATCGTACAAGTCGGCAGCGACCTCATAAAAGGGTTGTGGCAGGGTATCAGCAACGTGGCCGACTGGATATGGGGCAAAATCTCCGGCTTCTTCGGTGGCATTGTTGACGGTATAAAGAATTTCTTTGGCATACGTTCACCGTCCACCCTGTTCGCCGGGCTTGGCGAGAATATGGGACAGGGTATCGGCGTGGGCTTCGAGCGGGCAATGGATCAGGTGAGCGAGGATATGCAGGACGCTATCCCCACCGACTTCGATATGCCCGGCATATACGCGGACGGCTCCGCGCACGGCGGCGGCTTCGGCGGCCCCCTTATCACCATACAGCAGATGATCGTCCGCAGCGAGGACGATATACGCCGGATTTCGCAGGAGCTATATAACTTAATGCAGACCGGCTCACGGGCGCAGGGCCGGTTCAACCCGGCGTAAAGGAGGTGCGGCATGGGCTTTATTTATAACGGAATATCCTCGCAGAGCATGAAAATCAAGGCGCGGCTGACCAACTGGCAGGCCTCGCCCGCTCTGCGTAACTCCTTTGTGGCCGTTCCCGGCAAGCCCGGCGTGGCGGATTTCGGGAGCAGTATCGCCGAGAAAATCATCACGGTGCGCTGCAATATTTACCCGCAGCACGGCTTTGCCGCGCTGGTATCGGCGCTGGACGATATGGCCGAATGGCTCAACCCCGAACACGGGCTGCGCCAGCTTGTGCTGGACGACGTGCCGGACAGGTATTTCACCGCCCGGCTGACCGAGGCGGTGGATTGCGCCCGGCTCATATTATCGGCGGGCGCGTTTGATTTGAGGTTTGTATGCCCCGACCCGTTTGCCTATGCCCTGACGGACGAAAGCTACACGCTGACGGCGGCGGGTGTGAATACCGTGACAAGGAACAAAGGCAACACCGATTCCGAGCCGGTATACCTGCTCAAAGGGACGATACCCTCCGGCGCGGCCTCCTATGTTTCCCTGCGGACGAATAACGAGGAATTGCGCGTCACCGGGCCGCTGGCCTCCGGGGAAACGCTGGTGATCGACAGCGGCAGGCTGACCGCGAAGGTGGTGGACGCGCAGGGCGAAACGCTCCGAAACGGCCTGCCGTGCTTGCAGGAGCTTAATTTCCCAGTATTACGCAAAGGCGCGAACACCGTGACGATCAGCGCGACGGGCGCGACATTTACCGAACTGAGAATACAGGCCATGAGCCGCTGGAGGTGATTTTATGGCGGTCAAATCCATATTGACGGAGCGGGAGGATTTTACGGGAGAGTTCCCGGTCACGCCGCAGACGGGCGCCATGTGGCGGTTCAACGACGCCGTGCCGGACAGCGAAACCCGCCTCGCGGATTCTTCCGGCAAGGGCCGACATTTCACCATATCCGGGTGGAGCGGCACCACCGCCGCGTTAGCCAACGGGCGCTTCGGGCGGTTCTTCCGTATGAATACCAACAACCCGACCACGGAAAAGACGCACCTGATCGCCGCCAACGACGGCACGTTTTTCTCTAATCTTGGCGGCAAAATCGCCGTGGGCGGCTGGCTCAATCCCACAACATACTCTGTCGGGCAGACATACAGCCCGCTTTTCAATACCCGGCAAGGCCCCGGCCAGCCGCTGTTGTATGTGTCGCTCTATAATGGGCGGCCCCGCATGATGTTATACAACGCGGCGGGGGCGCTGGTATTCGACCAATCCGAAACGCCGAGCTTCAACATGGTAAACGGCGGCTGGTATTTTCTCGCCGCTATTATCAGCGTGACGGGTAACACCTCGCAGGTGATCCTATGCAACCGGGCGGACGGGGCCGTGTGGCTCGGCCCGGAGCGGACGTTTACCGGCGTTCTCAACGCGGCCTGCACCGCCGACATTGTGCTGGGTATGCACGCCGACACCTATTATTACGCGGGCGGTTTCGACGACTGGTTTTTTGAAACCGACAGCAGCCTCACCTTCGAGGACTTAACGCGATATTTCCGGCAGGCTATGATGGCCAACGGCGGCGATACCTCCGGCAACGTGGACGCGCTGGCCGAGCCGGGTGCGGTTATGCTGCGGAAATCCGGCGCCGCTTACCCGGATAACGGGACGCTGACCACAATCGCGGCGGCCTGCTCCCTCGCCGGGAGCGGGCGGGTGTCCGCTACTTCGGAATATACGCCGGGGGTTACGGCGATCAGCCTGATTGAAACGGCCACCTCGGACGACCTCGCCGATTGGTCGGCGTGGCAGGCCGTGGGGACAAACGGGGAGCTTGCCTCCCCGAACCGCGCCTTTATCCGATACCGCGTCACGCTGACCACAAGCGACCCGGCGTTTACGCCCAAGCTGCTCGACATCACCCTGCACGATATACCGAAGGCCCCGTATGAAAGGCTGGGGTTTGCCCGGCCCGTGGTGCTGGACGCGGGCGGCGCGTGGGAAACGGTGCTGGAGAACGCTTACGACATTATCGCCACCGGCGAGGTCAACGGCGCCGATACGCTGGACTTCAAACTGCCGTGGAGCGATCCCAAGAGAGTGTCCCTCGACAATGAGAAGCAGGTGCAGGTCGCAAACGATATATACCGAATCCGCACCATTTCAGACGAAAAGGGCGCGGGCGGGGACGGCATACTGACCACGGTATACGCCGAGGCCGCTTTCTATGACCTCAATTACAGCGCGGAAAAGCAGCCGGTGGAGTTCAACGCCGACCTGCCCGCCGTCCCCATCCGCCACGCCCTGCAAGGCACGGGCTGGAGCGTTGGGACGGTCAACGTGACCACATTGCGGACATGGCGGTGCGAGGAAAAGAACGCGCTGGCCATACTCCGCACGGTACAGAAGATACACGGCGGCGACCTCGTTTTCGACAGCCGGAACCGCGTCGTAAACCTGCTAACATTCAGCGGCAGAGAGAGCGGCGCCTTGTTCGCTTACCGCAAGAACCTAACGAGTATCAAGCGGGTGGTCGATACCCGCTCGTTGGTGACGCGCCTGTACGCTTACGGCAAAGACGGCATGACTTTCGCCACCATCAACGGCGGCAAGGAATATGTGGAGGACTTTACCTATTCCCCGGAGGTTCGGGTTTCCACGCTGGATTGTTCCAATTTCACAAACCCCTATCAAATGCTGGAGTTTGCCAATATGCGGCTGGCCGAGTATTCCCGGCCCCGCGTTTCGTATGTCATGTCGGCAATGGACTTGTCCGTGCTGACCGGCTTCGAGCATGAGCAGTGGACGCTGGGCGATATTGTGACGGTGGACGACCGCGATTTGAACCTTACGATAAAAACGCGGGTGATACGGCGGCAGTACAATTTACAGGAGCCGTGGAAAACTGTGCTGGAATTGTCCTCCAAGCTGCGGGAGCTTGGCGATTTCTCGAATGACGCGCTGGCCGACCAGCTTGGCCAGTCGGACGTATTGCAGCAGGAAATCAAGGACATGGTGCCGTTCAACCACCTCCGCAACTCCCGCGCCGACGATGGCTTTACCTACTGGCAAAACTCCGGCTTTGTGATAGACGCCGAAAACGGCGTGTCCGGCACGGCCTCCTTCAAGGCGGTGGGCGCGTCGAACATGACAAAGAGCATGGCGCAGACGGTATACCCGGCCTCGCGGCGCAGCTATACCATATCGGCGCAGATCGGCTCGGAGAATTTGAACAAAGGCCCCAGCGGGCAGGTCGGTATCGAGGTGGTGTTCGAGTACGAGGACGGCTCCACCGAAACGCGCTTCATAGACCTATATTGACGGAGGTGGAATATGGCTTATTTTCAACAGGTGGCGCGGGACGCTTCCCCCAAAGGCTACGGCAAGCTGCGCTCCATCACCGTCCGGCTGGTTATTACGAACTGCACCGGCGAGGTGTATTTCACCGACATTATGCTGCAAGCGGGTTCTATCGCCACCGGCTGGGTGGGCCATGTCTGTGAAATCAAGTGGACGCTGGATAGTTAGGTGGCGCTTATGATAATAGACAACTTCATCCGCTTTGCGGAAAGCGTCAAGGTGAAATCCGATCAGCGGGTGGTGAGTATTACCGTCCACCCGCTCATTGCCGATTGCACCGGCGCGATCTATTTCACCGACTTGCAGATACAGGAGGGCGACAGGCTTACCGGCTACACGCCCCACACCACCACCATGCTCCGCGAGAGCGGCAATCTGCCACAGGGGCTCCCTGCTGTGCGCTTTCATAATGGCGTGGTGCGCTCCGCCGAAACGGTGATACTATTCAACCTCGGCGAAACGTCGGCGGGGCTGGACTGTTACATTTACCCGCTCCAAAGCATGGAGGCGGGCAGCGTTTCGCTCTCGCAGGGCGGGGGTTCGCATATATGCCGGTTTACGGCGGCGGCTTCGGCGGGCGACGTGCTGGCGCTCAAAGCGTCCGCCCGGCAATGCTTGAGAAACGGCGGCCCCACGCCCAAGGATGGATTTTATCAATACACCGCCGCCAGCGACAGCAAGCACCAAGTCACGCTGGAGGACAAAAAATCGGCGCGGGTATATTTCGAGTACAAAGAAATGATGGAAGGAGAGCCTCGGCCATGAGCAGGGATTATTTGAAAGGTAAAAAGTGCATGGTCTGGTCGTTCATGGGTAACGCCCGGATGTACGAGGCGCTCCGGGATTACGGCAACCGGCTGGACACGGTCGGTATCTTCACCTTCGAGGTGGATATTACCGGCACGATCACCGAAACCGGCACCAGCATTTCCAGTATGCTCACCTATATCAACCGCTGGCCGCATATCAAGTGGCTGCTCACCATTATGAACCACGGCACGGCTTCAATCTTCACCGCGCTTCGGAACAATACGGGCGGCGCCAAGACAAAGTTCCTCTCGGAAATCGTGCGGATCATGCAAAAATACCCGTGGTGCGCCGGGGTGGACATTGACTTGGAGCGCGGCGGCGAGTTTGAAAACCGCGACGCGGCAAACGCGCTGTTCCGCGATATATACCAAACCGTCAAGGCGTACAGCCCCGCCAAGCTGGTCAATATCTGCCTGCCGGGTATGACCGGCGTAAACGGCTCGGTCGGCGGTGAGAATTGGTGCGTGTATGCCGACCTCAACGCATACTGCGACACGGCCTCCATCATGTCCTACGGCATGGCGTGGGCCGGTTCCGCGCCCGGCCCGGTATCGCCGCGAAGCTGGCTGGAGGGGACATACAATTACGCGGTGCAGGCCATGAACCCGGACAAGATTTTCATGGGGCTGCCCGCCTACGGCTGGAATTGGTATATACATGACACCCCGGCCAGCCTCGGCAGGACATATCGCGGTGTTTCCAACACCTACTACGCCGCCAAACTGTGGATGACGGGCGGCTATAACTTCACCGGCGACGGGCCGCCCCAGCCTATGATCCCCATTGTCGCGTATTGGGACGATCACGACAAGGTGCCGTGGGCGCTGCCGCAGGTCTATGATTACATGGAGGGCTGGGACGCGACGGCGCGGGCCAGCCCCATCACGCAGGAAACCTACAACCGCCGCCGCTATTTGACCTGCTACGAAAAAACGCAGCGGGCGGAGTTCGGCACAATCTACGCAGACCGCAACGGGGAACCGGACAGCTACACGGACGGCGTGGTGGTCGGCAACGGAACGATTACGCTCTCCACCGGCGACGGCACGGCGGAGTATAGTTTCAATATCCCGCAATCCGGCGTGTACGACGTGGTGGTTCGCGTATGCTTTCCCTTTTGGGATAAAAACGGAATCACCATTTCACTGGACGGCAGCGGAGTATCATTCTCCGAGAACCGCCTGTGGTGGCCGTATTGGAGAAAAAACTGCTGGTTCACCCTTGCCAAAGGCCGGAGCCTGTCGGCGGGCAGCCATACACTCACCGTGGACGGCGGCGTGGCGGGGGCGCAATTTTACGGGTTCCGCGTCTGTTCCGCTTTCTCGGAAGCGCCCAGCGCGGGCGAGGCCACCTTTTCATTATCGCCGCGCAGCTTCAAGGACGTGAACGGCAACATGGCCGTGCCGGATCGGGGTTTCAAGCTGACCACCGAGGTATTGCGGCGCAAGCCCGATTCCGCACTGGCGTGGTATGAGGACTTCCGCGACCCGGTTACGTTGCAAAGTACATACTGGACAACGCTCTACGGCTCGTGGGCGGTATGGCGGAGCGACGAATACGCGCCGGGCCGGGTATATTCCCAGCTTGAAGGCAGCGGCCAGCTTGCTTGGAAATACAGCGGCTTTACCGACGTGCATATCCGGGCGCGGCTTGCCTTTCCACATGACGGGGACGGACGGGCCGGGGTGTTCATCGGCGACATCTTCTGCTGTATCAATATCAGCGCCCAGCGGGTGGAGCTATATCAAGGCGCGGCGCTCCTCGGCAGCTATAACGCCAGCTACTCCAAGACGCCCGCCGCCGACATACGGACAGACCCGAATATGTATCTCATTGAGATACGCAAGCGCGGGAACCGGGTGCGGGTATATTCCGGCAGCAGCAACACCCTCCGCTTCACGGCGACGGTATCGGACACGAGCGGCTACTGCGGCATACAGTCGGACGGTGAAATCAAGTGTGAACTGCTCCGGCTGGGCGACGCTTGGACTTATGAGCCGTATGAAGCCTTTGACGTGACCATGCCGGACGGCTCGGCCATGCAATACGGCAGGATCGCCCGGAGCGGCGTCGCTTGGGACAATGAGTTTCAAGTGTTCACGCTTTCCTCGGACGTGGAGGAAACCGCGACCCGGAGCGAGGACATATCAATGGATTATGACTTTTTCCACAGCGGGCTTTTGCCAATCCCCTGCAACGCCGATTATACGGCGCGGGTGACGCCGAGGGACATCAACGTATGGATCGCCCGGCTGTTCCTCGGCGACGCGGACGGCTTCTCCATCCTCTACTATCAGGACGTGGATTCGCTTGTCTATTGGTCGAATGAGGCGGCATACCGCTGGGGGCTTCGCGGTATCGCCATCTGGTCGCTGGGGCAGGAGGATATGCGGCTGTGGGAGGCGATGCCGAAACAGATATAAGGCCGCAAAAGGGATATATGAAAACGGTATAAGGGCGCTTCCGCTTCGGCGGAGGCGCTTTTATATACACAAATTAAAGGAAGCGAGGGTTTCAAGATGAAAGAAATGTGGCTCGGAATCAAAGTAGGATTTTCCGCCGTGGGTGGTTTCCTCGGCTGGTTCCTCGGGGGAATGGACGGGTTTATATACGCGCTCATTGCCTTTGTGGTGGTGGATTACATCACCGGCGTATTACGCGCCGTGATTGAAAAAAAGCTCTCCAGCAGGATCGGCGCTCACGGCATTATCAAGAAAGTGGCTATTTTCCTCATTGTGGGGATCGCCAATCTTGCCGACGTGTACCTGCTCCATGACGGCGGTGCCTTGCGTATGGCGGTGATATTTTTCTACATTTCCAACGAGGGCGTGTCCCTGCTGGAAAATGCCGTCGTGATCGGGCTGCCGGTGCCGGAAAAGTTAAAGGACGCGCTGGCGCAGATTCACAAGCGAAAATTCAAAGATACGGAGGACAAATAGCCATGACACAAGCCCAAAAAGATTTTATCACTAAAGTCGGCGCGTTTGCGGCGGCGGACGTGAAACAGAGCGGCATACTCGCTTCCCTCAAAATGGCGCAGGCTATTTTGGAAAGCGGCTGGGGTATGTCTGCGCTGGCAACAAAAGCAAACGCGCTGTTCGGTATAAAAGCCGATTCCCGCTGGAACAGGCGCGTATACAGCACCACCACAAAGGAGTGTTACGACGGCGTAAACTTCACCACGGTGGATGCGCTGTTCCGCGCCTATGATAGCTGGGAAGATTCGCTGGCCGACCATTCGGCTTTTTTAATCGCCGGTTCCCGCTATGCCGCTGTTATCGGCGAGAAGGATTACAAGAGAGCGTGTACCGCAATCCATGTGGCAGGCTACGCCACCGACCCAGACTATGCCAGCAAGCTAATCAATCTCATAGAAAAATATGGGCTGGCGGATTTCGATACCGCCAGCGGAGAGGAACACACTATGAACCTGCGGACACTCATTTTTACAAACAACGCCTGCTACAAGGCGGGCCGCACCATCACCGTCAAGGGGATCATGGTGCATAGCACGGGGGCCAACAATCCCACCCTGCGCCGGTATGTCGGCCCGGACGACGGGCGGCTCGGCCCCAATCAATACAACAACCACTGGAACCAAGACAAGCCGGACGGTCGGCAGGTCTGCGTCCACGGTTTTATCGGCAAGCTGCTGGACGGTTCCGTGGCCACATATCAGACCCTGCCGTGGAATCACCGGGGCTGGCACGGCGGCTCCGGCGCGAAAGGCTCCGTCAATGACACGCATATTGGCTTTGAGATATGCGAGGACGGCCTGACCGACGCGGCGTATTTCCGGGCCGTATTCAATGAGGCGGTGGCGCTTTGCGTCCACCTCTGCAAGATGTACGACCTCGATCCCATGAAGGACGGCGTTATCATCGGGCATTATGAGGGCCACGCGCGGGGGATCGCCAGTAACCACGGCGACCCGAAAAACTGGTTCCCCAAACATGGCGAGAGCATGGACAGCTTCCGGGCCGCTGTGAAGAAAGGCATGGGCGGCTCCGCCCCGGCGCCCGCGCCCGATCCGGCCCCGGTAACGCCTGCACCGTCCACGGGCTTTAATATGGGGGACATAGTGCAGTTCACAGGGGGCGGGGTATTCACGTCCTCGACCTCCGCCGCCGCAGCCGCCACAAAGCGGGAGGCAAGCCGCTGTAAGGTTACGCAGATAAACAGCGGCGCGAGATACCCTTATCACCTCATATCCGAGGACAAGGGCGGCGTGTGGGGCTGGGTTTCCGCCGATAACGTGAGCGCAATCGGGCAAGCCCCCGCCGCGCCCTTCACGGCCTACACGGTCAAGGTGACGGCGGACACCCTCAATATCCGCAAAGGCCCCGGCACGGACACCGCCATTGTCGGCGACATCAAAGACAAGGGCGTCTATACCATTGTCGAGGAGGCAAACGGCCCCGGCGCCACCCGCTGGGGCAAGCTCAAAAGCGGCGCGGGCTGGATCAGCCTCGACCATACGCAGAAACGATAAAGGCGACCGGGGCGGCTCCATTGCGGGGCCGCCCTGCCATCAATGATTCAATGAGCGAAGTTCTATGTTGCGAAGCACAAAGCGATTTTCAAAAAATCAGTGGGCGCCGGTGTTGATACCGGCGCTCCGCTTTGTGGAGGAATCGCAAATATGAATACACAATCCATTTTCCGAACAACTCAGACGCAAATCGGGAAGACCTTATATACCGTCAAGGCAATGCCTTCTGAAAGGGCCTCTGAAACCGCCGAGCAGAAGCTTGTCCGGCTTGTCGGGGAGCGTGTTTCGGCGGAAATAAAAACCGCTGAAAATGCCGGGAATATCACCAAAAAGCCTTGTCTTTGAGGGGTGTCAATGGCACAGTGTCACCTGACAAATTCAGAAGGGAGCCGCTAAAAATGCTTACTCAATCGGAAAAAATCACGGCATTATACGCTCGTCTTAGTAAAGACGACGAACAGCAAGGCGACAGTAATTCAATCGTCCACCAAAAGGAAATGTTGTCAAAGTACGCGAAGGAACGGGGGTTTTCAAACCCTCGTTTTTTCGTGGATGACGGCATAACAGGCACGGTATTTAATAGGCCCGGACTAAACGCCATGCTGGACGAAGTTCGGGCCGGGCGCGTGGCTACGGTCATTATTAAGGATCAGAGCCGCATAGGGCGCGACGTGTTGGAGGTCGGGCTGATGAAGCGCA
>Ga0082212_10010407_pt1 | contig 11897 bp, 9 predicted proteins | sample TergutNt197P3_FD_71548 | JGI IMG/M metagenome (GOLD analysis project Ga0082212, IMG submission 71548) | Neocapritermes taracua P3 segment gut microbial communities from Petit-Saut dam, French Guiana - Nt197 P3 | ecosystem: Host-associated > Arthropoda: Insects > Digestive system > Gut ... | reverse complement strand
CTGGAGCTGGGGCTGGACAAGCTGACCACCTACGGCCTGATGCAAACGGTTCCCCGTCCGCAAATACGGGAGTATATCGAACATTTGGAAGCTTTGGGATATGTACGCACAGACCCGGCGCACGGCGGCATAGAATTGACGCCGGCATCCGGGAACGTGCTTTTTCGCGGCGAACAGGTACATATTTCCGTGAAAAAAGCGCCTGTCCCGGAGAAAAAACATACCGTGAAGGCCGGACCCGCAATCGCGGATATGGGATCGGATCTGTTTGCCGCTTTGAAATCACTGCGCTATAAGCTGGCCCAGCAGGAAAACGTACCGGCCTATATCGTCTTCTCCAACGCGGCCCTTGCGGACATGGCGCGCAAAGCGCCCCAGACCATGCCGGAGTTTATGGATGTTTCCGGGGTCGGGGAGGTCAAAGCCTCACGGTATGGGAAAGTATTCCTTGAGGCGATCGCGGAATTTGAACGGGGCGGAAAATGACGGCCTAGTGTTTCCCGCACACATAGGTACTGCCTGCTATGCTTTTTGAAAAAACCAACTCCAAAAATTGCTGCTTGACAGGCAAAGGGGAAGTATGTTACCCTATAGGTAGTACGCTTCCCCTTTTATATTTTAGGCAGGTGTTTAAGATGAAGAACAATCTAAAAGAACTTCGCGGCAGGCATGGCGTTTCGCAGACCGAGCTTGCTGATGCTGTTGGTACGACAAAACGAACGATTTATTCAATAGAGGTCGAGAATAAGGATATCCATCTCTCATTGGCGCGCAAGTTGGCGGCATACTTCGGCTGCGGCATAGACGATATGTTTGCCGCCGAGGACGGGACGCATACCACAGCGGACAAGGCCATGTGGTATGTGCATGTTGTGCAGCATACTTCCGAGGAGCTTAACAAACCGATTTGGGAAACGGCGAAGCTTCTCGAACGCAGCGGATTGGCGAAGCGGGCCATATCCGGCTATGACGCATGGCACACGCAGGGGTATGAATATATGGCTGAAGTATTGGCGGAGAAACTGAACAATGAGCAATAAGCAAGAGGGGTGTCGCGGAATGACATTTTATCATGGGACTAACATAATTATCAGGGAGCTGACCCTTGAAAAAGCCAGAAAACGGGCTGATTTTGGCAAAGGGTTTTACTTAACCGATAAGTTTGGAACAGCGAAAAATTGGGCGGTGCGTAAGGTTGAACTTGAAGGTGAGGGCATATCAACTCAGTTTACATACTCCGTCAGCCATTGGTTTTGCAGATGATGAGAATGTGTTATATATGCAATGCAAGAAAGGCAACTGGTCGCGTAACTGGATTGAGAGGAAGCTGTGACAACCGACGATGATTACTGAGGTGCGCTTTTTGTGTGACAAATACTTGACGCAAGCCCATCCCCCATGTTATAATGCGCTATCCAAGCGCGGGTGTTGCATAATGGCAGTGTAGCAGCTTCCCAAGCTGCTGGCGTGGGTTCGATTCCCATCACCCGCTCCATGCTAGGGCGGCAGACGTCTGCCGCCCTATGCAGTGCCGCCAAAAACTGGCGGTGCGTTTTGTTTTGTGAAAGAGGCCGGCTATGATGGGATGGGCCGCGGCGAACGCCGCCAGTTTGACCGTCGGCGCGCTGCTTGCGGCCGCGCTTGTTTTCGCCGTGCGTTCGATCCTCAGACAGCGGCGCAAGGGTCCCTGCGGGAACTGCCCGTACGCGGAAAACTGCGGGGAGCGGGACTGTAAAAAATAAAGCTTCACACAACACACACAATAGGGTTATAATATGAAACAACCATCCTGACAGTATAGGAAGTGAACACGCCGTGATCGAAGTCAAGGGCCTGACCAAACGCTATGGGCAGAACCGGGGCATCCAGGACATCAGCTTCTCCATCCGCGAGGGCGAGATCGTGGGGTTCCTCGGGCCGAACGGGGCCGGGAAAACGACTACCATGAACATCCTGACCGGGTATATGTCCCCCACGTCCGGCACGGCCTCCGTGGCGGGCCTGGACGTGCTGTCCGAGCCGTTGGCCGCCAAACGCCACATCGGCTATCTGCCCGAACAGCCGCCGCTGTACACCGACATGACCGTCGAGGAATACCTGAATTTCGTCTATGAATTGAAGGGCGTCAAAGCCACATCGCGCTCCGGGCATCTGTCGGGCATCACCGATATGGTCGACCTCTCCGGCGTCTGGAAGCGCCTGATCCGCAACCTGTCCAAAGGCTACCGCCAGCGGGTGGGCCTGGCGCAGGCGCTGATCGGGGACCCCGACGTATTGATACTCGACGAGCCGACCGTGGGCTTAGACCCAAGTCAGATCATCGAGATACGGAAAGTGCTGAAAACCTTGGGCCGTTCGCGGACGATCATCCTGTCCACGCACATTCTGCCCGAGGTGTCCGCGATCTGCGAGCGCGTGCTGGTGATCTCCAACGGCGTGATCGTCGCCGACGACAAACCCGAAAATTTGGCCAACGCCGTATCCAGTGAACGGAGGTTCTTGCTGCGCGTCGCGGGGCCGAAGGACGCCGTGCTGACGCTGCTGCGCAGCCGCGACGGCGTAAAGAGCGTCGAGGTTTTGGGCGAGATCGAATCCCGCAGCTTTGATTTCGTCGTGGAATCCCTGCCGAATGTGGATATCCGCAAGCCGCTGTTCCACGCGCTGGCGGCGGCGGAATTTCCCATCCTGATGCTGCGCCCGCAGAACGCGTCGCTGGAGGACATCTTCATCAAGCTCACCGAGGACGTCCCTATGCCGGCCCCGGCCAAGCGCACCTCGAAGACGGCGGGGCGCAAGCCGGACAAACCGGACAAGCCCGCCTCCGGCGGCGACGGCGACCCATACTTCGAGGACGACGGGGAGGAGGAAAATCCATGAGCGCTATTTTCAAGCGCGAGTTCCGCGCCTATTTCCATTCCATGATCGGCTATGTGTTCATCGCGGCGTTTTTGCTGATCACCAATTTCTTTTTCATGATGAGCAACCTGGTCGGCCAGAACAGCGTCCTCAGCGGCGTATTCGGCATGATGCTGAACATCATCCTGTTCACCGTCCCGATTTTGACCATGCGCCTGTTCTCAGAGGACTATAAGCAAAAGACGGATCAATTGCTGCTGACCGCGCCGGTCAAGCTCGGGCATATCGTGCTGGGCAAATTCTTCGCCGCGCTGGGCGTGTTTGTGATGATGCTGGCGTTCACCCTGCTGTGGGTGGTGATCGTCTCCGCGTTCGGGAACCCCAACGCTGCCGAAATCCTGGGCAACTATATCGGCATTTTGCTGGTCGCCGGGGTGTTCATCTCCGTGGGGATGTTCATCTCCTCGCTGACGGAAAACCAGCTGATCGCCGCGGTCGGCGCGTACGGCGTGTTCTTTGTGCTGTATCTGCTGAACATCGTCGTACTCAGCATAGGGGGCGCGTTCCCGTCGTGGGCCATCGGCCTGTTCTCGTTCCTGTCCGTGTTTTTCCGCTTCGGGACGATCAGTTACGGCTTGCTGGCCTTTGACGATATCGTCTACTATTTGAGCGTGACCGCGCTATTCCTGTTCCTGTGCTACCGGGTGCTGGAAAAGAAACGCTGGGCGTGAGGGCTGATATGATGAATACAAACAGACTGAAAATGGGCGGCATGGCGGCGGCGCTGACGGCGATCGTCATTGCCGCGGTGATCTTAGTGAATATGCTGGCCGGGATGCTGACCGACCGCTTCTTCCTCAAGCTGGACCTCACCGCGTCGAAGCTCTTCGAGCTTTCGGAGGAATCGGCGGAGATTTTGCGCGATCTGCCGGGACGGGCCACGATCTATCTGCTGATGAACGAACTGGACGCCGCCGACCTGCCGAGATACATTGCCAGCAATATCGGCATTGAGGGGCTGGACTTGGTGGCCCTGCTGGAGAAGTATTCCTCTTTATCCGGCGGCAAGGTCACGCTGCGCTATCTGGACCCGACGCTGAACCCGACGATCCGCGAGGATTTCAACGTCGGGAACGTCTCGCGGGCCGATCTGCTGGTCCAGGGCGAGGAAACGTCCCGTGTCAAGCATATCCCGTTCACCGACCTGTTCGAGGTGTCGGACGCGGGCTTGCAGGGCTACCGCGCGGAGCAGACCTTGACCGGCGCGCTGCTGCATGTCCTAGCCGAATATGTGCCCCGCGCCGTGTTCGCGGAGGGCCACGGTATGCTCCCCACGGAATTCGTGTCCAGCGGCGCGAGCCTGGCGATGCTGTACGACCTGTTTGAAAAAGGCGGGTTTTCCACGTCGGCGGTCAATCTGGCGGACGCCGACCTGCCGCCGGATACGCACCTTGTCGTCGTCGCGTGCCCCTCGACGGACTTCACGCAGGAGGAGATCGCCAAACTGGATGATTTCATCAAATCCGGCGGCAATGTGCTGTACCTGGCCAGCTACGAGCGCAACGCCAACCTGGGCGGCTGGCTGACGGAATGGGGCGTCAAGATGGAAGATCACTTCATTTTGGACGACATCGAACGCACGTCAAACCCGACGGTCATCATCCCGCTGATCAACGCGCACGAGATGTTCAACTCCGTGGGCAATCACAGTTATCCTTGGACCCAGCTCCCGCGCGCGCTGACAATCGCGTTTGCCGAGCGCGGCAGCGTCACCGTGCAGGGCGTGCTTGGCTCCTCGCCGTATTCCTACGGTCGTCTGATCGACAGCGACAACCCCTCGATCGAGCGTACCGAGGAGGACGCGTCCGGCCCCTTCATCATCGGGACGGTCAGCACCTACCGCACCTATGACAAAAACACGGCCGTCCCCACCGACTCGTATCTGGTCGTCCTGCCCGTTTCCCTGTGCTTCGACTACGTGTTAAGCACGTACGCGTATCTGAACAATGACATGACCGGCGGGATTGTGCGCTACCTGACCCCCGCCGACATTTCCTCCGGTCTGGTGATCCCGTCCAAAGCCCTGGCTAACCCGATACTGACGCTGACCGGCATACCGTCGCTGGCCGTGTCGGTCTTTCTGGTGGGCATCCTGCCGCCGGGCCTCTTCGTAATGGGCCTGATCTTCTGGCGCAAGAGGCGGAAAAAATGAACAAGAACACGAAAGTCATCGTCATGGCCCTGGCCGCCCTGCTCGTATTGGGCGGCGCGGTATTGCTGCTGACCTTGTTTCCCGAGGCGGGGCCGGAGGCCACGGAGGGGCCCGCGCCGACGGAGCCGATCCCCCCGCTGACGGAGGAGACATACCTGACCGTCACGCATATCCTCGTTACCCTGGCCGGCGGCGGCAGTTATGAGATCAGCCCGGTCCCGGGCGACAAGGCGGACTATACGATGAACACCCCCGCCGAAGTGTTCCCGTGGAACCACTCCCGCGTGCGCGACGTGGGCACGGCCTCCCTGCGCGTATCTCCCGAGCAGATCGTCGAGGAGAATGTCACCGGCGAGCGCCTGAAAGACTATGGGCTGGACAAACCGGCCTCGCGCGTAAAACTGACGCGGACGGACGGCACGGCCACGGAGCTGCTGATCGGACGCCAAGCGCCGTCCGGCACGCACTACTACGCCATGCGCGCCGGCACAAGCACGGTCTGCCTGATCCGCGCCTTCACGGCGGAGCGTCTGCTGCGCACGCCGGACGACATGCGTGACTATTCGCTGTTCAAGACCTACACGGCCGTGGATGAGGAGGGCGAAGAATTCGCCGACAACTTCATCGCGCATTTCTCGTATCTGTCCATCGCGGACGGCAAGGGGATCACGCTGGAAATCGGCCGTTATCTCGAGGACCAGCCCGTACCGGAGGGTCAAGTGCGCGTCAACAAGCTGTATTTGAGCCACCCGCTTCAAGCGGACGGGCATGATTACGCCATCACCTCCAATGTCTTAGAGCCGCTGCTGACCGTCAGCGTCTCGCGCATCGTTGAAAAAAATCCCGCGGACTGGTCTGTTTACGGGCTGGACGACCCCGCTGTCGTCACCCTGCGCGACGAGGAGGGCTGGGAACTTGAATTGCATATCGGCAGCGTCAGCACAGACGAGGAGGCCGGGCGCTTCCTGCGCTTGGCGGGGACGGACTTCGTGCTGCTGGCCGAGCCGGGGGGCAACTATAAGTTCCTGAACCAAGACCCGTTCTATCTGCGCGCTACCACCGCATGGGCGCGGTACTACGACCTGGCGGGCATAGATCAGATCCGCTATGAGCATGACGGCAAGCGCCGGGTGCAGGCGATCGACGCGCCCGCGGCAGGCGACACGGAGACCCCCTTTGTTTCCTCCCTTGACGGCGTATCCCTCAGTGAAACCAACGGACGCCGCTTGTACCGGCGCCTGTTGGAGCTTACGCTGGACGGCCCGTACAAGGACGATTTGCCCGGTATCGGACCTGACGTGGTATTCTCGCTCCACATGAAGGACGGCACGGAACACATCCTGTCCCTGTACAGCGTCAGCGGCGGCCGCCACTATGCCGTGGTGCTGAACGGCGAAAACCAGCAGGGATATATGGCCGCTGGCAAGATAAACCGGGTGTTTGAGGCGCTGGACGTCGTGGACGCCGGCGGGGAGATCGAGTTTAACTGATCGTTGATTTGGAGGTGCGACCCATGACCATAGCCGCGTTGGCGACGCCGCCGGTATCGGGGGCGCTGGGCATCATCCGCCTCAGCGGGCCGGACGCCCTTTCGTGCGCCGGGACGCTGTTCGAGCCCAATAACGGGAAGCCGCTGTCCAAACAGCCGTCGCACAAGGCTGTCTACGGGCAATTGCGGCTGGACGGGCGCGTTCTGGATCAGGGCTTGTGCCTGATCATGCGCGGGCCGCACAGCCCGACGGGCGAGGACGTGGCCGAACTGCACCTGCACGGCTCCATGGTCGTGCTGAACGCCGCGCTGGCCGCCCTGTGGAAAGGCGGGGCGCGTCCAGCCCAGCCGGGCGAGTTCACACGCCGGGCCTTCCTGAACGGCAAGCTGGAACTCAGCCAAGCCGAGGCCGTGCGCGATCTTGTCGCGGCGCAGACCCTGGACGCGGCCTTCAACGCGGCGGGCCAGCTCTCCGGCGTGATCGAACGCCGCTATATGTCCATCCACGACGCGCTGGCCGGGCTTCTGGCACAATTTCAGGCCGTGGCGGACTACCCGGAGGAAGACCTCCCGCCCAACGAAGTTTCTAATATGCTGGCCGCGCTGGGGGACATCCTGGCCGATCTGCAGTCGCTTCTGGACACGTACGGCCAGCAGGGCCGCCTGCTGAAGGAGGGCGTGCGCTGCGCCATCATCGGCAAGCCGAACGTGGGGAAATCCAGCCTGCTGAACGCGCTGGCCGGCTTTGACCGCGCCATCGTCAGCGAGGCCCCCGGGACCACACGGGACACCTTGGAGGAAAACGTACACTTGGGCGGCGTGCTGTTGCGGCTGACCGACTGCGCGGGCCTGCGCCCGACGCAGGACCCGCTGGAACGGCAGGGCGTCGACCGCTCTCGCGCGGCGGCGGAGCAGGCGGGCCTGCTGTTCGTGGTGCTGGACGCTTCACAGGCGCTGGACGACGACGACCGGCGGGCGCTGGACTACGCGCGGGAAAGCCCGGCGGTGATCTTATTGAACAAATGCGACCTGCCCGCCCAAGTGGAGGGCGAAGCGCTGGAGGCGGCGTTTTTGCATGTTTGCCGCGTCTCCGCGCTGACGGGCGAGGGTCTGGACTACCTCGACTCCGTCGTGCGGCGGCTGTTCGACACCCGCGCGATCTGCGACGGCTCCGTGCTGACCGGCGCGCGCCAAGCCGAGGCCATGCGCGCCACGCTGCAAGCCGCGCAGGAGGCCCGCGACGCGCTGGAGCGCGGCTATACGCCCGACGCGGTGATGGGCGAACTGGAGCGCGCGATGAACGCCCTATCCGATCTGACAGGGCGCGCCATGAGCGAGGACATGCTCGATAAGATTTTTGAGGAGTTTTGCGTTGGGAAATAAACAGGACACCCTAACGAGTGTCCTGTTTTTGGATTGTTGGATGGGCGGTGTATCCATCATCTCAGGTACTCCTTGCGGAGTGCGTCGGGAACCATTTCCGACCTCAACAATCCAGTATCAGTATATAGCTTGTCCGGCTATAATATACCATAAACAATCTCACGACTCAACACTTGATCAACGCCCCGGTCGGGCAAACGTCGGCGCATTGTCCGCAGGTCCCGCACTCCTCCAAATCTCCGGCGGGCTGTACGCTTGTGTCAAAGCCGCGGTTGATAAACCCTAAGACCCCGGCCCCGACCACTTCGTCGCATAGGCGGACGCACAGGCCGCACAGGATGCACTTGTCGGGGGTGCGGCGGATATTCGGAATATCGTCTTGCGCGGCGCGGCAGTGTGTCTTGCCGCCGTACTTTTCGGGCTGTACTTTGTATCGGTTCGCGTAGTCGATCAATTTGCACTCGAAATAATCCAGGCAGCCGCATTCCAAGCACCGGGACGCCTCTTGTTTGGCCTCTTCCTCGCTCAGGCTCAGATTGATGTCCAAAAAGTCCTTCCGGCGTTCATCTGCGCCGCGGCAGGGCTTTTGGACCCTGGCCTGTTTCTGCTGATCGGCAAAATCCCCGGCTGTCTTTTCTGTCTTGACCAGGAAAGGCGCTTCGTATTGCAAAGCTTCGCCGGATAAATACCGATTTACCATGCCGGCGGCGCGTTTGGCCTCGCCGATGGCGGATATGGCGATATCCGCGCCTTTGTTCGTGGCGTCGCCGATGGCGAAAACGCCGTCCATATTCGTGCGGAACGTATGCTCGTCGGCGGCCAGTGTACCGCGCCGGGACAAGTCCAGCCCCTCAAGACCGGACGGGTCCGGCTTCTGGCCGATGGCGATGATGGCCGCGTCGATTTCCAAGGTTTCCTCTTGACCCGGCACAGGCACGGGACTGCGGCGGCCCGACGCGTCGGCTTCGCCCAGCTCCATGATTTGCAGTAGCACCGCTTTGACCTTGCCGTTTTCCCCTATGATCTCAATGGGATTGGTCAGGTTTTTGAAGATGACCCCTTCCTCTTCGGCTTCGGCGATTTCAATCTCTTCGGCCGGCATTTCATGCCGGGTGCGGCGGTAGATATTATAGACCGCCGACGCGCCCAGCCGCACAGCCGTGCGGCAAGCGTCCATCGCCGTGTTGCCGCCGCCTACAATAGCGATCTTGCGCCCCGTGAAATCCGGGCCATTGGGATAGGCGCCCCGGAGGAAATCAATGCCGCCCAGCACGCCGTCCAGCTCTTCGCCGGGACAGCCCAGCGCCACGCTTGACCATGCCCCGACAGCGACGACCACGGCGTCATAGGTATGGCGCAAATGCTCCAAGGTAACGTCGCGCCCGATTTTCACGTTGTTGCGGAAGATTACGCCCATTTGTTCAATGGCGTCGATTTCGTCTTGCAGTATCGTCTTCGGCAAGCGGTATTCCGGGATGCCGTAGCGCAGCATACCGCCCATGTACGGCATAGCGTCGTATACCGTGACACCGTGGCCCTGCTCTCTGAGGAAATAGGCCGCCGTCAGGCCGCCGGGGCCGCCGCCGATGACGGCGACGCTTTTGCCTGTGGCAGGAACATCCGGCGGCGCGCCGGGGGTATCGCGCCCCGCAAGATGCCGCTCTCCCGCAAATTGTTTTAACGCCGCGATGGAAATCGGCTCCTCCACCAGTTGGCGGCGGCAGGCTTCCTCACAGGGATGGGGGCACACCCGCCCGATCGAGGCGGGCAGCGGGATTTTTTCTTTTATCAGTGTATAGGCTTTATCATACTCGCCCTTGGCAATCAAGCCGACATAGCCCTGACAGTCCGTCTCCGCCGGACAGGCCAGGGCGCATGGCGGGCGGCAGTCGCCGGTGTGGTCGCTGAGAAGCAGCTCCAGCGCCGTTTTGCGGTTATTGCGGACACGCCCGGTCTGCGTGTGGATGACCATGCCGTTTGCGGCGAACGTGGAACACGAACGCAGCAGACGCGGGTTCCCCTCGGCTTCGACCACGCAAAGGCCGCAGGAGCCGTACATCTCCACCCTGTCGTCATGGCAGAGGGTGGGGATGTCGATCTGATGGGCGCGGGCGATATCCAGTATCGTCTGCCCCTCGGAGCCCGTGACTTCACGTCCGTCTATGTTTAATCTGATATCAGCCATCGTCCCAAAAGCCTCCTAATCTACCGTTACCGCGCCAAAGCGGCATACATCCGCACACTGGCCGCATTTTACACACTTCTCATTGTCGATCGTATGCGCCTGCTTCAATTCGCCAGCAATTGCGTCCGAAGGGCATTTCCGCGCGCACAGGGTACAGCCGGTGCAGGTTTGCGCGTCGATCGTGTACGTCAGCAATGGTTTGCATTGGTGCGCGGTGCATTTATGATTTTGGATATGATCGTCATATTCATTGCGGAAATACCGGATCGTCGTCAAGACCGGATTCGGGGCGGTCTGGCCCAGCGCGCACAGCGACCCGTCTTTGATCTGCGCGGACAGCTCGCTTAACAGCTCGACGTCGCCGTCCCGGCCGTTTCCGTCGCAGATGCGCTCCAAAATCTCCAGCATCCTGCGGTTGCCGATGCGGCAGCACGGGCACTTGCCGCAGCTTTCCTTGCAGGTGAAGTCGAGGAAAAAACGGGCCATGTCCACCATGCACGTGTCCTCGTCCATCACCACCATGCCGCCCGACCCCATGATCGCGCCGGTGGCGGCCAGGGTGCGGTAGTCGATCATGGTATCAGCCAATTCTTCCGGGATACAGCCGCCGGACGGACCGCCCATTTGAACGGCTTTGAACGCCTTGCCGTCTTTGATGCCCCCGCCCTCGCCAAACACGACGTCGCGGACGGTCTTGCCCATGGGAACTTCCACAAGGCCCCCTTTGGCGATCTTGCCTGTTAAGGCGAACACCTTCGTGCCTTTGGAGTTTTCCGTCCCCATTTGGGAAAACGCCGCGCCGCCGTTGCGCAGTATCCACGGCACGTTGGCGTACGTCTCCACGTTGTTGATGTTGCTGGGCTGCTTCCGAAACCCCTTTTGGGCCGGGAAGGGAGGTTTCAGGCGCGGCATCCCCCGCTCGCCCTCCAGCGACGCGATCAGTGCGGTTTCCTCGCCGCAGACGAACGCGCCCGCGCCGGCTTTGATATGGATATCAAAACAGAAATCGCTTCCGAAAACAGGCTGGCCCAGCAAGCCCTTTTCCCGCGCCTGCTCCAAGGCTTTTTCGAGCCGTATGATCGCCAGCGGGTATTCCGCGCGCACATAGACGATGCCTTCACCGGAACCGATGGCGTAGGCGGCGATCATCATGCCCTCAATCAGCGCGTGGGGGTCACCCTCAATCACGGCGCGGTCCATAAACGCGCCGGGGTCGCCTTCGTCGGCGTTGCAGATGATGTACTTTGTATCGCCCTTCGCGTTGCGCGCCGCGTCCCATTTGAACCATGTCGGGAAACCCGCGCCGCCGCGCCCGCCGAGGCCGGAAGCTTTAAGCTCCCCGATCACCTGCTCCGGCGTAAGCTCTCTGACGCAGGTTTCGATGGCGGCGTACCCGTCCCGGGCGATATACTCGCCGATGCACTCGGGGTTGATGACGCCGCAGTTGCGCAGGGCTATGCGCCGCTGCGATTGCAGGATATCCAAATCCTCTTGCGGTATGGCATACGTTTGGGCGCTGTTTTCCTCACCGCGGAGGAGCTTTATGATCTCGCCGGCCGCGTCCGCCGTCACCTTGACAAAGGTCAGCGGCTCCGGCCCTCCCTCGACGTTGACGATCGGCTCCAGATAGCACATGCCGATACAGCCCGTCACCGTGACCGAATGCTCGGCCCCGGGCAGACCCTGCTTCAATATATCGTATATTTCAGACGCCCCGGCGGCGATGCCGCAGCTGCCTTTCCCTACCGTTACTCTCATGCGGACGCTTCCTC